>MDTB01179774.1_pt1 | contig 15616 bp, 19 predicted proteins | sample 811161 | NCBI WGS metagenome assembly MDTB01 (sample SAMN05326650, study PRJNA326480) | marine metagenome | isolation source: seawater | place: Mediterranean Sea | collected 2009 | reverse complement strand
AGGTATAAATAAAATATTTTTATAGGAAATATTTAATATAAATCTTTAAGTTTCCAATATTCAAAACCATTCCCATAAGGTCTTTTAATTATAAATGGGATACGTCTTTCATTAAATTCTTTTACAGCAATATCATAAGCATTTGAGAAACCTTCTGTAGAGATATATACTTGACCTCCACAATTTATCTGATTTACCCTTTCTGAAAGAACTCTGCATTTTTCATATTTTGTTAAAGTAGGATTTGTTTTATAATTACGCTTATGTTTATTATATTTTCTTAGAATCTCAATCATTTTTTGATCATCATTTTCTTCAACTACTATTTCAGTAACATCATATTCATCTCCGGTATATTCAACCTCTTCATTGAATTCTCCCTCCATAATATATATTTGTTAATATGATATATATTAATTTTAAATCAAATTTAAATATAAAAAATTATTTATATATTTCCACAATCATTTACATGCTGGTCTAAAGTATGTAAAACTGTATTATCTCCTATCCTTCTAAAAGGTTCAATAGCATTTTTTTGTGGATCAAAAAATAATGGTTCCCATCTATTAATACCAACACCCTTTAACTCAAAAGCATTATTTGTTAACCGACTACTTATCTGATGATAACCACCATCTTTAAAATTTAACATACGTTTTTCTTCACCTTCTGCTCCAGGTATATATTGTTCTTTAGGATTATTACTTAACTTTCTAGTAATATTTTTAATTTCAGATTCTGTATCAAAGAAATTTTCATCCATTAAAGAACCACCATTCTTTTGTAGAATTAAGGTCGGAGCCCAAGGATAACTAATCTGATTTCTTTTTTCATTTAACTGATATTCACCTGGTCCAGATGTAAATACATTACTACTATCATATTTTAATGAACCACTGTCTAAATTATTCATACTACTCATATTATATTATGAATATTATAAAAAAAATTTAATATTAAGATTTAGTATTTTAGAATTTATTGTTGAAAAGTCTTTTCTTGACATCTCCTTAAATAATCAGCATTTCTAACCATCTGTCTTGTAGGTAAACCACCTCTGACCCAATCATCCTTTGAATCTTCAGGTATAATATGTTTATGATCTTGAACTTCAGTCTTTAATTTAGGAATCATTGGTAAGAAATAATTACCAAAAGTTGCTTCAGTTGTTCCAACACAAGGTTTTTGATCACCAGCAAAATCCCCCGGTCTAATAATAGATTCAGTATCTACATCATAATAACCTTTTGTTAAATTAGGTGTAGTCGCTGAAAGACGTTCAAATACCTGATTGATTTGCCTATCATTTGTTAATTTATCTTTATCTTGTCTTAGCGTAGAATCATTATCTACAAGACAACCTTTTTCACCTGACCATCCAAATCCACCTTTTAAATGAATACCTGGTTGTGAAGTCTGAATACTCTGAGCTTCTTTTAAACCACATTCACAAGCAAACTGATTATCTAAATGATAATAACCTGGACCCTGAGACTGCATAACATCTAAATCCATAGTTAACTGATCAGCACGAATACTAGCTTTCTTAAAAAGTTGAAAATTATCAGGTTGTGTCTGAGAAATACCACAGTTCTGTAGTTGAGGAGAAGGATTACCCGCAATATATCCATTATATCCATTATTTCCTAAAACATCTGTCATTTATAATATATATATTGATAAAAATAAAAAAAATATAAGAATTAAAATTTACATACCTCCACCTCCACCTCCACCTCCACTAGAACCTGTAGATCCACCAGGTCTACCATTTGCACTCAAACAAGCAATTTTATTACCTTCTTTACAAGTAGGAGGTGTTCCATATAACCATTGAGCAAAATTACCCTGATCATTGGGAACTCTATTTCCTGGAACAGTATAAAATTGTCTCTGACTATTATTTTTACCAAAAATATCATTTGCATCTCTGTATAAATCTTCATTAAATAATTCTTCTACTCTTCTCTGAACACCCTTATTATTGTAACTAGGACATGATTTAGGTGGAGGAGGTTTATCTGAACCATGATCAGCTAAAGTAGGATTCATAAAAGGATTTTCTTTATCTGGAACTCTACATTCTGTACTTAAATCATTGATTTTTACTAAATCATCTATATTATCGCTCATAGATTCTTTTAAAACAGCATCAGTATGAATATCTTCTTGTTTATACCATACAATCCATGTAATACCCATAACAATTAAGGGGATAATTAAATATTTTTGTTCTTTACGCAAAAGATACATAATAATTGTATAAAAAATAGATAATCTTACAATTGCATTTAACTTCCTTAAAATATCAAAACGCTTAGAAGGGAATATTTCTGTAATACTATCTTGTGAAAAAAGAATAGTTGGATCATTATACCAAAAAGGAGTTGTTATCATCTTTTTACTATATCTTATAAAAATAAATTATTATTAAAATTTAATTTATATCTATTATTTCATTTATCTATTATCCCGTTTTTCTTTAATCTTTTCTCTTAAACGACGTTGTTTTTCTTCTCTAGTTAATTCTTCTTCATTATTATTCGGTCTAGATGTATCTTCTGTATTTATATTAGATGTATCCATACTATTTTCGCCCATCTGTTGTGCGCCTTGCATCCCTTGCATCATATTTTTAAACATAGGATTTCCACCCATTTGACCCATCATACCTTCTGCTTCAGATTTTAAACCTTCTTGCGTTAATTCACCGTTGGCCATCTTCTGTTCCATAACTGAATTTATATTATTAAAAATAGAACCCATTTTTTCTGGATTCATTAATTGTGCCATTAATTCCATAGGATTACTATTTTCATCTACAGAGCCAAACATATTTTCAACATCTAGACTCTGAGCAACTTCTTTTGCTATATCTCCAATACCACTATCCATTAATCCACCTAACATCTGATCTAATTCATTTTCACCTTCTGTACCTCCTGTACCAGCATTAGATTTACTCTGAACCTCTTCACTTAATTTTTGCATCTTTTTTAAATCTTTCATTGAAGATTTATCAATCTTATCTCCTTCTAAGACAGCATTTAAGGCTTCACTACTCTTCAAGTTTATACTGATTAGTTGAAATGTTTGTAAATATTTCCATATACTTTCTCTAGTTTTATTAGAAATACTCTTTTCCCATAACCGATTAAATTGTATTTCTTCAAGAAACTCTACTTCTAAATCAAAGAATTCTAAATTTTTATCAACGATATATTTTTCATAATCACCAATCAACTCTAAAAATCGCTTCACTTTAGGAAAATCAGGTAAACATTTTGACCCATCAACCAAACAATCTTCATAGTTCCTGTATAATGAACCCTTTATTTCAGGGAATACTTTAGATAAATCACGGATAAAATCAGAAAAAAGACTGAATAATTTTTGTTCAACCTCGGACATATTTATATTTAATAAAATAATTTTAATATTTTAAATAGTTTAACGCATTTATCTCATCATATTTTGACCCCCCATAATTGGACGCCCGCCGCCCATTCCAGGTCCCTGACCCATGGGTGGTCTAGGTCCACCCGGTCCAGATTGTTGTCCCATTAATTCACCTCTTTCTCTCTGCATTCTTTCTAAATCATTATCAAAACCTTTTCTTTTTTCACTTAATTGACTATCTTGTGCTTCCATAGATTTCACTTGAGAATGAATATCATCTGAAGATCCTTCTAAGAAATCATAACTACTTTCTATTTTATAGGTTCTTTTTGTATAATCATCATTTTCTTCAGTAATCATACTGAACTCAACACCTGAACCACCTAGTCCCGATGAACCACAATACCCTTCTAATTCACCCTCTTCATTGATTCTACATTGACCCTGATCAGAACTATTTGTTTGATTATTCTCTACTCGCTGTTCTTGTGCTTTCTTCCCTTCAACTAATTTACCGAAATATTCAAATACAGTTTGACCACTTATAACCTGACTATTAATTAAAATAGATGGTACTGACTTAACATAATTAGGATAAGGTTGTGTATCTACATTTATCACTCGAAACAAAGGTTTTAAAAAAGAATGCTGTTGAATACCTGTTAATATTTTTTTACAATGTTCACAACGACCACTAATAAATAAAACTCTATCAGACATTTATTTATCTATTGAAAATAGTAATTTTTAAATGATTAAACTTATTTAAATTTATTTCTCACTAATCTTTTTATTTAGTTTTACCCATCTTTGAATACCCTTTTTATTTACTACAATTTTCCACATGTTATTATCATTACCTTTTTTAATAGTTCCTACTTTAAATTTTGTAGCCGATTCACTTGGCCCTTTTCTTAATGTTTTTTTCAATTTCCTTCTCTTGGTCTTTCTTGGACTACCTTTAATTTTATATTTACCATCTAGTGGTTTTCCTATTAAAGATAAATAAACTCTTTCACCATCTATACTTCTTTCAAACTTTATTTTAAAATCTAATGTTTTTTTAGATTCTTTACCTGTATCTTCATCTTCCCATAATCCTTTCCAAGTAAATCTTAAAATGAAATTATTACCATCGTATTCTTTAATATAAACTTGTTTCGCAAGAGCCGGTGCCGGTTCTAACTCTTTGTTTTTATTAGGAGGCTTCTTAAGTTCTATCTTAATATAACCTCTATAATCAGGTTTACTATAATGAATAAACATAAGATTATCACCTATTTTAATTTCATTTTTAGTATATTTTTTACCATCAACATGTATAAGACATTTCTTGATTGTATGAAAAGACATTATTAATATAATTAATATAATTAATATATAATTAATATATATATAGATTATATATATTATATAATTAATATATATATAGATTATATAATATGGTTGTTAAGAAAAATAATCGTTCAAAAGTGAAACATAGTAAACTAAAAAGAGTTAAGAGAACAGTGAAACGTAGTCTTAAAAGGAGATTTTTTAAAAAGAATAAAAAAATAAAGAAAAAAGTTCATACTAAAAGAATAAAGAGAATGAGGGGGGGGGTCCCAGCGAGACGCAGCAGAAGCAGCAGGACCAGCACCAGCCCCGGCACAAAAAACGTATCATCCTTCGCACAAGTTTGAGACGGTACGAGACGCTTCCGCGGGGTCTCATAATTCTTTGATGCGATGTGTAAATCCGGGATGTGAAGCTAAAATGTGGCGTGAATTTTCAGAAGGGCAGGATAAACCCTGTCCTTGGAAGAAGCCGGTAGTTGTTGCTCCTAAGGTAAATGTACATGCGACCCTAGATGATATTAATTTTGTAACAGACTTTACGGAATTCGGGGCTGGTATAAGATACGCGGAGCAGTTTGGTATTGACTTCGGAGACCACTACCGGTTACCATCAAATATAATTTGTAAAAGATGTCTAAAAGTATCTTGGAACCGCGAAGCAATGAACAGGATCCCTTGCCAAGGAGAGATGCTACCTTATTAAACTTATTTAACAAGTATATAGTTTCCCCTCTATTTGATATTTCCAATATTTTTTATAATCTTTTAAGACACTATCCACCGATGAATTGCCGACATTATCATATAATTGTCTATATCCATCATAACTATTCCCAGCAGTTAAAATAGCTTTTACTGAATCATCATTATTAGCTTTTTCTATCATAGGTAAACAATATTTACGATGAAAATCGGACCCTCTTTGACCTTTATAAGAAGGCTCAACAGACTTTATCTGATAAGAACCATCTTTCATAATATATACATATTTTTTCATATTAGACATATCTGTCCATAACTTTTCTAATGGTTTGTTTTTATCTCTCATATTAGAATTATTCATTTTATGACTTTTCTTTTTTATTTTTTTTAATTTTCTACCCGCACCTTTTTGTGTTTTCTTCTTTTTTCTTCTTGTTTTATCATGTTCATTTAATTTATCAAAATCAAACTCTTTATTTTTTAAAGCATCTTTATACCATCCTGTCATCCATTTTATTTCACTATCACTATGATCAAGTATTCCTTCACAATCAAAATTACGTCTCAAAGGATTTAATTTAATATCTTTTTCAGCTTTATTACATATTTTCATATATTCTCTTTTTATACTAGAAGGGGGTTTAGGATTTTTATCACCGAAATCATGTTTTTCAACATAACCTTTCTTCTTTTTAGACTGAATTAATTTATCATATTCAGAATTCACTTTTATACCATAATCTTTTGTAGTCATCTGACCTAATGTTCCAAATCTACCATAATGAGTTGTTATTTTAGATCCATTTTTAACGATTCGCCAAAATTTTCTTGAATTACCACTTTTATATATAAAATAAGCTGAATTATTATTTGTTTTCTTTTTAGATTTTCTAACGGTTCTTTTCTTAACCATTTATATTAGTTTTATTAAAAAATTTGATTATTTAAAAATAATATTCTAATTAAAATAAATAAAATACTATAATGAGTGAAACAGTGAAATTTACCCCTAAATATTCTGATATTCGTGTTGAAGATGGTGAATTAAGATTTGTCATATCAGGCGATGATGATTATGGTTTTGATAAATCTTTAGTGAATGCTATTCGTAGAACTCTTTTAACAGATATTCCTACAGTAGGTTTTAATTTAACACCTACTGGTGAAGGAAACGATTTAATTATGGTAACTAATAATTCTTCATTACACAATGAAATGTTAACACATAGAATATCATTTATGCCTTTATATATAGATCCTGAAAATTATATGAGAAATCATCTATTTGAATGTAAAATTAAACATGATGGTAAAGAACCTTTTAAATTTGTAACAATGAATGATATAGATATTTATCCATTAAATGAAGGTTTAAGCGAACGCTTAGAAAAATTATTTGATGATTCTTATGATTTATCAACCGAGGATGAAAAGATTATTAGAGATCGGTTAAGTAAAACAGATATAGATAATTATGATTTAGAGAAACCATTATCACAAAAAGAAAAAGATAAGATATTTAGACCCTTTGAATTTAGAGGTAATAAAAATTATTGTTTAATTAATGAATTAAAACAAACAAATACAGAAGATAATTATCAAGAAATACATTTTTATGGAACATTATCAGTAGGTCATGGATATGAAAATTCTAAATTTCAAGGTGTATCTCAAAGTACATATTCATTTCAGATTGATGAAAAATTAGTGGATAGTGTATTAAGTGAAAGAATACAAATTGAGGGTGTAGAAAAAGATGATATTGAAACTTATTCTCGTAAATTTAAGTTAAGAGAAGCTGAAAGATATTTTCATAGAGATAATATTGATGAACCGAATAGTTATGATTTCAGTTTGAAAAGTATTCATTATTATGATAACAGTCATATTTTAAAAGTAGCCGTAAAGATACTTTTACAGAGATGTGAAAATTTTAAATTACAAATGATTGAATATTTAAAAGATGCACCTAGTATAGTTTCAGTAGAAGAATACAAAGAAAATATTTATCATATTGAAGTTGAAAATGAATCACATACATTAGGTAATTTATATCAAAGTCATATGATGAGATATTTAGTAGATGATAAATCATTAATACATCTTTTAGGATATAAAAAACCTCATCCTTTAGAAGATAAAATATTATTTATAGTAACATTAAATCCTTCACATAAATCAGTTGTTGGGGATGAAGTCAGTAAAATAACAAATATGTTTACTTCATTAATAGAAGGTGTTGATAGTTTAATGAATGATATTCGTACTTTATCAAAGGTTACAGATAAAACATTTTAAGATTTTCTCCTTCTTTTAGTTTTATGTTTCTTTCGTTTAGATTTTTTCTTTCTTGTTTTCTTTCTAGTTTTCTTTCTCTTCTTTTTAGATTTTCTTTTTTTCTTTTTGAGTCTGACGCCACCCCCACCGAATACGTCGTATTCCCCCTCAGAAGAGGAACCATCATCCTCTTTAGGAGGATCTACTTCAGGAGGACCTACTTCAGGAGGATCTACTTTAGGAGGATCTACTATATTTTCCCCAATAAGTGTTATCACATTTGGGTCGAGATAATTCATTAAAGATTCTTTACCTAATCTTTCATTTAATGACATAGCGAAAGCGAGTTTCTTTTTTGCTAATTGTAATTTCAACCACACTGGATTAATTTCCCAACACCATAGAATATATTCATCAAGCGTATAGGGATTTGTTATAGTTATTTTATTACTTCCTTGATCATAAGTTAAATTTAATATGATTTTCCTTTCTTCAGTAATAGTTAAACCCAATTTATTATTGGCGACGTGCATGGTACTATTAACTGTAAATTCTTTCAGCACCCCTTCGGGGTTTATTAATTTTAAAATATCTCCCCGTTCGATCACTCCGCTCAATTTTCTATTACCTTCATACCAATTCATCACGATTCTTTTCCATTCCCGATCGCTGGCGATGGCTATATATTTATCAATCATTATATATTTCGTATATAACAAAAAAATAATAAATATAAAAATATATATTATTTATAATGAGTGAAGATACAATTAAGAAATGTAATTTTTGTCGTTTAGCAGATGAATTAAATACTGAAGAAATTCCTTTTTGGTCTAAAAAGAACGAAAATTATTCCCCTTATCCGAAAATGGTTAATTGTGATTCTAATTATAGTCTTAAAAATGAAGATTTAAAAGATATTTTACCCGATTTAGATGAAAATTCACTAGAAGCTCATTTAACATTAGGTGATGATAATAGTGATAAACATGTTTTTTATTGGGCAGCAAATCCACAAAAGGATATTCATAAGATTTTAGGACCCGGAGAAGCTTATGGTGAATATGAAAATCATGGTTTATTAAAATGTGATGATAAAGGTGAAGTAATCTTAAAATTTAATCCTCCTCAACCTTATAAAGAAAATTCTAAAACAAATCCGAAACATATTCATTATCTTTTAGAGAGTTCAGACCAAACATGGTTACCATTAAAAACAATAAGAATTATTCAAAGTGTTTCATTAGAATATTTAGATGAAAGAATTAAAACTAAAGATATGATAATTTTAAACGCATTACCTGAAAAATATCATAAAAAAGATAAAATACCTAGTTCATATAATTTACCAACCGAATCATTAGATAAATATACAAGTGAAAGTAAATGTAGAAAAGTTAAAAATTTTATAAAATCTATTTTGAAATATTATCCTAAGATTGAAAGTTTAGTGAATGATAAACATTTATCGTTAGAAGATGTTCCAATTGTAACTTATTGTGCCCATAGTAAATGTGATGCTTCTGATAAATTAATAGACCATCTTTATGAATGTAAATTTAATAATACACAAGAATTTAAAGGAGGTATTGAAGAATACAATAAAAATAGATCTTTTTTTCCTGATAGTGATATTGATGATGATGAAGAAGATAAAGATGATGGAGAAGATGATGGTGATGATGATGATGAAGAAGGAGTAGATTATGAAGAAATATCAGATGAGGAAGATGATGATTATATTGATATTATACATCAAGGCATAGAATATTCATATTTAGATGGTATATTATATGATGAAAGTTTAAATCCTATTGGTGAAGCAACTGTTAAAAATGGTAAAATTAAGAGTATGAGTGATGAATGCCAAAAATATCATAAACGTATGAAAGGTGACGAAGAAGATGTATCTGATGATGTAGAATCAGAAAGAGATCCTGCAAGTGAAGCAGTAGAAACGGAAGAAGAAGATAAAGATGAACCTGAATCAGATGAATCATCTGATGAGGATCCATATGACGAAGAAACTATTAATAAACTGAAAGGAGGAAAAGGAACTTTAAAAATAATCTTAAAAAATATAGCTAGTAGAGAAAAAAATAGTTATACTTATGGAAATATACAAAATATGAAAAAAGATAAATTAGTTGAAATCGCTTTAACTTGTCAAGGTAAGCGAGTTTGTAGTAAAAAAAGTGATTATAAATATAAGACTAAAGATGAAATAGAAATAATGACAGCGAAACAATTAAGAGAATTATTAAATGAGATGATTAATCGTGAACCCGGAACATTTAAATATTCTGAAAGCAGTTGGTCAAGAGGTAAATTAATACACTTTATATTAACTTGTCAGGGTTCATCAAAACCTAGTCAGATTGGAAGAACTTCTTTTGTTGGTGGGGGGTGGTCATTATAAAGATATAATTTATCTCTTATTAAAAGAAGGTTGCAATCCATCTCTTATATTTAATTTATTACCTTCTTCTATTTGATATACTAAAAAATCTTCTAATGATTTTCTAGTTATCTTATGTTTTTTATTACTAAAAAAATAAATATGTTTATTATTCTTTTTATTCTTTGATGGTGTTAATTTAAATAAATACACTTTATCTTTATAAAATATCCTCCATTCACTATATAAATAACCTGTAATTTGTTTTGTAGAATGATAATCTGTTTTAGGAAACCGATTTGAAGACTTTATATCAGTCCAAGCATATTTATCTTTACCTCTACTATGATTTGTAGGTGTAACCCAATTCAAACCAGATTTATACTGAATAGTTATCGGAACATCACTTAAATTTACAAATATCAAACTTAGAGCATCCGGATTATTATTTGTTATTTCCATTAAATGATCATTACCTATTTTAATATTTTCTGAATCATCTTTTAATTTCATACCATATTCTTTTCTAACTGGAACAGTTCTTTTTATCAAATAATATTTATCTTTTTTTAACGATTTCTTTTTTGTTTTCATTATAATATCTTATTATTTTATCTTATTATTTTATTATACAAATGTTTTTTCATACTTTTTGAATAAAAATTCAAAACGTCTATTACTCGCATGCTTAAACATTTTAGAGAAATGATAATATTGTTCTCTCCGTAAGACTAATTTAGGATGTTGATTATCCCATTCAGTTAAACCCCCGTAATAATCTAGAAAATCTTCTTTAGTATACCATTCATTATCATAAGGATCAATCCTATATTCTACATGAGGAATTTCTACTACCAAATCTTTATTAAAACATACACTCTTTTCATCATCTGTATCAGGATATTTAAAATTATCATTTCTATGAATAGGTTCATCGTCTAAAATATTCTTAAAAAAATCATCATTTAAATCATCTTTAATAGATAATTCATCAGGTGGATCACGCTTTAATAGATTGTCCCACCCACAAAGAGGTTCAAATCTCATATCAAATGGTTCATCATAACCATCATAACCATCATAACCATCATAACCATCGTTTAGACATTCATCTTCTTTTGTTAAATCAATATGAGATGGAATATCTAATAGAGATTTTGTTTGAATATTATTAATATCCATAGGAATATTCATATTATTCCATACTAACATATTTTCACTATTGTAAATCATTAAATCAATTGCCATACCTTCATAAACCCGATAAATAGTTAAATATTTATCATTATTTACATCTTCTGCAAATCTTAAATCAGTAAAATCTTCTGTAAAAACATTTGTATTAATATAATAATCGGTTGTTTTAGACCATACAAAACGATTATCTAAACGAACAAGAGCATAAATATCATAATTATCTTTTAGATTTTTCATCTTCCTATAAATTACAGTGTTTGTGAAAATAGCTTGATCATAAGAAATATCATCAAGAATATTGTTATTAAGATTCATAGTAGTTAATAAAAAAGAATAAATTATCTTTAAATTAAAATTTAGGAAGATGTAGGTGCGTCACATAAATTTAAACATTCTTGTGTTGCATCTGTTGCATCTTTTTTAACATAACATTTACCACTAAATAATTCGACTGCCCCACCCGAAATACTACTTAACATATCAGCATCGCAGTTAAGAACATTTTCATCTGAGTAATCATCTTTAAATTCCCATCCATCCCCTGCTGCATTCTTAGCGATATATTTACCTAGTGAACCTGGGTCACCTGTCCATCCAGAATTACAATTATAATGACCACCTTCAGTTTTTTTTAAACATTCACAGAAAGGCGGTTTATTGGTACTGTCGTAGCCCTCGCAAGCAGGGGTCGCGGAATCATCATTAGCTTCACAAGTGAATATTTTAGTAATGTCAGCACCGGTGCCGGGAACGCCGTCCGCACTATCATAATCTGGTGCACTGGATTTACCAATCACCCCCGGAGAACCTGGGTCCCCAATAGTACAAGAATAACCAGTAGCGGGAATAGGTTGAGAAGAATCATAACGCGATGAAGGGAGGGTATAAACTATTTGATTAGCACCTGAACCAACAGTTATGGTTCTGCCCGATACCGTCTGTTCGCTACCACTAAAACTTGTAAGAGTACTAAAATCTATAGTAAACCCTTCCATACTAAACATACAAAAGGCTAATAAACCTGTAACGACTAATAACATATTCTTAGTCTTTTCAACCTTCTGAGTTGTAGCAACATAACCTAAACCGAGTACTAAAAGAATTTTAACAATGTTCATTTATATTATGAATATTATAAAAAAAAATAAGAATAAAATAATAATTTAAATCTAAAATTTCTGTAATGAATTCTGAACTCTTTTCACATTCATATTACAACTATTCACTAAATATTTATAAATACCATCCGGATCATATTTAGTTTTACTAATCGGTAAATTTTCTAAATCTATTTTACCATCAAAGACTTTAAATAATCCTCGTGAAGCAATATATTTATTTTTAAATTCTTCGGGTATATTTATTTTTTCATCAGAATTAATAAGATTTTCAATAGATTTATATTTATGAATATATTTCATTGCTCTAACGGGTCCTACTTTAGGAATAGTTGGACAATAATCACACCCACATAAGATACACATATCAATAAATTCATCGTGATTCATTTTAAAATCCTCTAAAATCTTCTGGAAATTAAATATTGTAACTATATCGGGTCTCTTAATACTCTTGTCAATACAAGTTCTGAATAGTTGTGGACATCCATAAGAAAGAGTATCCATATCTTCTGTCATTACAGCATCAACAAATCCTAACCTACATAGTTCTGAAGCATAAGCTTCTGCTTCACCTGGGGCATGAATATAAGATACACCCATTAAACCAAACATATGTTTTAGATCATCTATATATTCTTTCTTTATTCGGATAGTTCCTTTTTCTAGTGCTTTCTTTTCTTCTGGGTTTTCTGTATTTTCCATCTTTTCTTTACATTCATTTGCTTTTTTTACACGAGACTTGATACAATCACTCTTTTCTACTGGTGGTTTTCCATCAAAGATATAAATAGGTGTAATACCAAATGTTAAAAGCTGATTTGTCTTATAATATAAACCCTGAATATGACTTACAACTTTTCCTTCACTATTTCTTAGATAATCTCCTTTTGATCTTACATTCATTAGACTCTTGTAAAGAAATATACTCGTATCAATAGCAATACGTTTATCTTTCATTGTATATAGACCTTTATGCTCAATAGAACCAGGTGAATTCTTTTTCACTAGTTGGGTTAATCCTTTGATTCCCATTGTGATTGAATTATATTTTAATTAAGTTTTTAAATATTATTTAATCAAATTTTAAGTTTAAAAATATCATAAAAGATAAATTATTATTATATGTCATTTGAGAATATTACTCGCAAGTTATTAGATTCGGTAAAAAAAGAAATAAAAAAACAAGAACATATAGATACAATTAATAATGATATTATTAAACCTATTGTTGATAAAGTATTAGAACAATTATATCCTTATTTTTTTGGATTTAGTATGATTATTACATTTATAGTTGTTTCTGTATTTGTTATCTTATGTTTAAATGTTAAAATTTGTTATTTTTAAATTTGATTTAAATATTACGGTATTAAATATATAAAAATGGAAACTAAAATTGTTCAATGGGTTCAGTGTGACAATCAAATTAAAGAATACAATAATAAGATGAAAGAAAAAATTAAACCAGTCAAAGAAATGAGAGATAAATTAGGTGATGAAATATTACAAGGAATTAATATAAGTCAAATAGAAAAAACACAAATACCAACATTTAATATTCAAGCATTAAATACGAGTATTATTCCTACGGTAAATAATAGTTATGAAGGTTATACTAATAAGTTTTTATCAGATTGTTTTACTGAATATTTTAATTCAGAAGAAAAGGCGAAAGAATTATTAAAATTTATGAAAGGTAAACGTAAAGTTGAAAAGAAATATTCATTAAAAAGAAATCATTTAATGGATCTTAATGATTAAAATTTAACTTATTTTCACTTTGAATTTCTTCTTCTTTTAGATTTATGTTTTATTTTAGATTTCCTTACAATTTTTACTTTTTTTATTATATAAATATATATTTATGTCTTTTCATATAAATAGAAGTCATAATCTTGCAGATTACTTGAAGGATAAGGGATGGTATAGTGCCACACCAGAAGAAATGTCTAAGTTTTCTTATTGGGATACCTATTCGGCACCCGAAATAAGATCAGAAATAAAAGTATGGAATAAAACAGGTTTTTCAGCAATTGTAGATTGTCTTTATAGTTGGCATAAGAGGTTAGAAAAGTTAAACTTAACTCATTTAGCACCCTATACAATAACAGATTGGGAAAATCATAGATTATCTCCTGAAGATTTTCAAGATGGTGGATTATGGTTTTTTAAACAAATATTTGGTGTTCATGGAAAAGGTATTAATTTAATTTCTTCATATGAAGATTATCTTAAAATATTTGATGTCGAAGACAAATCTAGAAATATGCAGGGACCTTGTTTAATGGAACATTTGCATCATGAATATATATTACAAAAAGGAATAAGAAAATCTCATTTAATTAAAGGTGGTTACAAATATAATTTAAGAGTTTATTCATTAACAAAAGGCACGGGAGAAACTTATGCTTATAATGATGCATTATATTATTGCACATTATTCCCTATAAAATATGATAATAAAGATTGTTATGTGGGTAAAAATAATGTAGTATTTCCTTTAACTGTAAAAGATAAATCTGGAAAAACTTTTGTTCCTAAAAAACAGATGAGAAAAAATGTCCATGTATCTCATTGGAAAGCAGATGAAGAAGGTGAATTTAATATTACAGATACACGTAAAATGGGTAGATTAAGTGAATTACCTCAATATAAAACTATTATGAGAAATTTATTTCAAAATATAAGAGAAATGTCATTATTATTTACAGATATCCTTGAAGAATATAAAAGATGTCCTGAAAAACCATTTCAAACAGATTTAGATAAAATATATCAAATATGGGGCTCTGATTATATTGTACAAGAGGATTTAAGTGTAAAATGTTTAGAAATAAATGCGTTCCCTATGTTATCTCATGGTGATCCCCATAAAGGCCAAAGCGGTAGTAAGAAGAGACCACATGAATTAAGATTTAGAAAAGCTGGTTTTGATAGAGATTTAATGAGATTATTTGGATATAATTTTGAAAATACAGATAAACCGAATAATTGGGTTCAATTAAATCATGAATTTATGAATACTCCTATAGAACGATTAAATTTACAAAAGACAAAAAAAACTACAAAAAAGAAATCTAAAAAAAGAAAATCTAAAAGAAGAAGAAATTCAAAGTGAAAATAAGTTAAATTTTAATCATTAAGATCCATTAAATGATTTCTTTTTAATGAATATTTCTTTT
>MDTB01126425.1_pt1 | contig 15618 bp, 18 predicted proteins | sample 811161 | NCBI WGS metagenome assembly MDTB01 (sample SAMN05326650, study PRJNA326480) | marine metagenome | isolation source: seawater | place: Mediterranean Sea | collected 2009 | reverse complement strand
GCGAGATTTACGTGATTTACGTGATTTACGAGATTTTCTACGTTTACCACCTGCTTGTGCACCACCTCTTTTTTTGCGAGATTTACGAGATTTGCGAGATTTACGAGATTTGCGATATTTACGAGATTTGCGAGATTTACGAGATTTGCGAGATTTACGTCTTCTACCTCTTCTTTTCCCCCCAACTTGTTTTTGTTTTTCCATTAACAATTTTTCTAAATCTTCAATTGCCATTATATAATATATAAATATATATTTTTTTTGCATGGATAGGGATGTTTTTATTTATTATATATTTAATTATAGATTTATACGCGATATAAAAATATTTCTATATATAAATATTATATTTAAACGAATTTTATTTATATGTATATAATTTTTTTAAGTGAATAATATATCAGGTGTATGCTTTTTAATATAACAACCATAAAAATATTAAATATATATTTATATAAATATATTATATATGAAACAAAAAAAAAATGTTTCTGAAATTAATTTAGATAATAAAATTATTTTAATTAGAGTAGATTATAATGTTCCAATTAAAGATAATATAATTCAGAATACATTTAGGATAGATCAAACTATACAAACAATAAATTACTGTTTAAATAAAAATGTTAAAAAAATTATTCTGATTTCACATTTAGGTAAACCAAATGGTGTATTTAATGAAGAGTTATCATTATATCCTGTAAAAGATTATTTAAAAAAAAAATATAATTTTGATATAGATTTATGTGGTTTATTTAATATACAAACCAGTAATAAAAAGATAACATTATTAGAAAATATTCGATTTTATAATAATGAAGTTAATTATAAAGATAATTCATTTTTAAAAAAATATTTAAGTGATTTGGGAGATATATTTGTTAATGAAGCATTTGGTTGTAGTCATAGGAAACATACATCAATAATAGGCATTGATTGTAAAGAGAAAGTATCCGGATTTTTATTGCAAAAAGAATTAAATTTTTTAAAATATAAAATAGACGATTGCAATGGTCCATTTGTAGCAATAGTTGGAGGGTCAAAAGTATCTGATAAAATTAAATTATTAAATAATTTAATGCCAAAAATTAATCATTTAATAATAGGTGGTGGAATGGCATTTACATTTTTATATGGCAATGATTATTTAGAAATAGGAGATTCTTTATTTGATAAGGATGGATATAAATTGTTAGATGACATATATAATTCTGCAAATATAAATAATGTAGAAATACATCTACCAAAAGATAGTGTAATATCAGATAGTTTTTCAAATAATTCAAATTATAAAATATGTGACGGAGATATTGAAGATGGATGGATGGGATTAGATATTGGACCACAAACTGTAAAAGAGTTTTCAAATATTATAAAAAAATGTAAAACAATACTATGGAATGGTCCAATGGGAGTATTTGAATTTGATAATTTCCAATCTGGGTCTATTGGATTAGCTGAATCAATTAAAGAAGCTACTTTAAATGGTTCTACAAGTATTGTTGGTGGTGGTGATACATCATCTTTTATTATAAATTTTGGTTACTTTGATGATATAACACATGTTAGTACTGGAGGTGGTTCTAGTTTAAAATTATTAGAGGAAGGGACTCTTGCAGGCATTGAATTTTTAGATGATAAATAAATTTAAGAATATATTTATTAATATATATTAAATGTGTTCTAATAAAACAAAAATGATGATTCGAATAAAAAGAATAACAAATTATTTAAAAACAATAAATAATTTTCCTAAAAATATTATAAAAAATATAGAAAAAATAAATGAAAATTTAATATACAAAGCACCAGAAATATTTCATGAATATTATAGATGTACGTATGTTAATTATATGATTAAAAAAAGTAATATTTTTGATAAATACGACGTTAAAAAAAAAATAATAGAAATTACACAAGAGGAATGGAGAAAAGATCATGAATATAATTAAATTAATTAAAAAAATTGATTTAATTATGTGTTAAAATAAAATCAATATATAGAATACAAAAGTAAAATGCCAAATTGGTGCGAAAATACATTAAAAATTAGTGGTGAATTAAATAAATTAGAAAATTTTTATTTAGAAAACAGAAATTATGATAATGAAAAAAATGAAGAATTAGATTTTTTAAAATCAGTACCTATGCCAGAAAATGTTTTACAAGGTAATTTAAGTTTACAAGAACGACAATTAAATCCAAATAACTGGTATGACTGGAATATAACTAATTTAGGTACAAAATGGAATGTAAGTGATGCATATTATACTAAAAATGAAAATGAAATAATCTATGAATTTTTAACTGCATGGTCACCTCCAACTTCTTGGTTAGAAAAAACAGCAGATAAATATCCTAATTTAATTTTTAAAATGAAATATTGTGAAGAAAGTATGGGTTTTGCAGGTGAAATAGTTTTACATGGATCAGTTATCGTAAAATATGAAGAATGGGATCCTAATGAAGAATGGGATTATTATGACGAAAATAAAGAAGTAATAGATGAATTAATACTAAATTATTATAATTTAAAAATGACAAATTATATAGAATTAAATGAAAATGAAAAAAAAAATCTTATTAATGATATATTAGGTGATTTATATGAAGAAGGGTATCAATCTCTTAGTTATGATATAATAGAAAATTTTATAATTAATAGTGATCAAATAAATTAAATTAATTTAATTTTTATTAAAACTATTTTTATTTATTTATATATAAAGATATAAAAATATTTTTAATAAAATAATGAGATTTGATGAGATTGACCATGGTTTTTGTGAAAGTCATGGATATGAATTACCACATCCAGAAATTATAAATTATTATACATCTTATTTTATTTCTTTTATAGGATTATTAGGCTTGTATTTAAATTTTATAAATCATAATCATTCACAAATTATTAATTTAATAAATTGTTTGATAATTGTTAACGGTATAGGTGCTGCAGGTTTTCATTACACACAACAAAAGGGATGGAGTGTAATAGATGAGTTATCAATGACAATTGCACTTGTATTAGGTACATCATATTCATATAGTTTATTATTAAAATATAAAATACAACAGGTGAATTATAAATATAGATTAATTTTAGATATTATATTAAATTGTATATTTTCATTTTATTTAATTTTTTGTTACACAATAACTTTATTTGTAGAAAGCCGTCATTACTTCCCTTTAATATTTTTTTTTCCATCTATTTCATTACTTATACCTATATATTTTTTTAGAGAATATTATATATATAAAAATAAAAAAGAGGTAATGTTAATAAATAACGGATTAATATCATGTTTCATATCTTTTTTAATATGGGTAACTACTGAAATATTATGTGACTATATATTTTTTATTAAATATATACCCGGACATGGATTTTGGCACATAGGTTTTTCCTATGGTATGTTTTTATTATTGCAATTTTTATTGCATTTTTCAAATATAATAGTATTTAAAAGATATGATGTAATAGAGTTTAAATATGGTATACCCTTTATAAAATATAGTATAGATATTAATAAAAATTGAATTTAAGTTACATTAGATTAATAGATTGAATATATATATATATTCTATTAATATTAAAAATGTCTATGTCAAAAGAAGTTAATAAATGGTGTTTAAAGAAAAAAACAGATAAAATATCTATTGAAAGACATGAAGAAAATATAATATTTCTAAATATAGAAAGTAGTATTATAAAAATAATATGTAATAAACAAAATTATAGCATTGATAAAATTGATTATGAAACAAATTTATCTAATAAATTTAATTGGTTACCAGATATACAATTATATTGTGATATAAAAAAACCTAAAATAAAATCTCTTTTAAAAAAAATAGAGAAATTATATTTAATGAATAAAAGTGTACCAATAATTAATAATAATAATAATATAATAAATAGTTTTGAAATGGAATACATTAAGTTAAAAAAAAATATTTTTTTAAATATAGATAAACATTCAAAAACAGAGTATTCTGAAGGTAAAGAATCTTTATTTGATAGAGATACTATTGCAGGTATATTATTAAAAGAATTTATGAATATTAAAGAATTATTTTTTAAATTAAATATTGAATTAAAAATAATTGATTATAATATTTTTAGATGGAAATTATTATTTAGAAAATTTAAAAATAAAGAATTAAATGACTCATTAATTAAACTAAAAGAAATATACAATTATGATTATATTGAAATTGATATAATATTCCATCCTAATTTATATCCAAATATGCCTCCAATAATAAAATGTATAAGACCCAGATTAAAAAACATGTTAATTCATAAATTATCAAATTTAAGAATGGTTGATTTAGAATATTGGACAATTGGTCGTGGAATAGATTATATAATAAATAAATTATATAATATTTTAGATATACATGCAATTATAGATAATAGTCATTTAAACGATATAAAATTTAAAGATGGTGCATATCATAAATTAGAGGGTGAATTGTTAAATCTTGCATCATTATCTGGTTCAAATAAAATCAATACTCTTGATTTAGATAATGAATCTTATGTAAAAGTAGGTAGTATACCTACAAAAAATTCTGATGAAAAATATTGGAAAAAAGGAACTGGTTATGGACATGGTACAACACAAAAATGGGATATCAAAAAATATATTAAAAGTAAAAAAGAGAAAGAAAGGAAAACATCAGACTCTTTATTACAAATAAAAAATTTAATAAATGAATATAATAATAAAGATATTGTTAATGTAATAAATAATTCAGTTTTAATAGAATGTATTACTTCTTATTTAAGAGGTGGGAGTTTATTAGAATTTTCAAAACATAAGGATATGTATTTTTTAATATTTTCAATTTTAGAAATTATTATTAATAAATGTAAAGATGATCTTAATAAATTATTCGTTAAAAATGAACAACAAATATCATTAGTAAATATAATATATGAATTATATGAAAAAATAAAAAAAACCCGTAATGATATTATAAAAAAAGACAGCGATATTAAAAAAGACGAAGATATAAAAAAAGATGAAGATATAAAAAAAGACGAAGATATAAAAAATAAAGAAGATGATATTATAAATTTTATATTAAACACATATACTGTTTTAAAAGAAAATTTAATTATTCATACAAAGGAAATAATTTTAAATAAAAAAAAAGATAAATATAATGAATATAAATCTATTTTAAGAAATCATATATTTATGATAGATTCTAAAATTGCCACAGAAAATAATTATAGTTATAATAAAAATTTAAAAAATATATTACCTAATAGGAAATATATAAAAAGAATTCAACGCGAATGGAGTACATTATATGAGTTACCAATACATTATGACTCATCTATTTTTGCTTGTGCTGATTCAAATCATGTATCATGTATGAAAGTTATGATAACTGGACCAGATGATACTCCTTATGATTCCGGATGTTTTATTTTTGATGTATTAATACCATCTGATTATCCATTTAGTCCTCCAAAAGTAATATTTAAAAATACTGGAGGAAAACGTTTTAATCCAAATTTATATAATTGTGGTAAAGTATGTTTATCATTATTAGGTACTTGGAATGGTGGTGCCGGTGCAGCTGAAAAGTGGATTCCTTCTGAATCTACATTAATGCAAATTTATATATCAATACAAGCACAAATATTTATAAAGGAACCATATTTTAATGAACCAGGATATGAAAAAGGAATTGGTAAAAATCATGGTAAAATGCAAAGTATTAATTATAATAAAAAAATTAGACGATATACAATGGAACATGCAATTTTAGATATGTTAAGAAATCCAGAGCCTCAATTTGAAGATATAATTAGAATTCATTTTTTACAAAAAAAAGATTATATTTTAAAAACTATATATGATTGGTGTAATGATAAACATCTAGAATCTACTGAAAAAAGTAATTATTTAAAAATTTATAAAAAAATATGTAAAGAATTAGATTCATTATAATAAAATTTAAGAAATATAATTTTTAAATCAGTTTTATTTTATTATTAAATTAATATATGCATAAATTAATATTTAATTTATTTAAGAATGATCCTAAATATATTAAAATAATACCATTAGAAATATCAGATAATATTAATTATAATAATATAATGGAAATATGGAATTATTTTAAACAAACAGATCAAGATTATATTAATAAATATGGTAATTTTGAAAAATTATTTGATAAAGTATTTAATATAAATGGTACTAAATATAATAATAAACTAAATAATTATAATATAAATAAAAAATTAAATATATATAAAAAATATTTAGATAATATTTCTCTTCTAAAAGATTTATTTAAAACACACACAAATATTGATAATACAAATATGATGATTGTAATAAGTGTTAAAAACTCAGATGATATATTTATAAATTTTAAGTCAGATAAATGTTGGAGATTAAAAATACTTTTAAATATGAAAAATAAAAATATGAAAAAGGTTTTTAAAATTATAAAAAATGGTCCCTTTTGGACATATAAATTAAAATATAGTAATATAGATGATTCTATAAAAAATATTTTATGGAGGCATCAAATATTTACAAAGAACTATATTAGTATATCTATATTTTCTAATTAATATAAAAATTGAATTAAATATTTATAAAAATGATAGGATAATACTAATATATATATATATATATATATAATTGATAATAATGTCTGAGCCAAAGATTATATTAAAACAAATGGAAGCTATTGTTGTAGAATCTTTAAATTTAGAAACAACTACTTGTAATATTTGTAAAAATGAATTAAATGATTTTCCCGTAAAATATTTTAATTTTAATAATAGCTATCATGCACCTTTATGTAAAGGTAAGTGTGGACATGTATTTCATAAATTTTGTTTAGATAAAACAAAGAAAAATGACCAACAAGTATGTCCTACTTGTTGTGTTCCTTGGATTGTTGAAGATAAAAATTATGGAAATAATATTAGTTGGATGAAATTTATAAAATCAGAAGCATTTAAAAAAAATGTTACTTTAACTTCAATTTAAATTTAAAAATATATTTAATTTTATTTATTTAAATAATTATATATAATTTATATTTAATATAAATTATATATCTTAACTAATTTTTTATTAATTTTATAAATAATTATATAATTATAATATATAATGGATAATAAATTACCATTTAAATTAAAAAGTAAAGATATTATTAATTTTTTTCTTAAACATGACAAAAATTATAGTTTATGTAAATTAAAGGATTATATAAAAATTAAATATAAATACAAAGATATTTATGAAAATGTTAAATCAAATAAACAATTAAGTTCAATAATAAAATTAAGAGGAACATATGATGGTAGAATATTTTTTCATAGATTAAAATTATTACTATTTAGAAATAATAATGTATATAATAAAATAGTAGGTAAAAAGTTATTTAAAAAAATTATTAATTTAATGGAAAATGGTGAAACTGATAAAAATATTTATTTGTTAATAAGAAAAATAAATTTTAATATGGTATTTATGGGAGGAAATGTAGAAGATAACTTTAATATTAAATATGATTGTAATATAGATTTTAATATGAAATGTAATTCTGTCGATATACATAGTGAAAATACATTTTATCATATATTTAGATATATAATAAATAATAATAATTATCAAATAAGAAATTATTTAGATATAGGCTGTGGAAGTTGTAAATTAACTGAAAAATTAGGATTAAAACTTGGATTAAAATATAAAAGTATATATGGATTAGATACAGCCAATTTTTTTGAACAAGGAAATTGGAATAAAAAAAATAATTTAAAAATAAATTATGTTGAGGTTAAGGAAAATGAAAAATATCCTTTTAAAGATAATAGCTTTTATTTTATCACATGTAATATGGTATTACATCATATAAAGGATTTAGATTTTATTTTAAAAGAAATTTATAGAATATTAAAAAAGGGAGCTTTTTTATATATAAGAGAACATGATTGTTTTTCACATGCAGATAAAATGTTGTTTGATATAGAACATTCAATGTATAATTATGTATATTCCAAAAAAATAGATAATAATTACATGAATAATTTTTATTCAAAGTATTATAATTTTTTAGAATGGCATTATATATTACATAAATATGGATTTAAAAAAATACATGGTGCTATGTATACTAAATCAATATATTTTGAGGTATCACCAAATAGGTCATTTTATTCAATTTACAAAAAAATTTAATACTAATATATATTTTTTTATATTGAAAATACTAAACGAGTTAAATACATTAATAATTAAATTATAATAATGATTTAATTATTTATTTTTATAATTATAGTGTGTTCCAAATATTTTATCTATTAATTCACCAGCTCCGTAATTATAATTAGTATATTTATGATGATTTAAATGAAAATCTGATATTTCTTCATAACTAGTATGAGATATAAATATTGTATTAAATATAGTTAAAAAAATCCACAAATGTATTGTTGTATATGTAGATGATAAAATTATCATTGGTAATACTACAGGTAATAAATTGGTAAAATAAAAATCAATGATATGTGAGTATAATGCACTCATACCTATTGGATTTTTAATTTCATGATGTTTTTTATGAAATTTATATAAATATTTATTATGTAATAAATAATGTGTAAAATAAAAAAAAACATCAATAAGAAAAGATGATATAAATAAATCCTTTATTGTATCAAAATAAGAAAAATGTTTATTTCTTAAATTTAAAAAATATGTTGTTATATAAATAAAAGGTATTGAATATATAAAAACATTCATAAATACAGTATAAATTGTTTTTTTTATAATATTGATAACTGTTCTAATATTTTTACTTTTTTTTGTAAATCCTAAATATTCAGAATATGTAGGATACAAATCAATTAATACTGTTATAATAGATAAAATTGTATATGTAAATATTAAGTTTAAATATAAGTATAACATTATAATGATACTTAATATAAAGTTATGTTTATATTATTTAAAAAATTGAATTTTTAATATTTTGGTAAATATGTTAAGAAAAAAATATAAAAATACTTATTTAAATATCTAATTAAAATGGGTAAGTTCAGTATTTCAAAAAATGTATCTAACAAAATACCATTAGTTATTAAAGTTCCAAAATTATGTTCTCATTCCAGATGCGCAAATGGTGGAATTTATAGAAAAAATAATTTGTATTTATGTAAGTTTCATTATGAAAAAAAAAAATGTATTAAAAGATGTAATCTTATTAATAGTAAAAGTGATGAAGAATTAGAAAAATGTTTAAATAATTTAATAAGTGAAATTCATTTTAATGAAATTTTTCAAATTAATAAAACAAATAGTTTAGATAAAAATAATATTTTAATATTCAAATTAATAAAACATTTTGTATATAAAAGATGTACAGATAATTGTGATTTATGTAAAAATCAAAAAAAATTAAAATCTAGATTAATAAGTTTAATAAAAAAACCAAAAATAAGAGAATTGCATTATAATTTGAAAAAATTGTCATTAGACAATAAATAAATATTATTTATATTTATTAGATTTATATAAAGAGTAATTAACTGTTATTATATAATGATTGCTTTATGTGATAAATGTATTAATATTATAATTATATTATCATTATTGTTTTATTTTACAATTATAATTATAAATATTATTAATGCAAATAATGTTTTAGAAAATTTAATTATAATAATGTCTTTTGTTATATTTATATTTGTATCTTTATTTGCATTAATAAAAATACAAAAAAAATATGATAATTATCATGAAGAATATGAAGAAATAAGCATTAATTTGAATGTATATAATAAATAAAAAATTGAATAATTATTTATTTATATCTTAGAAAAATTTGTATTTTATTATATTAAATATTAAATATGAAATATTCTAAATTAGATTTATTATTAGAAGCGTCACTAAATATTGATGGAAATACAAAGAGAATAATATTTTTAAAAAATAAAACTATTCGTCATAATTATTTATTTAATTATAAGTTAAAAAAATATATTTGTATTGATTGTAATAAATATTATTCTGAAAAAAAAAATTTAAAATATCATATTGAAAGTAAACATTTAGGAATTAAATACAAATGTAATTTATGTAATTTTAAAACATCTAGAAAGTATTATTTAAAATGTCATATAATAAAAAAACATTAAATTAATTAATCAACAACTGCTCTTCCTTTATTATCATTCCAATCTTGTTCATTTCTATCAACATTATTATTTCTTTCAATAATAGAATCAATTACATATGATTTCATACCTATTTTATTCATTTCATGTCTTAAAGCAGAAGTGTCTTTAGGAAAACATGTGCCACCAAAACCTCTTTTTCCATCATGACCAGGTACCATAGTATGACTAATTCCTATTCTAGGGTCAATACCGCCAAATTTTCTAACCATACTATAATCTATATTTTTTTTCCCACAAAATTCTTCAACTTCATTACAAAAAGATACTTTTGTTGATAAAAAACAATTTCTGAAATATTTTACCATTTCTGCCTCAGAATTTTTAATGAAATGAATATTATTGTATAATATTTTTTTATTTTTATAACTTAAATTAAATAATTTAATAATTTTATTTTTAAAATCAATATCATCTTCATTATCTTTTACTCCAAATATCCAATTTTTATTATTAATGAAATCATTTATAAAATTTTTTTCTGTTAGAAATTCAGGCATAAAATAACATCCTAATTTATCACTTGTACCTGGTGGAACAGTTGATCTAATTACAATAAATGGTGGGTTTGATAATTTAGTATTTATATCATTTACGACTGATTCAACTATTCCAAGAAAACATTCACCATTTTTTTTCATTGGTGTTGGTACAGATATGAAAATAATATCACATTTTTCTAAATCTTCTAATTTTGTATTTAATGGTTCACATAATTTGGGGTTTATGTCATATACTAATAATTGTATATCATTACAAGATAAATGTTTGGTAGCTTTTCCAACAAATCCATTTCCGATTATCCCTATTATCATATATATTATATATGTTAATAATTGTAATAATGGTTAGAAAAATTATTTTTATTATAATAAAAATATGAAAACTTAAATAAAAAATTAATATTAAATTAGTGTATATAAAATATTTTGTTTACAATTACTGAATATATATAAAAATTGAATAAATATAATATTATTTATTTAAGAATTAATTATTCTATTATATTAATTTAAATAATGAATAATAATAGTCACATAGAAAATGATGACATAATATTATTTAAGGATGGATGGCCACAAATTAGTGACTATATTAAAACACTTATAAATTTTATTCAAAATGAAGAATATAAAGATACAAATATAAAAAAAAAGAATAACAATAATAATAAAAAAATTTTTAATAATAAAGAGTATATGAAAATATATACTTTAATATATAATTTATCAATTCAAAGAGATCCATGGGATTATCAGGAAGAACTATATAGTAAACAAAAAGAAATAACACAACAATATTTTATGAATATTGTTTTAGAAAAATTAAATAATTCTAATAATTTAATAAAAGAAATGAATAAACAATGGGAATTTTTTAAAATTTATTCTAAATGGATGTCTTTGTTTTTTATGTATTTAGATAGATTTTGGGTATTATCAACAAATAATGATAGTATTAATAAATGTTGCAATAATATATTTGAAATAGAAATTTATGAAAAAATAAATGAAAAATTAACAAATAATTTAATTGATTTAATAAAAAAGAATAATCTTCAATTAGAAGATAATTATATATTAATAAAAAATATAATTTCCATATATGAAATTTTATCTGATGACTTAAATTATTATATATATGATTTTGAAAAACCTTTTTTAGAATATCAAATTGAAAATTATAAGATAATAAATCAAAAATTAATTTTAGAAATTTCAAGTATAAATATAATTCGTGAAATTAATAATATTATTAATAGAGAAATAGAAGAAAAAAATAAATATATTAATAATATAACAAAAAAAAAATTATGTGATATACTTATAAATGAATTTATTATTTCAAATATAAATATCATACTAAATAATGAACATTGGGGTTTTAATAAGTTATTAAATAATAATAACTTTGATGATTTATCAATGATGTATTTATTACTAAAAAAAACTGTTACAGATGAATCATCTAAATCTATAAGTGGTTTAATAAAAATGAATAATATATTTTTAAAATTTATAAATAATAATAGTAAAAATATAATTGATAACTATATAAATGATTTAAAAGATCCTAATATTAAAAAAGATATTAGTTCAAATATTTTTATAAAAAAAATAATTAAATTATATAATCATTATAATAATATCACTTTATTATATTTCAATAAAGAACCCATTTTTTGTAAATCAATATTAGAATGTATCGTATATATTGTTAATAAAGATGAGTATAATATGGCATTATTATTATCGAAATATTGTGATAAAATTTTTAAAAAAGGAGGAAGTAAATTAATTGATGAGAGTATTGAAAAAGAAATGGATAATTTAATAATATTATTTAATTGTTTAAATAATAAAGATATATTTTTAGAATCTTATAGGATTTTATTATCTAAAAGAATATTAAATAATAATTTAAATTCAAATGATGACGAGAAAAAAATGATATCAAAATTAAAATTGAATTGTGGTAATCAAAATGTATCAAATTTAGTTGGAATGTTAAATGATATTGAAATATGTAAAGATTTAACAATTACTTTTGAAAAAAAATTTAAAAATGAAAAAATATTAAATAATTTTAAAATAACTGTTTTAACAAATGGATTTTGGCCGACATATTCAGAAATAAAAATGAATATACCTATTCAATTACAAGGATACAAGTCCATATTTGAGAATTATTATAAAAATAATACATCAAGTAAAAAATTATCATGGATATATAATTTAGGTTCATGTGAATTAATAATGAAAATAAATAATAAAAAATATACAATTATGTTATCATTATTACAAACATGTGTATTAATGATGTTTAATAATTCTATAAATTTATCTTTTAATAATATTTATAATAATTTATCTATGAAAGTAGAGAATATATATGGCTCTAATGAATTAGTATTAAAAAAAATATTGCATTCTTTAATATTTGGCAAATATAAAATATTAATTAAACAAACAGAAAATAAATCTATAAAAAATACTGATATTTTTAATATAAATACAAAATTTAAATGTAAATTAAATAGATTTAAAATAATTATGCCTGTTTTAAAAGAGAATAAAACAGTAAAAATAGTTGACGATAATCGTAAATTTATAATAGAATCATGTATTGTTAGAATAATGAAATCTAGAAAAGAATTAGAGCACAATATTTTAGTTTCAGAATTATTTTTACATATAACACTTTTTACTCCCTCAATAAAAATTATAAAAAGGTGTATTGAAAAATTAATTGATAAAGAGTATTTAGAAAGACATAGTGAGAAAAAAAATGTTTATACTTATGTAAGTTAAAATACTATTTTAGATAAAGACATATTTATAATTTAAATTATAAATATGTCTACCACTTATTATGAAAATGAAAATCACGATTATCACCGTACTGATAATAATTTTAGTGAATTTGATAGTGAAAATAAAAAAAATTTGTATATTTTTTATTGGATAATTTCTATATTTGGGGTTTTGCTTTTTTTACAAACATCTTTAATAATATATTTTTTTAGAAATAATTTGATTTATTTTTTTGATAAATATTGCAATATTTTTAGAAGATGTAAGAGAGATAAAATAATTATTGAAATGGGTAAAATGTCTCATGAACTTAAAGATAATGAATAATATTTATAAAATTAATTATTTTTAGAAAAAGAATACTTTCATAATTCATATATATATATATATAAATTATATAATTAATAATAATAATTTATAATCTAAAACTTTCTAACGACATTACTTTATTTTTATTCTAAAGCTATTTTTCTTCTTACCATGAATGCACAAAATTCATTAAATAAAATCATACCACCATTATTAACATCAATCATATCAAATAAATATCTAGCTTCTTTTTCTGATAAATCAGTTTGAAATAATTTTTTGGACATGTCTTTAAATTCTTCAAAAGTAATTCTTCTATCATGATCATAATCAATTTTTTCAAATTCCTCCCATAAATCATTAAAAAATACAATATATTTCCAAAGATTTTTAAATTCTTTGAAAGAAACAAAACCATTTCTATTATAATCAGCTGCTTTATATGCTCTCATTAAAGCAGGTTTGTTATCAAATAATGGATAACCTTCTGAAATATATTTATCTATTTCAGCCAATGAAACAATATTATTTCCATTAAAATCCATCAATTTAAATTTTTCTAACAGTTTATTTTCACTTGGTGGAACAAAATGTTTTTTTTGTCTATTTAATTTTGTAATTTCTTTTTTACAAGCATTTACTACTTGTGTAGTTTGTAAAGGATCTTGTTCATATTTTTTTCTTACTTCCTCTAAAACTTTTGTTTGATTAAATACACTACTACCTGAGCCCATATTTATATATATTTATGAGAATCACTATTTCTTTAACCCTATTATAATTATTAATGTCTCAAAACATTTATCAACTGAATATTTTTGATAAGTTAATCATAAACATAATTATATAATAATTCATTTTAATGAAACAGTTTTACCACGGAATCCTTTTTTATGTCCACGAGGTGGTATTTGTTGTTGGCTTTTTGTACTAGTACGTCATGGTTTTATTCTTTTCTTTGGACCAAATTCTTCTTGCATCCTAAAAGAAGGAATTTTATTTTCTATATTAACAAAATTATTATTAAATTTAATTCTTTTTTTATTTTTAAGATTGTAATTGAATCTTGATTGATTATTTGTCATTATATTTTTATATTAATATATTTTTTTAATAAATTTTCTGTGTATATAAAATAACATTTAAATAATTTTTATTTAAAAATTTATAAATATTATTAATATAATGCAAACAAAAGAATTAAAAGTAATGGTATTAGGACCTAACTGTGGTAAAACCACTTTTGTAAAAAGTATTAATAATATTGATTATAATTATAGTAATAGTACTCTTGGTTGTGAAGTAACTCCTTATGAATTATATACTAATAATGGTAAAAGACGTATTATTTTTTGGGAGGTAGGATCACAATACCAGGGTCTTAAAGATAAATATTGCATAGATACAAGTTTTGCAATTATTTTTAAAAATAATTCAGATGATCATTTAGAATTTGAAAATTGGTTGTCCTATAATATTCCAAGAATTTATGTTGAAAATTATAATATTTTAGATAATGAATATATAATACAAAATATTAAAAATACAATTGTTGAAAATTTATTATAATAATAAAAAAATAAATTTAATTACTAATAATTAAATTTATTACAGTCAAACAATTATTTCTAGAAAAAGAGACTAATCCCTATAATTTGTTTTTGACATAGCTATATCCTTGTACCAGTCTTCATAATATATTTATATATATATATATATATATATAAATATATTATGAGAAAAGAACCGTTAAGTTCTATATTT
>MDTB01119161.1_pt1 | contig 15618 bp, 16 predicted proteins | sample 811161 | NCBI WGS metagenome assembly MDTB01 (sample SAMN05326650, study PRJNA326480) | marine metagenome | isolation source: seawater | place: Mediterranean Sea | collected 2009 | reverse complement strand
CTATCTGTTTTAAAGCAAGGGCACTTTCTGAGACAGCCATTTCTACTGCAATATCTAATTTTTCTGAATGAGCCCGTGCGGCCAACTCTGGCACAACCCCACCAAATTTAGAGTGCAAATTATTTTGTCCTAAAACAATTGAAGATAGAATTACAGAGTCTAATATTTCAGTTTTTTCAAAAGTTATTTTAAGTAATGCTGCTGCGGTTTCATCACAACTACTTTCTAGGCCTAAAATTATAAATGAATTTGACATTTTTTCTCATATTCGATTGAATGACTTATTTATCGGAGTTAACACCGTTATTATGAGTAAGCAACACAAAGACAGAAATTTTAAGATAAGTCCATTAGTAATTGGAACGCGAGGCTCTCCTCTGGCAGTTGCACAGGCTGATGAAACTAAAAATAGATTAATCAAAGTTCATGGATTTTCTGAAGAATGTATAAAGATAAAGATAATAAAAACTACAGGTGACATTGTTTTAGATAGACCGCTATCTCAAATTGGGGGAAAAGGTTTATTCACGCAAGAAATAGAAGAGTCTTTACTTTGTCGGAGCATTGATATTGCGGTACATTCTATGAAAGACATGCCAACATCACTACCCGAAGGGTTAGAAATTTCCACTATTTTACCCAGAGAAGACGTTCGAGACTCATTTGTCTCTGAAAAATTCAAATCGATAAATGAATTACCTATTGGTTGCACTGTTGGAACTTCATCCTTGAGAAGGAAAGCTCAGCTCTTATCGAAAAGACCAGATTTAAAAATTGTAGAATTTAGAGGAAACGTTCAAACAAGGTTAAAAAAGTTACAAAATGGTGTTGCTGAGGCTACTTTCCTAGCTTGTGCCGGCTTAATAAGGTTAGGATTGAAAGAGCTAGTAAATCCAATAGAAGTTAGCGATATGTTGCCAGCTGTAGCTCAAGGAGCAATAGGAATTGAGCAAAGGTCTAATGATGAGATTGTTTCTAAAATACTGAGTCCAATTAATGACAAAAAAGCGACCACTCAATTAATTACTGAAAGATCATTTTTATCACAGTTGGATGGTTCTTGCAGGACACCCATAGGTGGTTATGCTGAAATATTGGGAGATCAGATAGTTTTTAAAGGCGAAATCATTAGACCTGACGGATCAGAAATAATTAAAGATATATGGAAAGGAAGTGTCTCAGATGCTTTTGAAATTGGTTATAACGCTGGTCGTTTATTGAAGGAAAAGGGCGGTGCAGGGTTTTTTGAGTAATTCACTTTTGTTAACTCGTCCTGTTTTGGGTAACAAAGAGTTCGCTGATACTATTAAATCAAGTTCGAAAAATGTTGAAATTGTCTATGGATCACTTTTAGAAATAAAGTACAAAACTTTGAAAGAAAAAAGCTTTAATTCGCGTGCAGTAATTTTTACATCAAGAAACGGTGTAGAAAGTACAAAGAACATAAGCTTTAACCCAAATTGTCTAGCTTTTTGTGTTGGTGATGCTACTGCAAGGGCAGCCCAGTTGGCTGGTTTTCATGTTAAAAGTGCTGAGGGCGATGTTAGGGATCTCTTGAAACTAATAAAAAAGAATTTTTCGTCAGGAGAAGGCGAAATCCATTATTTTAGAGGTAAGCATATAGCATTTGATATTTCATTACATCTTAAAAATTTAGGTTATCGAGTTAAAGAATGTGTTTGTTATACTGCCATACCAGTAATGTTAGATAAAAAAATAGTAAATGACATTAAGATGAGTCTGATTGGTGCTGCAGTCTTCTTCTCGAAAAGATCAGCAGAGCATTTTTGTGATTTGATAGATTCTTTACCTGAGGGATTTGCTGTTTTTTGTATTAGTACCCATGTATCGGAAGTATTAGAAAAGAAATTTCCAGAGACAAAACTTACATCTTTTGTCGCCGATTCCCCAAATATGTCAAGCATGCTTAAACTGATATTGGCGGCTTATTAACTTGATGTTGATATCAAATTGTTATTTTATTAAGGTAAACTTATGACACGAACCACTAAATCTTCGATAGATAAAAATCAAAAAAAGAGAAATTTTTCTACTGTTGAAGATGCAGAAGTTGTTGAAGTTGAGAAAAATATTAGAGGCAAAAATGAACAAGCTGCCGTAGAAAGACAAAATAAAAAACAGGAAAAAATAAAAAAACTAGATCGGTTTTTAAATTTGAGTCGCTTTGGCTTTTTGAGTTTTGTAGTGATTAATAGTATTATTATTGTTGGAGTAGCGTTTTTTTTGTATGAAGAAAAGCTTTATTTCGAAAGTAAAATTGAGGAAATCTCCAAAAATCTTAGAACTGTTGAGACTAAATTTTCTAGCCAAGAAATTAACAAAGTAGTGATTAGTTCATTAGAAAAAATTGAGCAAGATTTGTTAGAAAAGATAGTTAAAGATTTAGAAGAAATTGAAATAAAAATGCAAAAAACTTTTTCTGATATACCAACCTCGCCTGGTACCTTTGAAATAGAGACAATACTAAAAAAGAGAATGGAAGAGACTAAAGCTGATTTAGAAATATATCTAGAGAATATGTTTATTCAAAATAGGGCGGAAGTTGGAGATAAAAGTGAATTGAGTTTGTTGAGGACACAAAAACTGATTAATGGTATCGAGAGTTCACACAAAGATTTAGACTTTTTGTTCTCTAAGTTAGAATTGCGCATTGTTGGGTTGGAGAAAACAATAGAAGAATTAAGGTTGAAAAATAGAGTAGATGAAACTAAAAAACTAGAAAAGAATGACTCAGTTAGGAAAACTACAGTAGCCGAGCCAAACGTAGTAACTTCAGGAAAAAACAGTGAAGACGAAAAAATTGCTCTTTTAATTAATGATTTTCCAAATCTAGCAAATGAAGCTCTTAAGGCGGAAATATATAAGAATTCGGATAAAAGTTTTTTTTCGAAAATATTTTCAATTCTTGAATCCCGTTTAATAGTCAGGTCAATTACACCTCAGGAAGGAGACAGCTTGGATGCTATACTTTCCAGAGCTGAATATTATTTAAAACAAAGAAATCTAAAAAAGGCTTTAATCCAAATGGAAGAATTGGATGGTAACTCAGCTGATATATTTTCTGATTGGATCAGATCTGCTGACAATTTAATTAGGAATATAAATTAGTAGGAAAAATATGTTTTGGTCACTTTTGAAAGGGATGACGATATTAGCTATTTCGGCTCTTTTAGCTTATGGGTCTATTTTTCTAAATTCTATTTCTGGTGGCGTTATTATTGTTGTTGAGGAGAAGGAATTGCGAGTTTCTTTTGTCTCAGCGGCATTAATTCTAGTGTCCTTTATGATGTTTTTTTGGTTCTTAATTTATTGCCTTGGTTTCTTGTTAGCGATTATTTCTTTTTTTTCTGGAGATGATACTGCATTGTCAAGATATATTAGTAAGTCCAAGGAAAATAAAGGCTATAAAGCTATACTAAACACTCTAATAGCTATATCAGAGGGTGACAAGTCCAAGGCTTTGATACAATCTATACGTGCTAGTAAATACTTGAAGAGTAACGAAATAGCTACATTGATAAGGGCACAAGTATTAGAAAAAAATGGGGATCACTCGAGTGCAGTCAAATTTTACAAAAAGTTGTTAGTAAAGGAGTCAACTAGATTAGTTGCTTTGAATGGAATTATAGACAGTAAAATATCTTCAGGAGAGCAGGATGTCGCCTTGAAGATTGCAAGAAGGGCATATGAATTAAACCCAAAAAACAGAAATTTGCTTAATACCCTTTTTTCACTGCAATTAGAAGAGAAAGATTGGTCAGGTGCTAGGACGACATTAATAAAAAAATATAAGCTTGAAAAATTCCCAAAGGAAATTTTTACACGAAGAGAAGCAGTGTTATTATTCGCAGAAGCCAAAGATTATAGAAACCTAGGAAAAATAGATAAAGCATTATCTTGTTGTTTAGAAGCGGTCAGGAAATCGCCAGGGTTTGTAAAAGCGTTGGTATTTTTAACTGAACTTGAGATTCTTTCAGGGAACAAAAAACGTGTAGAAAGATTACTTAAAAAGGGTTGGATTTCTTTCCCTCATCCAGAAATTGCGGCGGCATTTGCTTCTTTAGAATCAGAAGAGACCACACTAGAGCGATTCTCTAGGTTCGAAAATTTTATCAAAGAAAATGATAAAAATTTTGAGTCTATATTACTGAAGTCTGAATTATACATACTGTTAGAAGATTTTCCTGCCGCTAGACGGGAAATTAAAGATTTAGTATCCAGTGACCCTGATAACAGAGTCTTTACAGTCATGGCTGCTGTAGACAAGGGTTGTGGGGAAACTGATAATGTAGTGAGGGGGTGGCTTGAAAAAGCGGCCTCTTCTCAAAGGACCTTTGAATGGATTTGCAATGTATGCGGAAATCAAACTAAATGGGAACCTTTGTGTAAGGGTTGTGATGGTTTTGATACCTTTGAGTGGAAGAGACCACCCAAGCCTTTAGAAGGTCGCAATACTGCTTCAATGTTACCTGTTTTACTAAAAGCAAAAGAGAAATTGGACCCAGTAGAGAAGAAAAACGTTAAAAAAGATTCTAAAGTTGTCGGTGAGACAAAGAAAACTAGATTTGCAGATGAGCAGTTCAAAAAAACTGAACTTCAAGTGGGAGGAATAAAAAAAACTGAATCGCCCCAAAGAAAGGATACTGACCCTGATAGTACTACGGTTAAGAATGCTAGAGAAATATTGTAAAAAAACTTATAATTTTTTTGAACCAGAAAATAATTCTGGGCCTGTGGAAATGTGAATTCCTCCATCAATTGGTATAATTGCTCCTGTAATGTAATTACCACCTGGACCACATAGCCAAAGAGTAGAAGCCGCTATATCAATTGGAATTCCTATTCTTCTGAGGGGTATACCCATAGCAACAGCTTCTCTTTTTGCTTTTGTATTTGTTGCAAAACTTGTCATCTTTGATTCGAATGGACCTGGAGCAAATGCATTAACGGTCACATGCTTTTTTGCAAGCTCTTTAGCAAGAATTTTAGTGAGGTGGTGCACAGAAGCTTTTGAAGCTGAATAAGAATATGCTCCATCACCATATGGTTCGGTTCCCATTACAGAACCAATATTTATAATTTTACTTGGATTTTTTGATGAAGCTGCGGCCTCTAAATTTGTAAGTAATTTTTGAGAAAGGTAGAAAAGACCACTTACATTAACTGAAAAGACTCTGTCCCAGGCATCATATGGAAATGTTGTTAAATCAGCACCCCAGCTTACGCCGGCATTGTTTACAAGAATATTTAACTGCAGTGACCGATTTTGAAACTCGTCAACTAAATTATTGATTCCAATCTCAGAACTTAAATCGCCAGTAAAACCCTCAACAGAACCTTCTGGGCTTTTTGATGAAATATGGGCGATAGCTTTTTCTAATGATAACTTCTTTCTTGATACTATTACAACACGTGCTCCGGCAGTTGCTAAGGCTTCCGCAATGATAAGTCCTATTCCGGTTCCACCACCGGTGACTAATGCAATTTTGCCTGTGAGGTTAAATAACGAGTTTAAATAGTTTGTACTGTTCAATCCAATACTTTCTTTTCATTTAAAAATAGATTTATATTATCTATACATTAAAAAGCTAGTAAAGTGATAATCATTTTTGTAGTGATTATATTTAATGTATCAAGTTTATCGGTTTTTAGACGATTTTAAGAAATCTAAACAAGCAAGTAAGTAAGGTGGACATTCTAATGCGAACAAATAAATTCTTATTTAGCATTATTTTTTTAACTTTCTGCTATTTTACACCTTTAGGAAATGCTCAGGAAAACAATACCATAGATATTGCGGAGGCATTTAAGCCTAATTGGCCATATAAAGCATTTTTGGCAATACCTAGGATATCTGAGATTAAGCCTATGATTGTAGTGAAGGTTGGTAATAGTATGGAATTTGTTGAACCAGTGAAATGCATTGAAGTTGAGTATTATGAAATTGAAAAAAAATTTAATCCAAGGCTTTTACTGGATCGTGACTCATTACATCGATTGCTGTGCAAAGCCATGATTAGGGCAGTTTTGAAAACAAAAGTTGCTCCATTGCCTATACAGGTTCAACCGGGGCAAGAAATTGGTTTGAGATTTAACTTTTATGAAGGACAGATTTTCATAGTAGAAGTTCCTTATCCACCAGTAGACCCTTTGGTGCTATTGGAGGATCTTTTTGTAGATGGCATCGAGGATATAAAGTTTGGTGATTTGGATATTCCTCTTGAATATGATCCAGAAATAAAAGAAACGCCTCTTTAAAACTTTTTAAAGTGCAATAAAATTTTCTGGAATTTTACTTTATGGGTGAATAAGAAAATGCAGTTTGACTATATCATTGTTGGGGCTGGTTCAGCTGGTTGCTTGTTGGCTAATCGGTTGAGTAAATCTGGAATCAAGACAGTATGTTTGTTAGAGGCAGGTCCATCGGATTGGAGTCCTTTTATTAAAATTCCTGCAGGTTTTATGAAGACAGTTTCAAACAAAAAACTTAATTGGCTTTATGCGACCGAGCCTAGCTGGGGGACACATGGTAGAAGAATTCCAACACCAAGAGGAAAGGTAATAGGCGGCTCAAGTTCAATAAATGGTTTAATTTTTAGCCGTGGTCAGAAAATGGATTTTAATGATTGGGCCCAGCTGGGAAATAATGGTTGGGGATATGACGATTTGCTACCTCATTTTAGAAGTCTTGAGAATTACATCACTAATTCTAAGTGTGATCAAAATAATGGATTATCTAACAATTTTCGTGGCAGAGATGGCGAAATGGTTGTTACGGATTTAGGTTGGAGAGATCCTCTGTGTGATGCCTTTATTAGAGCAGCCAGAGAAATTGGTATACCTTATAACTGTGATTACAATGAAAACGTTCAGGAAGGAGTTTCTTATGTTCAGAGAACTTCTACTGGAAAACTTAGAATGAGTTCTTCTAGAGCATATTTAAAGCCTATATTAAAAAGAAGAAACCTTTTTATATTGAAAAATGCCTTGGTCACAAAAATACTCTTTGAGAACAAAGCTGCTGTCGGAGTTGCCTACAAAATTGGTGGATCATCGAACAGATTATAGTTTATCAAGGCTAATTTGGAAGTTATTGTTTCAGCTGGAGCAATAAATACTCCTCAACTACTTCAACTTTCTGGAGTCGGGAGTGGAAAGCTTCTTAGAGGACTAGGCATAGAAGTGGTTCATAATTTGCCTGGCGTTGGTGAAAACTTGCGCGATCATTACGCTACACGACTTACAGCGAGAGCAAAAAATGTGCAAACCATAAATGAAATTTCTCGGGGTTCAAAACTTCTTTTTGAAATTTTAAAATATGGTTTTGGTAATAGATCAATTTTAAGTCTTGGGCCAACTTTAGTATATTGTTTTTGGCATTCAGATGAGCAAGTTAAAAACAATGATTTACAGATTACTTTCACTCCTGCTAGTTATGATCAAGGTCAGCAATCAAAATTAGACAGGAAACCTGGATTTAGTATAGCTGCATGGCCTCAAAGGCCTCAAAGTTTTGGTTGGGTCAGGATAAAAACATCCAACCCTTATGATAGTCCTCTTATTCAACCTAATTATCTCTCTTCTGAAGAAGATGTAAGAGTTTTGCTTTCAGGAATAAAACTGTCTAGGAAATTAATGCATACTCATGCCATGGAACCTTATTTTGATTACGAAGTATATCCAGGCAAAACCATTAATTCTGACTCTGAATTATTGGAAATCGCTCGCAAACGAAGCACCACCGCTTACCATCTGATGGGTTCTTGTAGAATGGGTCCAAATACAGATCCTACTGCTGTGGTTGATGATAACTTAAGAGTTTATGGTTTAAAAAACTTAAGAGTTATAGATGCTTCCATAATGCCAATGATCCCGTCTGCAAACATTAATGCTGCGGTCTTAGCTGTGGCGGAAAAAGGGTCTAATCTAATTAACACTAGTTAACAAGCAAAGTTTTCATGTAAGTAGTATGCAAAGTGGCTTTCGGTAAAACGAAATTACTTTATTTTATTATGAATTAATCCAATATCTAATAGATCCTTAATTTTTCTCCGAGATGTTTCAGCTACAAGTCGGCCTAATTCTTTATTACCCTTTAGTAAAACTAAAGTTGATCTTCGAGGTATCTTTCTATCAGTTACTATAGGTTCTTCTTTATAAAGATCAAAATCTACATAAATAAAAATTATCAATTTGTCATAATCACTTACTTCTTCACGAAGTGCATTTATTGTGCGTTTTTGAGAGGCACAGGTGATACACCAATCTGTTCCGTAATCGAGAAAAACAGTTTTTTCTTCAAAAAGTAAACTCTTTAAGATGCCTTCTTCATAATCTAACGTGGTTCCTGCATTAAGGTAAGTTAAAGGGCTCATAAAAATTGTAAAAAAACTGATTAGCAGGCCTGATTTCATGATATTTCCTTTAATCAAATAGATACTGACAAGTCTTGTAGCCAAAAGGGTAGATAGAGAACAGCCCATTTTTCTAATATATGATTTAATTTAAATAAGAGTATAGAACCAATAGTTATAAATATCAAACCTGATATAAATCTTGAATTTTTGGTAAGAAAAATTGTTATATTAGAGTTTTTATGTAAAATTTTTTGACCACCAAATCCAAACAATAAAATGATTGTGGAAACGCCTAAGGCAAAGAAAACCATTATTGAGAATGACCAAATTAGATTAGTACTTTGTGCTGCAAAACTTATTGCTGCTCCAAGAGTGGGTCCTACGCAAGGTGACCAAACTATCCCAATTAATAAACCTGATATAAATTGATTAAATACTCCCATTTTTTTATTAGATTGTATTAATTGATTTGCTTTATTTGATGGTATTAAAAAAATTAGTTCAAAAAAATTGGAAAATTTAGGAACAATTAGTGTTATACCAAGGCAAATTAGTACTAAGTTGGAAACTGTTGAAACCATATTTTCACTTATTGAAAAGAGAGCAACAATCAATGGAATGGTCATTCCAAAAGCTACGAAAGATATTAGCAGTCCTAATGCAAGAACTAGTGGCCCTCGTTTGTCATCTTCCAAAGCGGTTGTAATAATGATTGGAAGGATAGGAACAATGCAAGGATTCAAGAGAGTTAAAAGTCCTGCTAAATATGCAAATACTAAGCTCATAAAATTTTAAACAAGGTGTTTGGATAAAAAGTTACTCATTATGGTAAAAGTAACTTTTTGTTTTGAATCATAAATATATTGAACCTGAAGTGCCATATATTACAATTAGCCAGGCTAAAGAAAAACCAATGGGAGAAATATATCCTTCAGTATTGAACTTATTGCCTTTAGAGGTCGTAAACCCTGACCTCTCCACGGTCCAATAACCAATTACTGATGCTGAAACAGCTTGCAGAAATCCATATACAAAGAAAATCCAATTTCCAGATATACCATTAATTAACATATAGACCATTAACAGCACTACGGGGACTAAAAATGTTCCAGCAAATCTGACCATAAATGCTCCAGATGAGTCAATCTCATACTTCTCCATGAATTGATTAGTTTGAAAAACAGTTAAAAAACAATAGTACGCGGTGCCAATTAAAATCAGTAAATATACACCGAGATAGATAAATCCATTAAATTCTGCGACCATGCTCTTATCCTCTTATATTATATTTAAAGATCCAATTATGCATCTAAAAATCTAGTTACACAAGATCATAGTATTTTTTTCCTAAATATTTTTGAACTTGTAAGCTTGGGTTTTTAAAAAAAGCTTCAGTTAATACAGGTTCATTAACCACTCCCTCTGAAATAAACATTACCTTGTCCGCAATATACATAGCATCCGACGGCTCGTGGGTTACTACTAGCAGGGTGGTATTGGACTTCTTTATAATATCTTTCACGAAATCTAACATTTCAATTTTTTTTGCTGGTCCTAAAGCTCCAAAGGGTTCGTCAAGCATAAGTAAAGGTTTGTCTCTTATCAGAGTTCTTGCCAAGGCGACACGACTATTCTGACCACCTGACAGCATGGATGGTTTTTTGTTAATTTTTGATAATAAACCAACCTTTTTAATACTATTTTTAACAGTAAGGTGTTCATTAGAAGAAAGTTTCAACGTTGGGTTTATTCCTAATGCAACATTTTGAAAAACTGTTAGATGTGGGAATAAATTATTGTCTTGAAAAAGTAGAGTACATGGAATTTTATTGGGCTTCATTCCTATTAAATTAATTTTGTCTAATTGGATTTTACCAGTGTAGGGAGATTTGAAACCGGAAATAGTTGAAAGAAGTGTTGATTTCCCACTTCCAGAGGGTCCAATTATTGCGACTTTTTCTCCTTTTCTTATAGAAAAATTGGCACGGAGGCAAAAATTTTGCTGTCTAACTACTAAATTTTCAACTTCTAGCATTTAAACGTCCAATTTTATCAAAAAACCAAAAAACACCGAAAGTTAAACATAATAACAGTGTTGCGGTGGAGGCAGCTAAGTCCAGTCTGTAGGAGCTTAACAAGCTATATAGTACCATTGGAAGTGTAGATTTTTCTGGATCCGAAAATAACGCAATTACGCCAAAATCTCCCATTGCAATTGCAGCTGCTAACCCAGTTGAAAAGCCTAAAGGTAAGGATAATCTTGGCAAGACAACATATTTTAGATTTGACCAATTACTCATTCCAAGGCTTTCGCTCAAATTTTGGTAGTCATTTATTATTATTTTTAAAGGAGGAAGCAATATTCTAATTGCAAATGGAAGTGACATAGCTGAATTAACTAATACTGTAACAACTAATGCTAAAGATTTTGGGTCAGTCAAAGGCATAATTATAATAAACAAACCAGTACCCATTACCATTGGGGAAGCAGCAATTGTCAGGTAACCGCTTATTTCATAGACAAAACTTTGTTTGCTCTTTGTTTCTGAAATACAAAGGCATAGTCCCAACGCCATAGTTATAGCAACAAATGCAGAAATTAATGCCATAATTATTGAGCGACCAGCTGAGAACCAAACAATATTTGGCAGCGTTAGAATATTAGGAAGACCTTTTAGAAAAATTGTCAAAATAGGAATAAAAATAAATAAGCTTACCGAAATTATCAATAGAATGTCCAGTAATTTAGCTGTAAATGTTTGTGCATCCCATCTATCAATTGAGCGATCTAGTCCGGATCCAAAATATGAAGAAATTGAAAATTTAATTGTTAGGCTAGTAATTACCAAGCATAAGAAAAATTGAATTAGGGCTAGTAGTGCGGCCTTTGATAAGTTGAAATCAAAACGAAAGGCTTGATAAATTGCTAACTCAATAGTTGTTGCTTTTGGACCACCTCCTAATGCTAAAGCTACTGCAAAGCTGGTCATACATATCAAAAAAATAGTAACAAAAATTCCCGGTAAGATATTTTTTAACATGGGAAGCTCAAGGTATTTAAAAATCTCAAATGAGTTGAGTCCTAGTTGTGCAGATAGTCTAAATCGTTCGGAGGGTACTGAGAGCCAACTTTGAAATATGAGTCTTACAGCAAGTGGTAAATTAAAAAATACGTGTGCAATTACAATTCCATGCAATCCATAAATAGAAATTTTTGGTAAATTTAATGCAGTTAAAGTATTATTTATAAATCCATTATTGCCAAATATAAAAACGAGACCAAGGATGGCTATTAAAACTGGTAAGATAAATGGTGCACCTAGAAGAGAAACAATTAGATTTTTTCCAGTGAAATTCCTTCTTGCTAATGCTCTTGCTATTGGAATGCTAATCGCACAACTAAAAAACGCAGACAAGAGTGCTTGTTTCACAGTAAATCTTACAGCAGACCAATCTCCGGAGGTTAGGACATGAAAAGCAGTAGCCTCTTTGATAACTGCCAAAAGTGTACCTAAAGTTAGGATCAAGATAAGTAAGACTGGTATCCTACCAAGCCAAATGTTTATGCTCAATTGCTTAACGCTTCCACCCATTCATCTATAGCTTTTTTTCTTATCCTGTGGGCTTGTTCTTCACTCAGCAAGATACTTTTTTGAGGTCTTGGTAGATCTATAAACTCTTTGGGAAGTTTCGTGGAGTCAAGCGAAGATGGATACGACCAATTACTAGTTGGAATCGCCTCCTGAAAAGTGCTTGATAGTATGAAGCGCATAAATTGATCAGCTAATTTTGGGTTTTTAGTATTTTTAATTTTTCCCGCAAGTTCTATAGTCATGTAGTGACCCTCATCAAAAATTGCGGCAGATTTACTATCGTCGCCTTCTGCAATTAAGTGGTATGCTGGCGAGGTGGTGTATGATAAAACCATGTCAGCTTCTCCTTCCAAAAACATACCGTATGCTTCAGACCAACCTTTGGTTACGGTAACGATCTTAGGTGCTAGATTTTTCCATATGTTTTTTGCTTCATCTCCATAAATTGATTTCACCCAAAGCACTAGAGACAGTCCTGATATGGACGTTCTAGGATCTTGAATTATAATCTTTAACTTATTTGATGAACTTGCTAATTCTTTGAAGCTCTTTGGAGGACTTTTAATTTTCTCATTATCATAGACAAATGCCAGATAACTCCAGTCGAATGGTAGAAAAACATCATCTGACCATTGAATCGGAAGAGTCAATGACTTTACATCTTGATTGTGAGTAGCAAAAAGTTCCATATCCCTGGCAACTTTTGTAATATCCGTATCAAGTCCAATGACAATATCTGCATCGATACGCGTTCCTTCCAGGCGAAGTCTAGGTAGTAAATCCCCAGTGAAATATTTAAGGTCACATTCGCAAATCTTCTCAAAAGAAGACTCAATAAATGGACCAGGGCCCCATTCTGATGAAAAATAATCAGGGGCGTATACTTTTAAAATAGATTTGTCTTTTGCATTTAAAAGTGAATTGGAAACAGCAAAAATTAAGAGCATTAGATAAAAGGTTTTTTTCATTTTTTTCTCCATATTAAAAATGCGGCGTATGTATATGGAGATGCGCTCTTCGCTATCCTTTCCTCCGCCGGTATTATCCAGATCAGGTTCTACGGGTTCAATCTTTGTCTCAGCCTTTCGAGGCACCCCGAGGTGGGAACAGTATTACTGGTTTTTTTAAAAAATGCAATATGCTGGTTGCAATTTTTTGATTGAGATTTCAATTTCTTTATTAAAAACATTTTAAGTTAGAGCTATAATTTTTAATCTATAGATACTACGATTATAGTTCGATTTAAGTGAAAATCTTTAAGGAGTTTTGATATCCCAATTTTATCATCATCTGTGGTTCTAAGTAAGAACAAAGATAGTAAGTCAAACAGTATCAGGGGTATTTTATACATGGCACTGGGAATGTTTCTTTTTTGTAGTGTGGATACTCAAGCTAAAATATTAACTGACACATTAAATCCAATTCAAATTGTCTGGTTACGGCAATTAGGATTATTATTTGGAGTAATAATTCTTTTGTTAATAAGAGGTTTTGAAATTTTACATACTCAGCAATTAAGATTCCAGATAGTTAGAGGAACATTAGTCATAATTTCTCCAATTTGTTTTGTTACTGCTATTATTTTTGTACCGCTTGCTGATGCGGTTGCAGTAACCTTTGTTGCACCGTTTTTTGTTATTATTTTGGCATCGATATTTTTGAAAGAGAAAGTTGGATTACATCGATGCATTGCGGTGATTGTGGGTTTCATAGGAATGTTGATAGTCATAAGACCAGGGCTAGGTGTTTTGCATCCTGCAATTATGTTGGTTGTTATTGCTGCAGCACTTTTTTCTATTCGACAAGTTTTATCCCGATTTTTAAGTAAATCTGATCGTACTATTACAACTGTTTCATATACCGCACTAATAGGAAGTTTTTGGTTAACCATTGCTGTACCATTTGTGTGGGTATCGCCTTCCTCAAAGAACGAAATAATTTTAATAGTAAGTATTACAGTGTTGGCCGCTATTGCTGAAATTTTGGTTATCAAGTCACTCGAAATAACTGAAGCGGTAGTTTTGAGCCCGGTTCATTATTCCTTGATAGTTTGGGGTGTTTTTTATGGGTATTTTGTTTTTGGTCAGTTACCTGATTTCTGGACTTGGTTTGGTACTGGTGTTATAATTTTATGTGGATTATATATAATTAGCCACGAGAAAATATCATATGAAAAGAAAATGCTTTAGATAAAAAACTTCAGCAATTTAATAAAAGGACTTTTCATGAGTAACAATGTTATACTTTTGTTAGGAGCCACGGGTTATATAGGAAGGCATGTTGAAAGATGTTTAAAAAGTAGAGGTTATAATTTGATTTGTCCTGCTCGTGTTCAAACAGCATCACCAGAATCTCAAGAAAAAAATGTTGTTCGGCCTATCCTTGATTTAAGTAATCCTAGTTCTTTAAACGAAATTTTAAAACTTTGTACCTCACTAAGTGCTGTAATATCTTGTGTTGGGACACGTACGGGTGGCATAAATGACTCATGGGATGTGGAATATGGTGTCAATTTAAATTTGCTAAACTTTGCGAAGCAAGTCCAAGCAAATCACTTTATTTTATTATCAGCTATTTGTGTTCAAAAGCCTATATTAGAGTTTCAGTACGCAAAACTTGCTTTCGAGCGAAAGTTAATCAAATCAGGCTTGCAGTACAGTATTGTTCGGCCAACTGCTTTTTTTAAATCTTTGGCAGGTCAGGTAAAACGGGTGGTATCTGGTAAAAAATTCATTTTTTTTGATAATGGTGATAAAACGGCGTGCAAGCCCATTTCTGAAAGAGATTTAGCTACTTATATTTGTGACTGTTTAAATAATCCTGATAGGCAGGGTAAGATATTACCGATCGGTGGGTCTGGAGTTTCCATAACGCCTAAAGTTCAGGGCCAGATTCTGTCCAAAGTAGCTAAAAAACCTTATAGATTTCAATCAATACCAAGTTCAATTTTTCCAGTCTTTGGTGTCACAATTAAACCATTAACTCTTGTGTCCAATAGGTTTAAAGATTTGAAAGAATTTATTCGAATTGGTCATTATTATGCTACAGAGTCAATGTTATCATGGGATCCAATTTCAAATAAATATGACCCCGAAGCAACACCAGAATATGGTGAGGATAGCTTGGAAGAATTTTATGAAAGATTTATATTTAATGGAATGAAAGGTCAGGACCTAGGTAGCCATAAATTTTTTAACTAAATTTAAACCACCACTATATTAAATTTACAACGAGTCCTGTATCTATTGATTTTTGCATTGCTTCTATAACATAGAGTGTTTTGAGACCTTCTTCTCCAGATACTAATGGTTTTTCTTTATTTAAAATTACATTTGCAAAATGATTTATTTGATTTATTAAAGGGTCAGATGGAACAAAACTCAAAGTTGTTCTTTCTAATTCCTGCCACCAGCTTCTAACACCATTATTGTTCCATAGAGTTAAATCAGGTAGAGATAGTGATGCATGAGTTCCACCTATGAAATAGCAACTCTCTTTAGTATTGGGGTAAATTGGATTTTCTTTAGCTGTTAATTCCCAACTCCAAGGTGATACCACCGTATCGGAAACTGATATTGTACCAATTGCTCCATTGGTGAATTTTAGTACTGCAGCGGCTACATCCTCATTTTCGTGACCCCGCAGCG
>MDTB01032890.1_pt1 | contig 15619 bp, 10 predicted proteins | sample 811161 | NCBI WGS metagenome assembly MDTB01 (sample SAMN05326650, study PRJNA326480) | marine metagenome | isolation source: seawater | place: Mediterranean Sea | collected 2009 | reverse complement strand
CGATTCCAAAGCTGTCAATCACGTGATCGATTACACCCAGATACTTCCGTACTGCACCTTGGGAGACAGTGAGGATAAGGTTCCCTCCGCAACGACTCTTTTCTCCGCCAGAAGATCGATGACCATGCAAGCCACCTATTGAATCAATCATCTGGATACACTTACCAGCTAAGGGCATACGACGATAGGAATGATTGCAACTCCCACATCGGACCTTTTGTCGACTGAATGCGTTGAGATTACCCCGTACATCTGGGAGTAAATGGGAGCCAATAACTGACGAAGCAACGACTTGAGCGTCAACCCCCCGGAGTCGACGGCCAAGGGATAGTTGGGCACTCATCTTGTCCGCCATACTACCCAACGTCTTGTATGCGGAGTTCACAGGGCCATCATCCAGTGATGATGTTTCGTGAGTGTAACCGTAACCGCGAACTGCACCGATTTCTCCGATTCGGGAGAGAACGAGGTCCACCTCCCCAAGCAAATCTTTTGGATGCGGCATCGCTTTTGTTGCTTCAAAGAATCCAGTTGAATAGAACCATCCTGCGTCCACATGTAGAGCCTCCTTGTCAAGTTCCATTGGGTTAAGTCGTGTTGTCAGAGTTAGTGGCGCGTCCATCTGCCCACCTCTCGATGAGGGCAGAATCTTCCTGCTGAAGTTCAACAGCCCGTCTAGGAGCAGCATAATGCAGTCTTCGTCTCCATCGCAATTCCGGCGTTTGGCAGCATGGAAGAGTGTGTGAGCATAGCCTGCCGAGGCGTCAGTCCATCCGATTAGGCGACAGAGGACGCCACCAGAGGTGTGTGGTGCTAGGGCGATTCCTAACTGCCCCACGAGATCATCAATTGTCTTGGCATTGTATATCGGTTCGAGTTCGTAATATCGAACGAGGAGGTCATCGATGAACTGACTAGCCTTCAGTAGGTGTTCTCCACCATCTCGGCTGGGGATGAAGTCCTGAGGGAAGAGTTCGAGGATTTGATTGTCGGCAACCAATTCGTTTCCTCTCACATCATGAGTATATCCCATCTCGATTAATTGCTCGATAGATGTGCCAATTTCTCTTGGCTGGAAATGAGTAACTGGTACATCAATCATGTCGTAGCGGACTGTACCGTCTTTGAATGCGGTGATATCGTGAACTGCTCTCAAAATCCCCTTCTCAATTGGCTCCGGTGTTTGAGCTCGAGAAGTCAAACCCTTCATCGCCTTGATTCCGGTTGGTAGACGATCGAGCCCGAGTGCGATTCTCTTTACCTCAAGAATATCGGCGAGGGGGATTGTAGTCAACTCTCCCTGACGATTCCTCATCTGGGAACCCCGTCTCTCAGCAGGTGTAGTCCTACCGCCACACTCCTTTGGTTCTGAGGGTACAACTCGATGATGACAACGCACGTGTGGAGTTTCCTTGTCACAACGTAAGCAACGCCGCGGTCCGACAGTGACTCGAATACTACCTTCACGAGAGACAGCAGTCTCAAGGAGGCGCTGCGGTCCACCGAAGTTCATGATCGGATAGAGTGCGTGCGCCCTCTGTTTCATCTCTCGTGGCGCCGATTTTTCTGGCCTCCCCATCCTACACCCAATTCGACAAGGCGCAGCATCTTCCCATCGGTTGTCAGTAATTTCTCGGACGATGGACAATGAACCATCGACATCATTGTCATCAAGAATCTGTTTGGCAACATTGAGTGCTTTCAGATCTTCAGGCCCTGAATTTGCGATTGCATCTTCTGCCTTTTTTCCGGCTGCTTCAGTTGCAGCGATTCCTTCTCCACGCTGCCGAGCCGCGGTTTCTGCTGCAATCCGTGCAATTCGACGTTCATCTTCAAGAGCCGCTGTACGGGCTTCTTCTTTCTTCACAATGGAATACGCTTCGATAGATTGTTGAATTCGTTCCTCGATTGTGTTTTGAACACCTTTCCGGAGTGTTAGACCTGCTTCTTTGGATTCTAATCCTAGCCCATGCAATAGAGCCTGCCATCCATTTTCGACGACAATGTCTCCTCCATTGTGAACATGCTCGATTCCGAGTGCCATTAGAGTGGCCTTCACGATACCGTGCTCAGCCAAAGAGAGATGCCCGTCCCATTCTTTTGTTGGATGATCAGGGACTATCCAGACACTTTTTGATGAATCCGCTTTGTCCATCTCCTTTACTCGTCTTTTCAGTTGCCTTTCGCGTCGAATGGATTGATCCGTGCTTGCGACGGAATCAATCTTCACGCTCGGAGCAGTCCATCCTTTGGCGGCCCCCGGAATCCGGAGTGAATTTCCTTCAATCATTGCACCAACTATACCATCGTGGATATGTGGGAGTAAGGCGATTGGTATGTCGGACCAACATAGGTTATGATTGGGATGGATGGCTATTCCGAATCGTTCGGCACAGGCAATGGTTGCTTCCCAGGTGGGACTTACTTTTCTGAGGAATCGGTGCCAGTCACGTAGAGCCCACTCATTTTCCAATCTGTGTTCCTTACTTCGGAGCCTGCGTCGCAGGACACCAGGCGGCTCAGTGTTAGGCGCGCCATCCGTTTCGAAATGCTTGGTTACGAATTCTAGATCTTCTTGATTCTTCATCGAATCAAGTAACTCGCTTGCCCACCAGTCGGTAGTATAGGAAGCTGGAACCAGCTTCTTGTTGTTCTCAAGAAATTCTCCGAAACCCAGCATCAATTCGCCATTATCCCAGATTGCACGGACCTCAGATTCGACTCGCAACCAATCCTCTTCGGTCTGAACTCGCCGAAAGGTTCCATCTTCGAGTAGGACAGAAGGCCCATCGATCTCATCTGTTGGTGTGATAGCACAGGCTTTCCCGGGGCGCTCGATTTTCATCTGAGTTCCGACGGAGAGGAATTCGCCCATGGCCCTCATCGAAGCAGGATTCATTCCTGCGGCAGCAAGACCCGAAGCTCTTGGTCGACCGTAGCGTAGACGGAATCCGCCAGGTCGATTCGGCATTCCAAAGACCGGGCGTCCTGCAATGATGTCCTTCAGGAATCGCTTGTCGATTGGAATTTTTCTCGATACAAATAACTCCTCATCGGTTTTACCATCGCCCTTTCCACGATTTGCAAAATCACTAATGAAGGACCAACCAGGAATCTCCAATCGTTCTACGTGCTTCTGAATCTTCGGTGCTTTGAGGCAGAGCCCCTCACCAATCACGAGTAATACGCCACCCCGTACACGTCCGTCGTCGATATTGCGCACTTCGCGATATCCTGCACATTCCTGTTCCTCGGTAGATTCGCCATTAATCATCACAGGACAGGCCCTGACAATTACGTCAATTTCTTCAGGCGTCGGTTTGTATTGCAAACCTCCACGATAGAGGCCAAATTCCTCCTTGACCCGTTCTACTTCGGGGTCAGTCGGGTCATACTTCGCGATACCAAGTTCAGTTCGAATCATGTCTCCAATTAGGACCGCCATTGCTTGGGCGGTACCGCCAGCAGCACGAATTGGACCACAGAAATCAATGGATAAGAAAGTGGTTCCATCTGTATTGCTGAGTAGTCTCACCTGCCCAATTCCTTCCAGAGGTGCAACCAAGATTGCCTCTGTTAGAATAGCAAGACCAGTCCTCAATCCTGCATCTATCGCCTTGATCTGATCGCCAGTCCGCTCCATCATTCTCCGAGCGACATCTTGTCCAATTTTGATTGCCGTAATCTCTCTCTCCTCTACCTTGAGCATCTCACGAATGTCCTTGGCGACCTCAAGGCCGTCGAGATATTCGGCGAGAAGCTTCTCTGTCCTATCGGCGAGATCCTCAGCACGAGGTATCTCGACTTCAGTAGACATGTCAAGTCCTTTTGCACGTGCTTCGGCAGCCACTCCGTAGAGTCGCTCCGTCTCTTCATCTAGCGCCTGATGATAACGTTCCATCTCAGCAGAGAGTCGCTTTTCATCGATGGCAGACATCGTTTGGTTCGCCATTCGATGCCTCCTCGGAAATGGTAGTGAAGAATGACGCCCTTTGAACAAATCGCTACGACTGACAACCTTCATGCTTCGTCGTCGTTGCCTACAACCAATGGCGGCTCCGACGACTCCTGTAGAGGCTCGTGCCCTTCTCATCGAACGGGTTCGAAATCTCGCTTACCTGTATCAGCCGGAAGACCCCTTTACTCTTGCATCCGGGCGCATCTCACCGCATTTCTTCGATATGAAACCGGTTATGTGCGATCCAGAGTGTGCTCATCTTCTCGGTGTTCTAACCCATGATACGCTTGAGAGCATTGGAGATATCGATGCAGTTGGGGGCCTCGAACTAGGGGCAGTTCCTCTGACAGGTATTGTGATTGCTAAAGCCCCTGCAGGTAGCGCCCTTCGTGGCTTCATTATCCGGAAGGAGCCCAAGGGCAGGGGAGGCCGGAAGACCGGCAATCCGCCAGGCATTGAGGGTTCGACCCTAAAGGCAGGAGATCGCTGCATCATTCTCGAGGATGTCACCACTACCGGCGGTTCTGCACTAAAGGCCTGTGAGAGATTGGCAGAGATTGGCTGTAAGGTGGTCGGTTGTATCACTATCCTTGACCGAGAGGAAGGCGGTGCTGATGCCTTTAGAGATGCAGAGATTCCCCTCTATGCACTGTTACGCCTTTCCGACATCCGAGCATGATGCATGAGGCTAAATCCCACCCCTGTCTGGTTGAGCCATGGCTGGAACCAACGTAGTGATGAAGACGAGTGCAGGCGACATCAAGATTGAACTCTTCACGGATACGATGCCGGTGACTGCAGGCAATTTTCTCGCTCTCGCTTTAGATGGCTACTACGACGGCCTTCATTTCCATCGCGTCATTCAGGGATTCATGCTCCAGGGTGGTTGCCCCCACTCCGCAGATCCAAACTCCCCTCGAGCTGGAACCGGTGGTCCAAAGGGTGGAGGCACTTACACAACTACTGACGGGCAGTACATTGTCCGTGACCGCGGCGGCAATATCCCTGACGAATTGACTCAACGGTTCTCTAACGAGGTCGGCACACTCTCGATGGCAAATACAGGTAGGCCAAACAGCGGTGGTTCTCAATTCTTCATCAATACGCAGCACAACGATTTCCTCGATTGGTTTGGGCGTGGCGCATCTGCTCATCCAGTATTTGGGAAGGTCATCGAAGGAATGGATGTAGTGAAAGCGATTGAAACGACTCCTACTGGTCACGGCGATCGGCCTCAAACCCCTCAACAAATCGAGTCCATCACTCTCGCAATTTGATTGGTATGGCCCTACTGAATATGTGGTCAGTTGGCCACCTCTTGCAATGGTTTGGGTTTGGCTTCTTCACAAGGATTGGCTGGCCATTGTTCCTGTTCCTATCGGTTGGATGGGAGATTTTGGAAATCTTCCTTCCATACGAGTTTACAGAGGAGGTTTGGGAGAACAAAATTTCAGATCTTGTGGTTAACACCGTTGGCTTCCAAATTGGTCGCTGGTGTCACCTTAGAAGGTTCCAAGGTGGGCCTGAAGCCATCGCTTCAAGCATCAAGGATAAGTGACTCCCCTGCGCGTAGTGATAGTATGCGAAAATGGATTCCATGGGTGGCTATCCTCGCTGTAGCCGTAGCGGTGATGCTTACCCTACCTACCACAGTGGATCCAATTGTGACGAGGACTGTAGCCGATGTTCCGTTGCCTCCGTCGCCTCCATGTCCGCCTGGAAGTGATTGTGCTGATACACATCCATGCTCTGCAGAAACGATGCCATCAGATGAGTTTGAGACTCGGTGGACCGCTGTAGGAAATAATCGCATGATGTCCTCTCCCCATGCAACCGATCTCAATGGGGATTCTGTCCTTGACATTGTTGTTGGGACAGGTGCTGAAGAGTCACACTCCGGCTCGATTATCGCAGTTGATGGCGCTTCTGGAAATTTACTTTGGGAAGCGGAAACCGACGGCGAGATGTTCGCATCCGCGCAGTTTGAAGATCTCAATGGCGACAATGTCGACGACATTGCTCTTGGAGGAAGAGATCAGCAAATGTTCGCAGTGAATGGTGCAACCGGAGAGATCCTTTGGAGTTTCGATAAGACCTCCACACTTCGTGAGGCATGGTACCAGTTTTACTCTGGACAGTTCATTGATGACATCAATGATGACGAAGTCCCCGATTGGTTAGTGGCCAATGGTGGGGACCCAATGAAGGAACCCGATGATGAGAGAGATAATGGATATCTGATGATTCTTTCAGGAGCAGATGGGCAACCTCTAGGCGTCGCGGATCTTCCAGATGGTCGTGAGACGTATATGTCTCCTTTACTCTACAGACCTCATCCTGATATGGCCCCCGAGGTTCTCTACGGAACTGGTGGAGAGACGTGGGATGGAAGCTTCTGGTCTACAAGTATAGATTCCATTATGCAAGGCGATCTTAGCACTTCGACCCAAATTGTAGCACCGACTCCAAACGTGAAAAAGGGCTTCATGACTCCCCCTGCGATTGCAGACCTTACTCTCGATGGTATCCAAGATATTGTGGTATCTTCCTTTGATGGTCGATTGATTCTAGTGGATGGTCGTAATTACACACACACATGGACCATCGATATGCATGCAGTTGTTGAAAATGGAACTACTTCTGGCCTCGAGTCTTGGGCCTCGCCCACAGTAGGATACTTCACCTCTGATTCAGTTCCTGACGTATTCGTCAACTATGTCATCGGTGTCTTCCCCCAGTATTCGTCATCTTACTATGCGCTTGTGGATGGAGCTACGGGCGACATCCTTTGGAGTGAGACGACAGAACATACAATCTTCACGAGTCCCCTTTCTGTGGATCTCGATTCCAATGGTCGAGACGACATTGTCCTTGTTCGAGGGGTTGAAGAATGGAGGGAAGAAGGCTCACTCTCTTACAATTCTGCCAGCGTTCTTGAGACCTGTAGTATGAACACCATTTCACTCTACAATCGAACGAATCTCAGTATTGGAACACCGTTGATTGCGGATCTTGATATGGATGGTGATTTGGAGATGATTACTACGACTACTACGGGATATCTGAGCGAGACAGAGGGCTGGACATTGACACGCATGGACCTCAATGCATCTACTCCATTGCGTATTGGCTGGGGTGCATATATGGGCTCACAATACGATGGCTTGTTCCTTGATTGAAGGACCTCTTGAAGGGTCTAATTCCTAAATTTAGAGGGGAATCCTCAAGCATCGGCAAATGACCTAATGAATTTGTGGAACTGAGCGTAGATGAGGCATTGACCCTGTCCAATCTTGTCCGTTCAGATCGTACGATTCCTGGAATTACTAGGATGGCAAAGGAGTCTTCAGGGGACGGCCTAATTGATTGGACCTTCAAAACAGCCGATGGAAAAGTGTTGACGGACACAGATAGGATTGCGGAAATCAATGCACTTGCTATTCCACCAGCTTGGACGGAGGTATGGGTATGCCCCAATGATCGTGGACATATCCAAGCTACAGGTGTCGACGGAAAAGGGCGTTTGCAATACAGATATCACCCTGATTGGATTTCAATGAAGACCCGAATGAAGTTCGAAGGCATTGCGGGATTTGCAGAGGTGCTCCCCGCATTAAGGAAGAAAATCACTCGAGATTTGAAGCGCGATTCTATGGATCTCGAAAAGGTCAGTGCTCTTGTTGTCCGTCTTATGGACCTCTACAACATCCGGGTTGGTAGTGACGAATATGCTCGAACAAACGAATCCTACGGTCTAACCACACTTCGCAATGGCCACATGGTTAGGAAGACGGGAGAGAACGCCGAAGGTAGACATGATGCTGTATTCTCATTCACAGGTAAGTCCGGCAAGTCATGGGAGATTCTGATTGAGGACGACAATCTCGTTGATCTCCTCCTTGAAACACGTAAGTTGGGTTCAAGAGGCAAGGACACAGATCTTTTCCATTTCGTGAATCTAGAGACTGAAAATGAGAACGATCTGAAGGCTGAGCACATCAATCAATACATCCAGGATGCAACTGGAGAATCTTACACAGCGAAGAATTTCCGTACATGGGCTGCGACATGGAAATGTGCGTATCGCCTCGCCTTTATCGACAACGACGCTGAAGGAAGCGAACTTGAGAAATTCATTAGGTCATTGCCTGCTAATGAGAATCTCCAGAACCTCGTGAATGATGAGGGGCGAATCCCTCTTGATTCAGATACTGCGAGAAATAAGGCGATGCTTGCTGTTGTTGACACAGTTGCATCAAACCTAGGAAACACTCGGGCTGTTTGCCGTTCATCCTACATTCATCCCATCTTCCTCGAATCTTTCCTCGATGAAAGCATCGGAAAGAAGTGGTCTGAAGGTCAAGAAGGGCCGCGAACGACCGGCCTCTCCGATGAAGAGTCAATTGTGCTTAACGTCCTCCGTCAATGAGGTTGAGGACGAAACTCCATAGCCCGATTGTGAGGTCATTGATTCATGGAAGAACGGATCGAACGCGACACCATGGGTACACTTTCGGTGCCAAGCGATCGTTACTGGGGGGCACAAACCGCTCGTTCCTTGATGAATTTCGATATCGGCGAGGATGCAATGCCCGAAGGCGTAATTCGCGCTTTTGGCATTCTCAAGATGTCTGCGGCAGAGACAAACAAGGCTCTCGGGACATTGGATGGCGATGTTGCGGATCTGATTATCGCCGCTGCATCCGAGGTCGCCTCTGGCTCGTTGAATGATCATTTCCCTCTCCGTGTGTGGCAGACAGGGTCGGGCACACAGTCTAACATGAATGCGAATGAGGTAATCGCAAATCGAGCAATAGAGATGGCTGGAGGCGTGTTAGGTAGTAAGGACCCAGTCCACCCCAACGATCACGTCAATAAGGCCCAGTCCAGTAACGACACTTTCCCCACAGCGATGCATATTTCTGCTGCTGAAGCCATAATGCACAGTGTGATTCCATCTGTCAAATCTCTCCGAAACTCGCTCCAGGAAAAGTCAGAGGAATGGTCAGATATTGTGAAAATTGGCAGGACTCATTTGATGGATGCAGTACCTCTGACTCTCGGCCAGGAGGTTGGAGGCTGGGTTGCTCAGATTGACGCTTCTCTCTCTCGTATCGAGGCGTCGATGGACGATCTCTACGAGATTGCTCTTGGAGGCACCGCGGTCGGCACTGGTCTAAACACTCATCCTGATTTTGCCGCAGGAGTTGCCTCAAAGATTGCGGGCCATACCGGCCTTCCTTTCCGCAGTGCTCCAAACAAGTTCGCTCAACTAGCAGCTCACGATGCAATCGTCGCGACAAGTGGAACGTTGAGCGTCCTTGCTGTTTCTCTGATGAAGATCGCCAATGATGTTCGATGGCTCGGCTCAGGTCCAAGGAGTGGCCTTGGTGAGTTAGAGTTGCCAGCGAATGAGCCGGGTTCATCGATTATGCCTGGAAAGGTCAATCCTACTCAATGTGAAGCGTTGACGATGGTCTGTGCACAGGTTATGGGGAATCACACAGCCGTAACCGTTGGCGGGTCGCAAGGCAATTTCGAACTGAATGTGTACAAACCTATGATGATACACAACCTACTGCACTCCGCACGCATTTTGACAGATTCCTGCCATTCATTCCGAGAGCGTTGTATCGATGGCCTTCAGCCGAATCGCGAGAATATTCGAGAGCACCTCGACAATTCGTTGATGCTCGTTACGGCTCTGAATAACCACATTGGATATGATGCGGCTGCTAAGATTGCGAAGAACGCTCATGAGAACGGGTTGACATTGAAGCAGAGTGCCCTTGAGTTAGGACTCCTTACCGAGGCCCAATTTGACGAATGGGTTCGTCCAGAAGATATGACTGGGCCGAAGTAAACAATTTCTTTCGTTAAGATCCTCTGTCCAAAGAGGTAAAGGAGAATCTCTTCATCCAGTGTCTATGGACGCTTACCTAGAGTTGCTTTCAAAGCAGAAAGACATTGAGACGATTGGCCAAATATCGGGGCTCCTTGGATGGGATCAAGAAGTTATGATGCCACCAAAGGCGGCACCGCTACGCGCCGAACAACTTGCATGGCTCTCCAAAACTCGACATGGTATGATGACGAATCCCCAAATGGGTGATTTGCTATCCTCTGCTGAAGCCGAAGATGATGGTACTAATCCAACTCGTTCTGGAAATCTACGACTCATACGAGATGCTTACGATAAGGCGACTAAGCAACCTACCGATTTTGTAGAACGATTAGCTCGGCACAAGTCCAAGTCAATTGTATCGTGGACAGAGGCCCGCGCCAAAAATGACTTCTCGATTTTCCGCGATGATCTTGCAACGATGGTTGATTTAGCTCGCGAACTTGCTGATCATCTTGGATACGAAACACTTCGCTACGATGCACTTCTTGACCTCTATGAATCAGGTCTAACAGTTGCTCGGCTTGATCCTCTCTTCGCTGGACTCCGCGAGTCCTCAGTCCCTCTTATTCAGGGAGTAAATGTAGATGATGGGGCACATGATTGGGTCTATCGTCATGAGTGGTCGAAAGAAGGACAGGAGAATCTCAGCCAGGCTCTTTCGGAAGCTGTTGGCTTTGATTTTGGAGCAGGCCGTAGAGACGAATCAACTCATCCGTTCTGCGGTGGGGCGAATCCTGACGATGTCCGTTGGACTACCCGCTACGACTCCCGTGAACCGTGGGGGGCGATCTTCGGAACCTTGCATGAAACTGGACATGCTCTCTACGAGCAGGGTCGTCCGAGAAACTTGGATTTTGAACCCAGTGGACACGCTAACGGATTAGGTGTACATGAGAGTCAAAGCCGTCTTTGGGAGAATCAGGTTGGTCGCAGCCTTGCATTCTGTGAATGGAGCCTCCCTATGTGGAAAGAACACTTCCCTGAGAATATGGATGGTGTAAGTGCAGAAATGCTCTGGAGGGCAATCAATCAGGTTGAACCGAGTTTAATTCGAGTCGAAGCTGATGAAGCTACATACAATCTCCACATCATGATTAGGTACGAGGTGGAGAAACTACTCATCTCAGGCGAACTTGATGTTGATGATTTACCAGATGCTTGGGATGATATGTACGAACGCTACCTCGGCATCCGTTCCCCCGATCGTAAACAAGGAGTTCTCCAAGATATTCACTGGTCGATGGGAGCATTTGGATACTTCCCGACCTATACATTGGGCAATCTATACGCGGCTCAACTTCTTGTCGCAGCTCGTCAGGACCTCGAATCTGTAGGCCATACTTTAGAGGATGATTGGCGCGAAGGCACCTTCACTCCTCTCTTAGGATGGATGCGTGAACACGTCCATGGTCGCGGCTCAATACTAACGCCCGCAGGTCTCATCGAGGAAGCTACGGGAGAAGCACCTACACCGGACCCATTCGTCAATTACCTACGGGATAAGATTGGCACAATCTACGGTTCTGTTTGATTGCAACGATTGGACATAGGAACGAGGCGTCCTTATGCGCCGTCTTCTCTGAATCGAACTATGGACGGGCCGCGGACACTTGCTGCTGAATCCGTTGCATGGATGGAAAGACGAATGCCTCAGAGTATTTCTGCTGTCCATATCGATGATTCGTTGATTCTTGCAGGAGATTGGAATGGGGCCATCGTCGCTTGGAACTTAGACGGGGAGGAGTTGTGGTCAGCAGATGTAGGGGATCGGGTCACGTCCTTCAAAATAGACCCAACCGATCAGGATATTCGTTGTATAGCCGGGCGAGAAGCAATGAGAATCAATCCAATGGACGGTAGCATCCTATGGAGGACTGAATTCGATGGTTCAACGGATATCTTGGCTTGTACAGAAGAAGGAAGATGTTGGGTTTCATCTTCTGTCTATGATATTGAGTTGAATGATTTCATAATTTGCGCAATCACACTTATCGATGCAGATGGAGAAATCATACACAGGCTCGAATTTGATGAACGCCCCTGGTCGCTTCACATCTTACCATCTGGAGGTATCGCTCTAGGTCTTGGGCGACCTAGAGGAGGGTTGTTGCGTCTGAAGCCAGATGGCAGCCACTTGGTGGATGATCACCTCAATTTAGGCGAATCGCCCATATGTTGTGGTACCGGTCAGGACGAAATTCTTCTAGGGCATATCGATGGCAGTATCACAGAAATCAACATAGATGGTAAAGCAGAATCTCTCCCTTCAATCACTAAGGAAACAATCGAATGCATGGTCAAAGGCGAATCTTGCATCTTGGTGGGGACGTCAGAAGGGAGTGCTATTTGCTATCGTGATGGTAGCGCCTCTTGGTCCATCGATCTAGAAGCCGAGATTGAGAATATTTGCTACTTTAATGGAGAGTGGGCTTGGTTCAGTACTTGGTCAGGAAGAGATGGCATACTTTCACTTTTAGATGTGGATAATGGGGAGGTTATCGCTAATCTCACATTATCAGAACGCCTCAGAGATATCGCCGTTTACGAAGGGTTTACTGTAATTGGAATAGATGATGGCCGCTTACTTGTATTTCAGGAAGAGATGCTCACAAGACGAATTGATTCAGGCCCAACTGGGGTAAACGATCGGTCTGATTTGAGGGACCGACTCCGCGCGTTACGAAAATAGAATTTAACAAATCTGCATCGGAAATAAGGGTTGTATAACGTTAATTTCCTTAGAAAAGTGCTGTTTTCTTGCAAAAGTTAATAGACGTCCCTTGCTTATGCTAAGTTACCGCTCCGGGGGAGTGGCGTGACGGGGCAACCTGTTGCGGGGACTCCGGTCCGGAACCGCGAACCTGAGCGGTTCCGATCACTCGGCAACGAGTGGACGGAAGGTCGATCATTCCGATGAGAGGCCTGGAGACGACGGTGAAGGGAAACCAACGCTGGAACGAATCGGGAAGCTACGGCAGAACGAGGAGGACGCAACCAAACGCAGCAATGCGGAGGGGGCTCGCTCCAAATCCGGTATCCGGGAATGAACAGAGGGGAAACCCGAAGGGAATGAACGAGAGAGAGAGGAGAAGCAGGCAACTGCCGAACCGATCGACTGGAAAGACGACTGGAAATCGAAGGGCAACCGGAGAGGAACAGGAGTCAACCGCGGAGTTGAGCAGAGGGGGCGAAGTCCACCCGACGGAACCCCCTCTGCTCGCTCCCACCTGTCCTCTTGGACGATTGGAATCCTCATCTTCTGCTAATCAATCATTGTGGTTTTGATTACCCTCAAATGGGTGTTTTCGAAAGGTTCCTGCGATTGCCAAACTTGGTATTCATTACCAAGATTTCCAGCATCTACTTCAGCATCATTCGGAGCTCTTCAACCGAGCGCATTTCATCGAAGTAGATGGTTTCCAATGAATCGTAGAGTTCTTTGTCACCTAACGTTTCAATCATAGGTAGGATTTGCCCATAGGTTTCACTTGCTTTCATCTCAGTTTTGTAAGCCTCTTTCAGCATCTCAGTGTAATCCATTGTATGGATAATCTCAGTATCTGCTCGATCTGTAGTTGCTACCCCATCCAATTTTACAATTGCAGCTCGGACAGCAGCAGCATGTGTGGTGGATTCCGTGACTTCTTCGGAAAAATGTGCAGAAAGTTGTAGTCTATGAATCCCAGATACATAGGCAGAATAGTGCGCATACATCGCAATGGCACGTAATTCCCAAGCAAGTGCACCATTGAGCGCATCGATAATCCCTGAACGATTCATTGTCATCAATTGTCGCTTAACACGGAATCGAATAAACCATTGGAATATACTGTTTTGACCCATATCGAATCGGTCTTACAGCCGGTAGGCTTGAAATCGAGGGGCTTGACCGCTAAACATGGCTGTCAGGCGGGTTCGAGCAATCCTACTGACTCTCATTCTATTTCTTGCGCCTCTTGCAGGATGTTTCGGTTCGACTCAAGAAGAGCCTCAAACAGAACCGACTCATTGGCTCCCTCCTGTAGAGGAGCGTTTCGATATGATTTACCAAGCGGATGATGTGTTTTCACGTGTTTCATGGAATGGTTCGTATGGTATCGATGAACCCCTATCCGTCTTTGTCCCAGTTCCAGAGATTGATGCTTCGGATGGAGGAGCAGGAGTTACTGGTGGCGCTGAGGTACATCTCGGTCTTTGGCTTCCAATCATCGAGGGTTGTGATTGGGGCTCTGCTGAACTGCCTGCTGAATGCCAGGTGCCAGTCATAGCAGAAATCGGTCCTTACTACGATGATGGTGACGTTGATGCGTTGACCCCCGCGGATCGGCTTGGACGCTTCCTCATCGAGAATTTCGTTCCTCACGGCTATGGTGTGGCCCAGGTATCTGTTTTCGGGACAGGAGAATCAAATCACTGCATGGATTTGATGGGTTACGATGAACAGGCTGGCATCAAGGCAGCGGTCGATTGGCTTGGTTCTCAAGCATGGTCAAACGGTCGTGTTGGCGCAATAGGCAAGTCCTACGATGGTAGCACACCTTGGAATGCCGCTGCATCAGGTTCTGACCATCTCGCTACAATCGTTCCAATGTCAGGCCTTATCGGAGTCCATGATTTGATGTGGAGAAACGGTAGCATGGAGGCTCGAGGTGCAATCATGCACAACGGTGTGTACGGTTCTTTCGGTCTTGATGGCGATAGTGGTGATATCGAAAATGCCTGTGAAGGTTATGTCGAGGGATATTATGCTGGACCTGCAGCTTACATGACTGGAGACAACCTTGGTTGGACAGGTTCAGATTATTGGGAGGAGCGTCATTTCCTTACTGGTGCTCTTGATGTGTACAATGGTTCGATCTACATCATTCACGGGATGCAGGACTGGAATGTTGATCCCCACATGGCTTTCCCTGCACATCAGATGTCTATCGACGCTGGTTTCGATGTCAAGGGACTTTACGGTCAATGGGCACACGATTACCCTGATAGAGAGAGCGGACATTCCTCTCTATCGAGTGGACGTGGCGCAGAAGCGTATCCATACACGTTGCGATGGGATTGGGCCGATGACCTCCTTGAGTGGTTCGATTTCTATCTAAGAGATGTTGGCCCACAGCCTCGACTAATAGCTGAGATTCAGGATAATATGGGCGGTTGGCGAGCAGAATCAACTTACCCTCCAGAGGATACCGAGTGGCTAATGTTGGGTATGGATGAATGTGAGGTTCTTTCTGGTGGAGCAACGATTACCTCTACGAGTCAGACGACCATTGAATGCCCAATGTTTGAGAATGAAACTCGCATAATTGGAACGCCGACTTTTCATGTTGAGGCACAAATCTCCCTATTGGCAACCTCGGGCCATCTCTTCGTAGAGATGGTTCGCGCATCCGATGGAATGCATCTTGGACATGCGGTTATGGATCTCAGATTCCACGCTGGTGGCAAGGACGGGCAAGTCCTAACACCTGGAAGCACAGTGATTGCTAAAATGGAGTTCTTTGGCATGGATGTCGTTGTTCCAGCGGGAGATGGGATTCAGTTACTCGTTAGCCAAACCGGAGAGGATTACATCCCAAGTCCAGTTTCAACTCAGGCAGTTACAATTTCGCTTGATGGAAATAGCGCCCTTGGCCTCTCAACAGTGGATCGGGCCTGTGAAGACCTCTTCCTTCCACCTATGCATGAGATGTATCCACAATGTTCCATGGATGATAACTCAGAAGAGTAATCGCTATTGAAACAGTATATTTTTG
>MDTB01027786.1_pt1 | contig 15619 bp, 12 predicted proteins | sample 811161 | NCBI WGS metagenome assembly MDTB01 (sample SAMN05326650, study PRJNA326480) | marine metagenome | isolation source: seawater | place: Mediterranean Sea | collected 2009 | reverse complement strand
GCAGCCGCTGCCGCCACTCCGTACTTATAAATTGCCGATCTTATCGCCTTAGCCGACGACTTAGTACTATCAGAACCGAACACCAACTTTACAACTGTTTGTAAAGTCTCTTGTTCAGATGGAAATTGTTTACTTGAATTATTCATAAATTTTACTCCTAGTTAGAATATTTACCACACCAATCGTCCGATTTTACTAGCGGCCATTGAGCTACTGGTGCCATAGTTTCCATTATAAATGGCGGATTTAATCTACATAGCCCTATTTTGGAACTTGCTAAACTTTCCACAGAATTATGGTTTTCAAAATAAGCGCAAGCACTGCATTTTTTTGTATTTGACATAAGTATTTCCTTTACAAATCTAAATAGCTTGTTTTTATGTTAGGTAAATGGTGAAGGGTGCGAAAAAATGTCTCAGATGTGTCGATTACAACTTTTTCGAGCTTTTGCTTGATTTGAAAAACATGATACGATTTAAATTTATTTTTAGTTTTGTAAGTGTCTGGTTCATTTAATGTAGTTTTTTTGGAGACCTTTCTTGCACTTGACTTACAGGAAAAGTTTGTTTCTCGCAGTACTTGCTGGCGTTACCTGGTCAGTGATGGCACTTTTCCTCAAGTTAATTGAGAGTGCAGATATTTGGCAGATTTTATTTTACAGGTCTGCTTCGATGATTTGTCCTCTTAGCTTACTAATTTTTTTTTCCAGCTCAAAAATAAATCCAATTACATCTATATTTAATGCTGGTATCCCCGGTGCTGTGGGTTCTCTGGGATTATCAATGGCCTTTCTGATGACAATTTTTGCAATAAAGAATACGACTGCCGCAAATGCACTATTCTTATTCTCTGCCGCTCCTTTCATTTCAGCTATCTTAGGTTACTTATTTTTGAATGAACTAATCAGACTGCGAACAGTCCTCTCTATTATCATTGCATTGCTTGGCATTTACATTATGGTTGGAAATGATCTAAATTCAGGTGATTTGGCAGGACAAGTAGCTGCAGTCATGGCTGGAATGGGGTTTGCGATATTTGCCGTTTCTCTAAGATGGAGACGTCAAGCTGATAAACTTCCTATCGTTTTAAGTGCTGCAATTTTATCAACGTTTCTAGCGAGCGTTACTTTAATTTTGTTTGACAAAACTTTCGTTATTTCCTTCACTGATTTCTTTCTCTCCTTCTTGATGGGGTGTGTCATCATATGTGGAGGAATGGTTTTATTTACCAAAGCAAGTGCTCAAATTCCTTCTGGAGAACTGACGTTGTTGACAATGATGGAAGTTGTACTTGGGCCATTATGGGTATATCTTATTTTGGCTGAGGAACCAGGCATAGCTACTATTTTCGGGGGACTGGTTATTGCAGTAGCTCTAATTTTTAATTCGGTAAAAACATAATTATGCGTCTTGATATCATCTTTTTATGTTATGTCAGTTTTTTTATTTTGTAGTAAAATTTTAAGTTGATATTAGTTATCTTTACTAAAGTTGTTTGATAAAGGTTATACAGTTTGGCAAATGAATACTTTTATACCGTAGGTGCTGAATTCATAGACTTTAATGGTCATCTTACAGAGTGGGGTTTTTATTCGTACGCAATTAGAGCAATGTGGGAAATTAGTGAAGATTTTGATCTGGTCCCGCTATATGACCAATTTAAAGTTGGACCAATAATTTTTGACACGAAAATCCATTTTAGAAAAGAAGTCTTCGAAAACGATATTATTCGCATTAGACCACACATAGAGGATGCTACCTCCGATTTAAAGAAATTTTCTCGATTGATTCATGTTTACAATTCAGAAGATATAGTTTGTGCTTCACTGTTCAGTAATGGAGCTTTTTTTGACCGGGAAAACCGTAAAGTGATAACACCACCTAAAGGCATTTCCCAAGCTTTTAGCAAGTTGATTAAAAGTCAAAGGATCATTTAGAAAATATTTCAGCAGCGTTGTAACGATAAGATCTCTTTTTTTGCGTGGCATAAACAAGAAAGAGCTATTTATCAGCGTCTTCAGTAGATCGTATTTTGAAAAATATTGGTAACAGTAAGCGTTAATATTTGGCACTCTTCATAATAACAAAAGAGCCCTATTTTAGAAGATTATCAAAATTTATTCTTTATTTTTTTTGGCATTACCGACTTATTCTTATTAGAGACTTATGCTCTCTACAGTATCGGATATGATACTTCATGATAGGAATAGGTTTGCCTTTTGCAGTCACCTTTATAAAAAAGAATGAAGTTTTTTACTTACGTTAACCTTTGATTAGTTTCCAAGTCAAAAAAGTGAAGTTTTTCTATAAGAAAAGAAATTGAAAGGTATTTCCCAACTTCATAACCACTATTCCCTTCGGCTTTGACACTGATATCAGTGCCTGAACCAGTTACCCCGTATATAAGGGAGTCCGCTCCAAGTTCTTCTACAAGTTCTATTTTTATTTTTATCTGTCCATTAGGTTGAATTTTAAAGTGTTCTGGGCGAACTCCCATCGTAGCTTTTTTATTTTTTAGGGAGCAAGTAACATTAACTTCAAAATCTGAAGTGTAAAATTTTCCGTTTTCTAATTTTCCACAAAAAAAATTCATTTGGAATACCCCAATGAATTTAGCCACAAAAAGAGTTAGCGGAGAGGTATAGACTTCGAAAAGGGAGCCAACTTGTTCTATAATACCATTGTTCATGACCACTAACCTGTCACCGAGAGTCATTGCCTCAACCTGATCATGAGTAACAAAGATACTTGTTACACCAATAGTCTGTTGCAATTTTTTTCATTAGATACTCCATCAATTATTATAAGCTTACTTTCATAGACCTATGTCAGAATTATATGAAATATTTATCACATTTACGTGCTGAAGTTCTAGTGTAAGAATTCAAGAAAAAGTTTTTTAACGGAGAGGGGTTCTATTATTTCGAGCTAGAGCTAATTATCTTTCAAGAATTTTGGTTTTCAGCTGTACAGGGATCCTTAATAAGTATGGAGTTATTCAAAAGTTTTTTGAACCGGGTTCTAATTTTAAGAAAATTAATGAAATTTTAATGTGCGCATATTTCTTATTGTTATTATGTGACATGAATTAGAAATGTTTTGAAGCTTTCAGATTAAATTTAATTACCTTGTTACGACGGAGTAATTAGCTTTGGTATCATTTTTGCTATTAAGATCTAGGGTAACTCCTTAATTTGTTCGTGCATTCCATGGTTAGTTTGCTTATGTTCATTACCTCCAGTGAGGAGCCTCAGTCTTTTGAGCGCTCCTCTACTTCTAAACATTCAGATATTGTTGCCGTTAATATAATTACGAGGTTACTCGCGGCAGTGCATGTGGAGCTCTGAAGAACGTAATGGAATCGGTCTTCAGAGACTCTTCTCCACCGTATGTACTGCCCCAGTTGGATTTTTGAATATTGATTATCAAGCTCGTTGGGTAAAATTTAAAAGTTCGTTAAAAATCAATTACATGTTTTTATCTTTTGCGAATGACTTTTGGTGTGAGGGCGGTTCTCGATAAATATGTTATGTTGGAAAATTTCAATGGCTGTAGAGCAGTGAGTTTTGAATAACTAAATATTAGGTACGGTGTCGCTGATAAGAAACATATCGGTTTCAGATGGGTGCATTGAAATAGATGGCAATCTAAGTATTTAAAAATTAGGTTTCTGGCCTAAGTATATTTAATTTATTGTACTTTCCTGAAAAATTAGGCACCCTGCTGGAATTGTGTGGGGTAACATTGGCAGTGGTCGAAAGATTCTTGAAGTACAGCGACTTTGGCGTACTTTAGCCTTTAAACCCAATTTCAGTTACCCTAGCGCATTACAATTTTCCAGTTTTTGAAGAAATTTCTGAACCGGGAAAAAGTGGTGAGTTAACCTGAGCTGTGGCGAGTAAAAGTGTTTTCAAAGAAGTTAAAAGCCATTTTCATCAATCTTACGAGATACTCTTCATAAAATGAAAGTTTTAAAAAGAAAAAATAATGAACTAATTTGTAGGGTATTTTTGTAGAGCTAGAAAATTTAAGATAGATAATAAATTACTATTTTCTGGCTGCGTAAGAAAAACAGCCGTATTTTGTGGTTACTTTTACCTCGAATTATTCAGAAAGCTAAATCCGGGACCGTTGAAAATTTTTATAAGCTTCGAAAAATATCAGAAATATTCTGTTAAAAAAAATAATTCGCCGTAAAGAGCATTTAGTTATCTTCTGAGATTGAAATTAGCCTTATGCCAAAATTAACTTTTAATTAGGCGGAAAAAAAAAGTAGAATATTAATTTATTCTATAAGATAAGCGTAAAGCCAATTTGAAGTAAATATAAACTTAGGTTTTTTTTGGATATGATGTGTGGAAGTTAGTTAGGAACCCAAGCAAATTATGTTAGAGTTAAAGAGCTTTATCGAGAGCGTGAATACACCGATCTTAATTTTTGATCGATCGATATCTTTGATAGAGTTAAATGCTAGCGCAAGAGCGTTGTTACCGACTGTAGATCTCAAGTCTTCGGCAGAGGCCATTTTTAGTGATAAGAAAGTAGCCCTGCAGATTTTGTTGCGCATGTCGGATGAAAAAATTTTTGGCGAGGACTTATTATTCACCACGTCAGAAGGTGGAGAAGTCGACATAAAAATTTCTGTACTTCAGAATTTGGGGCAGAAATTAGCGATCGTAACCCTCAAAGATTTAAGTCCAATTTCAACCGCTAAGACTATGAGTAGTGATTTTGTTGCAAATGTTAGTCATGAAATTCGGTCACCTCTAACAGTAATAAGCGGGTTCATTGAGACGCTAAAAGGTCCAGCAGGCGACGACGTTAAAGTTCGGCAAGATTTCCTAAACACTATTTCTAAGGAAACCGAAAGAATGACGAGTTTAGTTTCTGATCTTTTGTCCCTGTCTATTGCGGAGGCGAAACTCAAGAATGATGTTTTTGGAATTTTTAACATTGAGTCTGCGGTTAAGTCAGCAATCAATTTTGTTCAAGAGTTTGCCAAGAAGTCAAAGATTAGTATATTAATACAGGTTGATCGGCCCATCCAAGAAAATAGGGGTGATTACGAAAACATTCGCAGTGTTTTCATCAATTTGTTACAAAATGCAATAAGCTATAGTAATTCTGATAGTACAATCAAGATCTCAGTTACGAGCGATGAAAAGAATGATATTTTCTCCAAGTCGCATGTTAAAGTTTCGATAAATGACACCGGAGAGGGAATACCTGAGGCCGAAATTGAGCGCTTAACTGAGCGTTTTTATCGGGTAGACAAAAGTAGATCCAAGAATCTTGGTGGAACAGGCCTAGGCTTGGCAATTGTTGAGACTGTACTGGCGAGACATCAAGGAAAATTAGTAATAAATAGTATCCTTGGTAAGGGTTCAACTTTTGATGTTTATTTGCCGCTTGATTAAATTTATCGACCTGAACTCAAAACAAATTTATAAAGACAGCTTATGCTTTAAGGAAATATATGCAGCTTTAAGCTGTCGTCACAAAACTGTCATATTTGTGCTTTAGGTAATTGATTCTATTTAATGACAAAAAAATTGATTCTATTTAATGACAAAAATTAGTAATCACAAAAATTAATTTAAAAAATTATATCTGGAGAAATTTTATGAAAAAATCTTTGTTTGGAGCCTCGTTAGCTTTAATTATACTAGCTTTTCCTGCGTTAGCCCGTGAACAGATACAAATTGTGGGATCTTCCACTGTTTTTCCCTTTACGAGTATGGTTGGAGAACGTTTCGCTAAAAGTACACCTTTTTCGGGCCCAGTAATTGAGTCGACTGGAACCGGTGGCGGAATGAAATTGTTTTGTGCAGGTATTGGACTTGAGCATCCTGACATCACTAACGCAAGTAGAGCCATTAAGTCGTCCGAAGCAGACAAATGTGCTGCAAATGGGATTACACCTACGGAATTTCTGATCGGATATGATGGAATCGTGTTTTCCAATTCAAATGCTGCACCACAACTTTCTCTAACTAAGGAACAAATATTTAAAGCTGTTTCAGCGAAAATAATGTCAAATGGTAAGATGGTAGATAACGGTTATCTACGTTGGAGTGACATAGATGCAAGTCTTCCAAACGTAAAAATTGATGTACTTGCTCCACCACCGTCTTCCGGTACTAGAGACGCTTTTGTTGAATTGGTTATGCATGATGTTTGCAAAAAAATATACAAAATGGAGAAAAAAGATTACAAAGCTCAGTGTTCAGCCTTGAGAGAAGATGGTGGAGTAACTGAAGTTGGAGAAAATGATAATCTGATTATTGATAAGCTCTCAGATAATTCAGACAGGTTCGGAATTTTCGGTTTTTCTTTTCTTGACCAAAATAGTGACAAAGTCCAGGGTTCAATAGTGGATAGTGTGGCTCCAGAATTTGAGACAATTGCAGATGGTTCGTACAAGGTCAGTAGACCATTATTCTTTTATGTAAAGAAAGAACATATCGGCGTAATTCCTGGAATACAAGAATTTGCTGACTTTTTCATGTCTTTAGCTACAACCGATGGTCCACTAGCTGACTTAGGTTTAATCCCTTTGGATTAATTGATTGATGTAAGTAGAGGAGCTTTTTTGTTGAAGTTCCTCTATCAAAAGTCTGTTATTTTATAACTAAATGGTATAAGGACTTTAAAATAGTAAAGATAAAAAATCAGGTATCGGGCGTAAAGGTTGTTACACACAAATGTCGTTTATTTCTTTAGCGTTTGTTTTGATTGGGTTTTCTGGGCTTGCTTACATCTGGTGCCGAACCATCGTAATCGACAAAATAAAGTTTAGAAATATTCGGGCCAAGTCTTTGCCAAAGTATTATGGTCAAAACGTTTTAATTTGGGCTTTCGTTCCTGCTTTTTTAGTGCTTTTGCTACTTACCTTAGCGACACCAAGAATAATCGACAATATTTATTCAGAGAAAATTTCTGGTGCGTTCCCTGAGATGTCAAACTCCGAAGTAAAACTTAATCTGTCCAAGGTAGAGAACATCGCTGCTGGATTAGTAAAGAGTGATAGCCAACTGATTATTCGAATTGCAAGAGAATATTCTGAGTCTTTATATTTCTTTGATATAATCCGGACTCTTTCTGTTATCTTAATTAGTGCTCTTATTACCGTAATTGCAGTTTTAAAGGTTCGGCTCGAAACAAATGCGCGCGAGTCCGTAGAGAAGTTTCTAAGAATTATTTTTTTTGGAGCAGCATTGGCCGCTATTTTAACTACAATAGCTATTATTGCGTCTCTTTCGATGGAAGCGATTAGGTTTTTTTCGTTATATAATTTTTTTGATTTTATTTTTGGCATACATTGGGCCCCAAATATAGCCATTCGGGAGGATCAAGTAGCTGCGCAAGGTTCCTTTGGTCTAATTCCGGTGCTTCTAGGGACTATAGTGGTTGCTTTTGTTGCAATGTTTGTCGCATTACCAGTTGGCCTTTTTTCGGCCATTTTTTTGGCGGAATTTGCTAATAAGTATGTGCGAGATATAATAAAGCCTCTCCTTGAAATTTTAGCTGGCATTCCAACAGTTGTATACGGATATTTTGCGGCGCTTACTGTAGCACCTTTTTTTCGGGATTTAGGTGGAAGTCTTGGAATCAGCGTTTCATCTGAGTCTGCCTTGGCAGCGGGATCAGTAATGGGCATAATGCTTATACCATTTATATCGTCTTTATCAGACGATGTTATTCGTTCTGTGCCACAATCTCTTCGGGACGCTTCTCTCGGTTTAGGGGCTACACGAGCCGAAACAATCACAAGGGTCATTTTGCCGGCAGCACTACCAGGGCTTGTCGGAGCATTTCTTTTGGCTGTGAGCAGGGCTATCGGAGAAACAATGATAGTTGTGATGGCGGCTGGTTTAACTGCAAAGCTAACTATCAATCCCCTTGATACAGTGACCACAGTCACTGTTCAAATAGTTTCTTTATTAACTGGAGATACAGAATTTGACGACATTAAGACGCTGTCTGCTTTTGGTTTAGGCTTAGCTTTATTCTCCTTTACTTTACTTTTAAATGTTTTGTCATTATCCATTTCTCGGCGTTTGTCAGAACAGTATGATTAGGAAGGAATGGCTAATAAAGTGTTAGACAAAAAGGCCAAAACGCTGAGAAAGCGACAAAACCGTGAGAAGCGTTTAAAGCTTTATGGTTTGTGTTCGATTATTTTGGCATTACTGATGTTAGTTACTCTTCTTGGATCGATTGGCGCAAACGGCTATTCAGCGATGAAACAGGCTTATATATTGCTTCCTGTCAACGTATCTTCTGAAAAACTGATTGACGAGAAGGGAAGCATAGATCAAAAAAAAGCGCTTCTTTTTAATTGGGATGGACTGGTAAAAAAAGAATTCAGAAAAAACTTTCCTGATGTTAAGTCACGTTCTGACAGAAAAGAGGTTGGCAAATTAGTTTCTACAAATGCGGGTTATGATGTTAGGGATTTATTTTTAGGCAACAGTCAAATGTTTAATCGTGAAGCAGAATTATGGATTACCGCATCAGATGACGTTGATCAGTATCTTAAGGGTAGATTTAATACCGAGATAGAGGAAAAGAATCGAAGGTTGTCCGATCAACAGTTAGCCTGGATTGATGAGTTAAGAGATAAGAAAATATTAAAGTTAAAATTTAATAAGAATTTTTTTACGGCGGCAGACTCGCGTGAACCAGAGAGTTCAGGTATTTTGGGTGCAGTCGTTGGATCCGCACTAACGATGATTGTTACAACTATCATTGCATTACCGCTCGCTGTGATGGCCTCAATATATTTAGAGTATTTTGCTAAACCTGGAAGGCTGACAGACTTTATTGAGGTGAACATAAATAATTTAGCTGCGGTTCCGTCAATTATCTTCGGTTTATTGGGATTGTCTATATTTCTCAGTTTTTTCGGGTTACCTCGATCGGTTCCATTAGTTGGAGGATTGGTACTCGCTTTTATGACTATTCCGACAATAATAATTGCAACTAGGGCATCAATTCGTGCTGTGCCTCCATCAATTAAGGATGCTGCTTTAGCACTAGGAGCATCGAAAATGCAGGCAGCTCTTCATCATGTGCTACCAGCAGCATTGCCCGGAATTTTGACAGGTACTATTATTGGTATAGCTCAAGCGCTAGGTGAAACGGCACCACTTTTAATGATTGGAATGGTAGCTTTTATAATAGACATTCCTACCGGCTTTACAGATCCTGCCACAGCCTTACCGGTGCAAATCTTTATGTGGGCAGATAGTGCAGAGCGAGCCTTTTATGAACGAAGTTCTTTAGCTATTTTGTTTCTTGTTGGGTTTTTAATAGTAATTAACTTGTGTGCCGTATTGTTGAGGCGAAAATTTGAGAAAAAATGGTGAAAAATTTGGTAAATAAGTTTGAAACAGAGAATGTATCAGTTCATTATGGAGATAAGATAGCTATTGATGGGATAACTCTTGATATTCGAGCAAATACCATAACTTCTCTTATAGGACCCTCAGGGTGTGGAAAATCTACTTTTTTAAGGTGTCTAAATAGAATGAATGATACAATTAACAATTGTAAGGTTAATGGATCAATTTTGCTTGATAAGCAAGATATTTATGGCGCTGGGATAGATCCAGTTGAACTTCGGGCAAAAGTTGGCATGGTTTTTCAGAAACCCAATCCCTTTCCAAAGTCAATTTTTGAAAATATTGCCTATGGTCCAAGAATTCATGGTCTTGCGGCAAATAAGGCTGAACTGCATGAAGTAGTCCTGAATAGTTTGGAGAGGGCAGGTTTAGTTGATGAGGTTAAAGATCGGTTATTTGATATTGCTACTGGGTTATCGGGAGGTCAGCAACAGAGAATATGTATCGCCAGAGCGATAGCTATAAATCCAGAGGTTATTTTGATGGATGAACCCTGTTCAGCTCTTGATCCAATCGCTACTGCTGTGATTGAAGACCTAATAAATCAACTTAGTGAAGAGTTTACCATCGTTATAGTAACTCATTCAATGGCTCAGGCAGCAAGGGTTTCAAAAAAGACCGCTTTTTTTCATCTTGGAAAGTTAGTGGAATTTGGAGATACAGAACAAATTTTTACGAATCCTGAAAAGGAAAGAACACAAAATTATATTACTGGACGGATAGGATAATGGAGAACGAACATATAGTAGGAGCATTTGACGCTGATTTGGAAAAGATTCAGGAAGAAATTCTTGCAATGGGTAAATTAGTAAAACGACAGATTAAGTCTGCCACAAGCGCACTAATGATGCTTGAAACTGACGAGATTGATGATTTAGTATCAACGGACCGACGCATCAATGGTATGAACAAAAATATTAATAAACTTGCTGAAAGAATGATAGCAATACGTCAGCCAATGGCTTTGGACTTAAGGTTAGCGATGATGGCTACAAACATATCAGCGGAACTGGAACGTTTAGGAGATCATGCAAAGTCAACGGCAAAGAGAATAAGAAAGCTTGATGAGAATTCTCGTGTTGAGGATATATTGACACTTGTCGGCTCAATGAGTGAGATTATTCAGAATATGCTATCGGAAGTATTAAAGTCATATCGCAACAGAGATATAGAGAAAGCAGCTCAAGTAAGATTTCGAGATTTGGAAGTGGATAACTTAAATGATCAAATTTTTGATATGGCGGTAAAAGCTATCAAACAGAATTCTGATGATCTTGAAACATTGATTCATATAATTTTGCTTGCAAGAAATTTTGAACGGGCAGGTGATCATATAGTCAATATCGCTCGTCAAGTTCATCAAATTGTTACTGGTGAAGATTTGAAAGCTTCAAGCTGATAAAGGTTTCCTTGTGATAAAGCAAAAAGTTTTAATAATTGAAGACGAAGCTAGTCAACTTAAATTGTTGAAATATAATGTTGAAAGAGAAGGATATATCGTTTTTGAAGCATCTGATGGTGAAGCAGGCTTCCTTAAAGCTATTGAAGAATTGCCCGATTTGATACTACTTGACTGGATGTTACCAAAAACATCTGGACTAGAAGTATGTCGGAAACTAAGACGAAATAAGGCTACAGAAGAAATCCCCATAATTTTTATTTCAGCAAGAGCTGAAGAAACTGACAAAATTAGAGGTTTAGAAATTGGAGCTGATGATTACATTGTTAAGCCCTATTCTATTAAAGAGATGCTCGCAAGGTGCAAGGTCGCACTTAGACGACCCGTCTCAGCTTTTATTTCTGATATGCTTAGAGCAGGTCCAATAGCTATTAATACTAAAAATCACGAAATTTTCGTAAATAAAGAGCAAGTCTATCTATCATTGGTCGAGTATAGATTATTAATAGAATTTGTGAAAAGGCCGAACAGAGTTTTAAGCAGAGAATATCTGCTGGACAGTGTTTGGGGTGTTAATTCAGAGGTTGATTATAGAAGCGTGGACGTAAATATAGGACGACTAAGAAAGTCACTCGGTGCAGGACTTGGAAAAAATGTTCTTAAGAGTGTTAGAGGTTTTGGTTACTTGTTGTCAATTGATGAGTTTTGTCCAACTTGAATAAGTTCTAATGGAATATTAATTGATTATGATAAAGCATTTTCTGGATCATTTTTTTATTAACAATATTGATTATACTCAAAGTAAATATTTTACAGTTCATATATTTTGAGAGTGTTCTTTAACGTAGTCCAAGGCAGTAATCTTATTATATTTAATTCCAGGGATGCATAGTTTGGTTGGGTTTGGGTCTATGATCTCAATTGTTGCATTCTTTTTAAGTGCAATCTGTAGTGCTATTGTCGTTATATTGACGCTAAAGGACGTTCCAAGAAAAATGACATGGTTGGCTTTTGTGATCCATTCCTCTGCTTCTGAGAATCGGTAAAGCTCCGAATAATATTCGTCAAAGAGCAAAACATACGGTTTGAGTGACAAATTAAATTCCGGTGTTAGGGTATATTTTGAGATTCGAAAAGCGTCTAGTAGAGTATCCCTTAATTTTTTTTCATTCTCAAAATCGTTACATTCTGAAAATACGTGATGCCAGGGCGCGTTAAAAATGGGACCATTTATGTCTTCTCTGATAAATTTTGTAACTTTATCTATTCTTCCATGAATTGGTATATATGTTTTGTTTCCCGCTTTACCATCCAGTCCATCGACATTTTGAGTTATTAACTTTCTGGTTGACAGCCATCGATGAACCTCATTCGGTTCTGCATCCCTGTAAAGTGCAAATCGTTTAAAATACCATAGCAGAAATTCATCTGGACGTCTCGTATACATTCGGCGAGTAGCCATTTCTTGGGGAGTAAAATTTTTGCTACCAATTGTCCAAACACCATCCAAACCGCGAAAAGTCGGAATCCCACTGTCGACACTTACTCCTGCTCCAGAGATATACAGAATACTCTTTTTGTTCTTATTCATGGGAGTCAAGCAATTCTTGAATACAGGCTAACTCTACAATTAAAGTGCTAATTAAATTAATATAAATATTGCTTCGCATTATTATGTGTTCGACTATAGTTGGTGGATCGGTTCTGGGTATTCCTGAGAAAAGCGAGTTAGTGTATTTTTTTTTGAAAATGTGAATTGGTGGCATTCCTGATTCTTAAATTGGACATAAATGAAAACATTTTGCTATCACAATTATGTAAACTCCATTTTTATTTATTCTGAGTGTCTCTTTTCTTTATTTTTTTTTAAAAGTGATTCTCATTTTCCCTTAATAAAAGTAGGAGTATTTATGAGTTAATACATAGTTTCAAACAATTTATGTAACTTATTAATTTCATACGTAGTTTTACAAAACTGAATTGGAAAGAACAAACGAATCTTATTTAATAAAAACTTTGTTTTTTATATTTTTTGACCAGCTGACAAACAAAGAGCTGATAAGCTATAATTAAGTCAACAAAAATAATTCTGTTTTTTGTGAATAAAATTATTGACCGCTGGCTGTAAAATACTGCAATTAGTAAGTTCGATTACTTTCAATACTATATATAGTATGGATCTAAAAATAATACGACGTTGAGGAATAAAGAATTTTAGCAGTTGGGAAATAGATTGGTAAGAAGTTTAATGAAAATCTGACAACAACTCAGTTTATCATGGTACCTTTTATTTCTTTATGAGATAAAAGTTTTTAGTTAAATAGGAAATTATAAGGACAGGTATATGAAAATTACGCGACAGTTTACTACAGCGAAAGAGGGAGCATATGGTACAATAAAATTTGGTACAACTTCATCCGAAATAAGAAACCCGGATGGCTCAATAGTTTTCAAACTGGAAAAAATTGAGGTTCCTCTTGAATGGAGTCAAGTCGCAGCAGACGTACTTGCGCAAAAATATTTTAGAAAAGCAGGTGTTCCTGCAAAGGTAAAAAAGGTCAAGGAAGCTGGAGTTCCACAGTTCTTATGGAGGTCAATTCCCGATAGCGAAGGTTTAAAGAAGCTACAAAAAAAAGATCAGTTTGTAGGCGAAGTTTCGTCAAAACAAGTTTTTGATAGATTAGTTGGAGCTTGGACATATTGGGGTTGGAAAGCGAACATTTTTAGTTCTGAGATGGACGCAAAGATCTATTATGATGAAATGCGATATATGTTGGCAATGCAAATGGCTGCACCAAATTCGCCCCAATGGTTTAATACTGGTTTGCACTGGGCTTACGGGATAGATGGCCCAAGTCAAGGCCATTACTATGTAGATTTTGAGACAAAAACATTGGTAAAATCTAAAACTGCTTATGTGCATCCTCAGCCGCATGCCTGTTTCATTCAGTCTGTGAATGACGACTTAGTAAATGATGGTGGCATAATGGACTTGTGGACTAGAGAAGCACGGTTATTTAAATACGGTTCAGGTACAGGAACTAATTTTTCTTCATTGCGTGGTGCTCGTGAGTCATTAGCTGGAGGCGGTAGCTCTTCAGGTTTGATGTCTTTTCTAAAAATAGGAGATCGATCTGCAGGAGCAATAAAATCTGGCGGTACTACCAGACGGGCGGCAAAAATGGTTATTTGTGATGTTGACCATCCGGATATAGAGGAATTTATAAATTGGAAGGTAATAGAGGAGCAAAAGGTTGCATCCTTAGTCTCTGGATCTAAACTTTTAGAAAAGCATTTGAACAAAATTTTTAAAGCGATACAGAAGTGGGATGGAGCGTTAGAACAGGCGCTTGATCCAAAGCTAAATCTAAGTCTTAAAAAGGGAATTAAAGAAGCCAAAGAATCAATGATTCCTGATACTTATATCAAAAGAATCTTACAATATGCTTCACAGGGATTCACTTCAATTGATTTCGAAACGTATGATACTGATTGGGATTCGGAAGCTTACATGACTGTTTCTGGGCAAAACTCAAATAACTCGGTAAGGGTTACAGATTCTTTTTTAAGGTCTGTTAAGGCAAAGGGAGAATGGAACCTGATAAGAAGGACTGACGGGCAATCTTGCAAGACACTACTGGCTGAAGACCTTTGGAATCAGATAGGGCACGCAGCTTGGGCGTGCGCAGATCCAGGTATTCAGTTTCATGACACTATAAATTCGTGGCATACTTGTCCGCAGGACGGTGAAATTCGTGGTTCAAACCCTTGCTCTGAATATATGTTTTTAGATGATACTGCCTGTAACCTTGCGTCGATAAACCTTCTCCTGTTTCTGGAATCAGGATCATTTTTAATTGATAAGTTTGAGCATGCGACTCGTCTTTGGACTATGACTCTAGAAATATCTGTGCTCATGGCTCAATTCCCGAGTAAGGAGATTGCTGAGCGATCTTATAATTACAGGACATTAGGTCTAGGTTACGCAAATATTGGTGCACTGCTGATGAATATGGGAATGGGTTATGACAGCGTCCAAGGAAGGTCATTATGCGGAGCCATTACTGCGATTTTGACTGGGACCGCTTACGCAACATCTGCAGAGATGGCTCATGAACAAGGCTCATTTCCAGGGTTCTTAAAAAACAGAGAAAGTATGCTGCGTGTGATACGAAATCATAGGATGGCGGCCTATGGCGAGGTCAAGAATTATGAGGAACTTTCAGTCAATCCTGTACCTTTAGATTTAGCTAATTGTCCAGATCAAGACTTAGTTAAACGAGCCCAAGAAGCGTGGGACAAGGCATTGATATTAGGAGAAAAATATGGCTACAGAAATGCACAGGTTTCTGTCATCGCACCAACGGGTACGATCGGATTGGTGATGGACTGTGATACAACCGGGATTGAGCCAGATTTTGCACTGGTAAAATTTAAAAAATTAGCTGGGGGTGGTTATTTTAAAATTATTAATAGATCTGTTCCAAATGCGTTAGAAAATTTAAAATACCGAAAGTATCAGATTGAAGAAATTATTTCTTATGCGGTTGGTCATGGGACACTTAATAATGCGCCGGTAATTAACCCTACTTCATTAATTGGCCATGGCTTTGGTGAAATCGAATTGAACAAAATAGAAGCCGCTTTACCTTCGGCATTTGATATAAGGTTTGTTTTTAATCAGTGGACGTTAGGTACTGAATTCTGCACCGGAGCTCTGGGGATACCTACTGATAAACTTAATGACCCGGGTTTTGATTTATTAAGGCATTTAGGTTTTTCTCAGTCCGATATTGAATTGGCAAATAACCATG
>MDTB01011699.1_pt1 | contig 15619 bp, 6 predicted proteins | sample 811161 | NCBI WGS metagenome assembly MDTB01 (sample SAMN05326650, study PRJNA326480) | marine metagenome | isolation source: seawater | place: Mediterranean Sea | collected 2009 | reverse complement strand
TGAGGAAAAGGGACTTGCTTTTTACGATCCTGTCAGTGAAATGCAGGCAGGAAACAATAACAGTCTTGCGGAGTATGTTTTCACCATTCAACAACAACTGTTTTCGATAATTCAAGCGGGATCGAAAATCGCGGGAGAAGCCGCTGGTTTATCAGCATTAGAGGTAAGTGTACAGGCAGTAGGTGATGCTATGAAGACAGCGTTAGAAAATGGAACCGCTCTTACTATTGATGGAATTACTACTTCTGCTATCACCAGCGTTGCAAATGGCTCTGGTTTTTCCAATCTTGCCTCAAATTTTGCATCAATTGTTCAAACAACGAATCAAAAAATTGCCGAGGGTTACAATGGAATGGCCCTGGCTTTATCTGATCCTTCGAATGAAGATTCTATATCTTTACTATCTAACGCAAGGGCTACAGCTGCAGCTTCACAGGATACACTTTTGTCCACTATTGAAACATCATTGTCCTCCAATAGTCTTGATACAACAGCATTTGGAACAACTTTAAACTCTGTGATAGCAGAAAATAGTGCAGTTTTTGGAACCGTATTACAAGCTGAGGTAGGAGATGGCTCAAGCGGTTTGTCCGAGTTTGGTAATCCTGCTTTTATCGTTACGAAACTTTTAGAGCAAACTGGGACCGGAACCCGTGATATCGTGGATCTTTCTTCATCGATTAACACAATCTCATTAGAGCAGCTTTCCCAACTAGGTGTCAGTCATGTGAGGCTCCTCGGTTCTAATACAGCGGTTGAAATCAGTATGGGTAATGTAACCAGTACGATCTTAGCTGCTTTAAATGATGATGCGACTGTTGATGACGTGAACACTACTCTTGTCGACGAGTCATCTGTCGATGATGGTTTGTTTGCTAGTAACTACACCGTTACTCTAAAAGTAACGGATGCCCAGGTGGCAACCGTTGTTGCTAATGCAACGACTTTAAATGCTGCAGGTATTGATGTTATCAAGCCTGTTGAGGGAACTCTTAGTCTTACGCTTTCTCAAGTAAGAGAGCTTCAAACACTAGGGTTTGAGTTTGCATCAGGGTTGGTACGATTTAGTGCTACAAGTGCGGATAGTTTAACCTTTGATGAAATTTATACGTTACTGAATTCTGGGTTAAAACTTACGGATGCCAGCGACGTTTCTGTTTCTATTCCCGATGGAGATAGTCGGTCCACGTTTTCAACAATTAAAGACTTAGCTTCGAGAGGAGTGTCGTTTGACGGAGGAACGATCACGCTTACTCAGGACGATTTAAAAGGTTCATTTAATGTTTTGCAGGCTCAACTTTTAGATGCTGCAAAATCCAATATTGTGTTTGATACGGATTCAATATCATCTTGGAGCTTAGGAAAAGCTGCTGATGGTACATCCTTAGGTAATCCAAAAATTAACGCATCCGATGTCGTTCTTTTAGTGAATGCTGGAATTCGTTTGAATGGTGCAACGATAAACGTAACTAGTGCGACTGATGTACAAACCATTGTTGATAATGCTTTTGCTTTGCTTTCCGCAGGTGTTAAGAAATTTAGTTTTTCTTCTGGAGTTTCCGTTTCTACGAGTGATGCGAGGACGATTCTTGATGCAAAAGATCTTACGGTTGAGCAGGGAACAGAGTACACGGATGTTATTTTTTCTGGCGAAGGTGTACTTAGTAATTTAGGTAGTGCAAGTCTCCAATCTCTGTCTGACTTTTTAGCAGAGGGGTTAGGGTTAGACACCACGTTTGTACCTGAATATGCAGATGCTCTCGCTTTAGTTCAGTTAGGTATCACATTTCCTCAGGGAATTACACTGCAGACAAGTACAGAGACAACGATAAGTTTGAGTGATGCAACTACTCTTGTTAATGCAGGAGTGAAGTTTCAAGGGTTGTTTAATGTTTCATATGCTAAAGATGGGTCATTGACCGAAACAGAAAATCTCACGGCAGTTTCAAATTTAATTTCGGCAGGGTTAAGGCCAGTTTCTGGAGATGGTCAAAAAATTACAATTTCGGGTTCTGTTAGTGATCCGTTATATATCCGTCCTACCGAGTGGAATGCATTGAAGGATTACGTAGACCTGGAAAATGCTTCATTGGTACTCACCCGTTCTTCCGATTTTTTAGCAGCATTCGGTGATTTGACAAACAATCAATCTTTTTGGCAAACGCAAACACAGTTTTCTAAGTTTGCAGTTCCTATGTCTGTTACTCCAGTTTACAGTCAACTTAAGACATTGGCAGATTTAAATACTTCCAGATCTGGTGATGGAGCAACGCCTATTTCAATAGTTAGAGTTTCAAAAAGTGGAGATGCTTTTACGGAGCTCAATACGAACATCAGTATTCGTATTTCAAGTTCATCTGACCTCGACGCAGTTGATGCAACTAGTTTGAAAAATTCCGGGGTCGATATAATTGACGTTTTGGGAGTGCCTCTAACGGTAAATCAGATTCAGAGTTTTCTTAGTAACAATGCTCCTTTACTTCAAAACGCCCAACTACTTATTAGTAACGAGAACGTTTCGGATGCATCAGTCTTACTTCAGCAGAGCTTTGATCGGGATATATTCGATGCTGGAGTCACTGGGTTCGGAGTTGCAACTGGAACTTCCACAACTGCAGATGTCTGGAAAGTTTTTTCAGATGCGTACGATAATTTGGCTCAGGATTCCAATAGTGCTACTACAAGAATTTTTGATGATGGAATTATTACGGGAGCAGGGTCATTGACCTCGGGTGTTGGTCAAGTTTTGGATAGATTGGGAAGAGCTGGTTTAAAGCTTTCAGACTCGTACTCTCCATCGCTAACAGAGGTTCGTGAATATATCAACAGTGGTGGAACTTATTCTAAAGGGATTAAAATAGGTTTGCAGGAAGGAGAGACTTTAGGTCCAAATGAGGCTATTGCCCTTGCTCAAGCAAATGTCTCATTTACTGCAAATACTCCGTTGGACTTCACTGGCCAAACTGGAGGTAGTCTTACCAATGCTTCAACAGAGGCACAGCAAGTGACATATTTCCAAAAACTTCTAGAAAAGGGTTTTTTACTAAATAACGTTGATACGGACTTATTAAATCTAAATGGTGTGACGGTGAGCCAGGATGTTTTTGAGCTTTTGAATTCAAATGGGTTTAATTTTTCGAATTCAAAAATCAACGTAACAAATAAAATGGAACTGGTATCGGCGGCAGTAAAAATTGCAAGTACTGCGAACCATGGCATTACGCATCTTCAGGTTCCAGAGACTATGGTTCCGTCTTTTGGCCAGGCAAAACTGTTGCTCGGAGCGGGATTGGGTTTCGAGATGTACTCCAGTGATGGAACAATTACGAATCTAGGTGCAACTATTAAAGCTGCTTCAGTTTCTCAACTTGAAAGTCTCGCCAGGCAAATAGATTCTCTGGAGTCAATGGGCGTGTCTAATTTGGATCTTGAAGGATTGGAGATTCCACTTAACGTGGCAAAGATATTTGCTGAAGCATCCAGCAGTACGACCATAAAATTCCTGAATCAACCAAAGCTTTTAATTTCGTCCGACGATAATTTGGGGGAAGTTCCTGGTTTTTTGAGCGAAATAATTTCTCTTGGAGGTTTTTCTACTCAGACTCCGTTAGAAATAACTTTTAAAAATGGAGTAGAAGTAAATGCAGCGAACGCATATGAAGTCATTCAGGCCTCTGATAAAGTCGTTTTTTCAAGGGGATTCATCACTAATTCAGAAGGGATTCAGGACGAACAACTGAAAACGGTGTTATCTGTCCTCAAGCAAAAGGGAATGCCGGTTTCACCTGGATTTAAACCTTCGCTTGATTTTGAGTTAACAGGAACTGATCAAACGGATAGTGAAACTATGCTCAATATGATCAGGGATGGTTATAAGGTAAAGTTACAAACTCAAGATGGTGGAGTTAATGAGGATGGAGAACGAGCTGAGATAACACTTTCAAATGTTTTTATGTCTTTTAAAGAGTTTGAAAATCTAGCGAAGACAGAAAACTTTGGAGACAGTAGTGCCTTGCCCAAATTTTCTCAATCATATGTCACCGCAAAAAATAGTCAGGAATTGGCCTCAATTTCAGTAGATTTGCAGTCAGGCACATCAAAAATTTTGGATTTAGGTATTGATAATATTGCAATTCAAGGAAATCTTCTTCCAACGCTTACTCAGGTCGGGCTGGCAGCCGCAGCTGGTTTGGAGTTCAAAAGGGTAAGCAAGACTGACGGGGAATATTCGATTTTATCGGGGTCAGATGGATTGATTACATTAAAAATCGAGCAAAATGAAATTACAAGGGTTGCAGAAAACTCGGAGGCAGTTTTTTCTTCGGGGGTCAAACGACTTAATTTGTTTGGCAAAGAAATTAATGTAAACGACGCTGAAGCTCTTGTCAGGAGTGGTTTTTCCTTTGAGGGTGGAAAGTTATCCAGTATTAGTGATCCTGAAATTAATACATTAAGTTACCTAAAGCCGTTGGCAGATGCTGGTTTAGGTTTGCCAAATGATGTGACGCTTAGAGACTCAACAGTGCCCCTTGATTTCGCATTAAATCGTTTTAAAGGATCCTTAGAGGGCGCATCAATAGACTTATCTGCGAAACATGGTGAAGATGCAATAGGAGTAAATCAGGTTCTTAGATTAATTAATAGGGATCTAGGTGCGGTACCTAGTAGCAACGGGAATAAAGCCTTTGTATCCACTGATACTTCCGTGCCAGTTCAGATTGGACTTACGATAAATGATGATTTGACCAACAATACAGCGTCTCAGCTAGGCACATTGGGTTTTGAGCAAGTAGTAGGAGAGATAAACGTTAAGTCTTCGGTCAAGTTAATTGCAAATTCAGATTTAAATCTAAGTGAAGTAAATGTAAAGGGGGTTGGTGAAGTAAATGACTTTCTTTCCATTATAAATAGTGGTAATGGGGGTCTCTTGGATGAAGCAAGTATACTTTCGAATACAATTGCTGAGTTAAGTTCGATAAAACAACTAATTGAAGTAAGCTCTGATCAATTAGACTTAAGCGGTATTATCGCTACAGAAAAAAATGTGACGCCGATAGATTTTTTGCAGATACATGACAGAATTTCATTTACAGATGATGCGCGTATAAGCGGGCATGTCAATTCCATTGAGCAAGCTGGCGCACTTATTACTTTGGCAGAAATTCCGTTTGAAAATGTATTACTGAAACATGAGAATGAGAACACCCTTGTTGAGGGAGAGGCTAATACGTTAGTAAATATTATTCAAAATGGAATCGCTGTTTATGATACGAGCCCTACCGTGCGATTAATCGAAACTGGTTTGACTGTTGATGATGCGCTTGTGTTGGGCTCTGCTAGGGTTGATCTAGCAGGTTATCATCTTCTAGAAGGTGAGCGTGCCAATATTTTGGAAGCTCTGCAGTTGACACGGTTCGATGGTTTTGATGTACAAGGATTGACTGTTGAAAGAGGAGAGGAGTTACAAAGTACATCCGTTGATAATGTGAGTGTATTGAGGAATTCTGGTGTTGTTTTTGATACTTCGGGTACAGAAAAGCTTTTTACAGTTGATGAAGATACTGTAGGGCCAATTCAGGCGATAGATTTGGATGGGGTAGGCGCTGACTTAAGCACAAAGCGCGTTGATGTTGAGGGAGCTTTCGTGCCTGAGGTTATTGCATTGCAGTTATCATCGATAGAGGGCGTTGATTTATCGAATGTTTTAACTAGGGCAGGAAGTTTATCAGATCAAGATATTCAGGTTTTGGAAGAAAAAGGACTCCGTGTAGATCAAGAAGTAAGTATTTTGACAAAGGATCCGAATTCAGCGGAGAAATCAATATTTAGCGCACAAGAACAAGAATTAGATGAGATCGACCCGATAGGTACGGACATAATGATTGTTTCGCAGGGATCAATTTTCTTAGAAAATGATGTCCATAGTACGTATGAATTTGAAATATCCAGTAATACAAATAATTATCTTGGCAATCTCGAAATTGAAATTAACGATACTGTTGATTTTTCAATTCAAAAAGTTGATTGGACGTATAGTATTTCGGCCGAAGAGGTCGAGTATCTATCTGAGGGCGAAACGTTTCAAGAAAATTATAATATTCAGCTATCAGAAAACTTTGTAAATTTTGTACAAGATGATGTTGCTAGTTTAGATATCAATATAGATGTAGTTGGTACTGATGATCAGCCTGAAATTATTTTTGAGGATATTAACGATGTGGATATATTACTTCGTGAGGGGAAGGATTTTAATGCAAGCGGAGAAGTTTTGGTTTCTGAAAGGGATAGTAGCGATGAATTATCGATTTCTTTGCAATTCCCGCAGGCTGTAATTAGACAGGATTTCGTTGAGACAAATGATCCTTTAGTTGATATACCAATTGAGTTTACAGTTAAAAGTGTCGAGACAGGGGCAAAAATCTGGGATATTAATCATACCCACACTGTTACAGATGGAGGAGAATATACGTTATATGAATTACAAGGGCCGCAACTTTCTGCTGGTGATTATCTCGTGGAGTGGACTATCTCTGATACACAAGATGTTTTTGATAGTTTGGAGACTGGAGTTGTCCTAGATTCAGATTATGTTCTTAAAGTAAGTGATTCGGGGGATTTATTTAGTGAAGAGAATTATGTTCGTCAAAATATATCGGTAGATTTTCAGTCGAATTCATTGCCGGTTCTTGTTGATGCTAATGGTGAGGTGCCAATACTTCTCACAGTCGGTGTTGAGGACACACGATTACAATTGAATCCGGATAGTTTTGGATTCAATAATTATGTGGATCCGGATGGGGACCTATTTAACACAGTGCAAATAGGTTTTCATAGTGAGGACATTGATCTTATATATGTCGAAAAAGGGAATGATGACACAACACAGTACTCGCTATCTAGTGGCGATTTAGTTGATTTAAGTCATTTTGCTGATGAGGTCAGTTTTGTAATCGGAGCGAGTGAGGTGAACCTATTTGTTAATCCAGAGCAAAATATCAACGGTACAAGGTTTGTAGACTTTACTATAGGAGACGGTATTGATGTAAGTGATACAACTTATAGATCCAATTTATTTTTCGAACCCGTTGTAGATGCCCCAATGGTGAAAACGAGTCTTTCAAATGAAATGGGCAATACAGACTCCAGAAACGTAAAATTTGTTGGAGATGAGTCCACGGTTTATTTTGACCTTTTACCTCAGGGGGAGAACTCTGAAATAACTCAGGCTCAACTATCCATTCAACAGGGAGAAACTATAATTTATACCGTGGATTTTGACAGTGATACCTTTGAGACTAACTATGAAGTCAATCTTCTCGAAATCGTAACTGCTTTTTCCGAACCGACTCTTGAAGAAGGTGAATCTCGCAATTATTCCTTAACACAACCCTTAGAGGCTAGTATCGAAGTTGAGGTAGAAGATAAACTTGATGGAGGTCAAACTACTGACACTGGCACTTTCGAGTTGGTAGAAGAAATTACCGTTATTCCGAGTTCTTCAAAGATTAAAAACGATAGTTCATATACAGAAATTTTGTTTGGGTTTTCGAGTTTTGATGGCGCGGGTACAAATTTTTCAGAGTTAGGAGAATCTGACGCTATAACATTTATAGATCCCGAATTTGGCGCTGTAATTTCCTCGGATGGGGAGTTAGATGGGATCGATATAGATTATGATGCTTCTGGTATTATTGGCACACCGGGCACTGATTTTATTTTTTCGAAGTCTGATGAAACAAATCAGAGTGGTAATCTTATTCATGGTTTGGATGGATTTGACGATATTACAGGAGGAGAGTACAGCGATATAATTTATTTAGATTTTTCGGAGGATTATAAACACGATACCGTAAGCGGTGGTTTGGGTGACGATGTGTTTGTATTTCATGGTGATGATTCATCTAGCGATTCTACATCGCTGGTATTGGGGGATACCTCAAAACAGGATATGACAGAACGACTTGAAAATTTATTAACCCAGGATTCCATTGCGACGGAAGATGTAACTTTGGCTGGCACGATAACAGACTTTAATCTTATGGGAGAAAATAATTCTGACTCGATCGTTCTTTCAGGTTTTTCGGAAGAGGCAGAACATACGTTGCATAACGAAGAAGATTGGGCTCTTTTATTGGTCGAGGACGATACCCAAGATAAGCTTTTCACTGCGGCTATTTTAATGCCCGAATATGGCACCTTCGATTCTACAGACATGGATCTCATGAATGATGCGATACACAAGATTTAAAATATTAATTCTTCTTTGCTCCGGTTTTTCTTTTTGTGTGATGGCACAAGAAACTGAGTCTGGTTTGCAAAAGAATACGGTTAATGAGCTTAACAAAGCAGTCGAAAATTTGGTGGCACAGGCAAAAGACCCGAATAGGCTAATCGAATTTAAAAGGCTGAGATCATTAGTTTCCGTTCCGTTCAGCTCAACCCCTTTATTCTTGCAGACATTAGAGAGTCTCAAGCTTGCCGAAGAAAGGAAAAACGAAATATTTTCTCGCTTTCTTCCAAGAGTCACATCTTCCGTGGGAGGTGGAATTAAAAGTGGTGGATTAAATAACAATAGTAGCTCACAAAGTTTGAGCTTAAACGTGACCCAATTGGTATACGACTTCGGGGTGACGGGAAGGCAACTTGATGCTGCGGAAAAAGAAGCCTTAGCTAGCCAGGCAAAGGTTGAAAACCAACGAACGCAACTCCTACTCGCCATAATTACATCCATACACGAAGTTTATCGGGCAAAGACACAACTCGTTTTATCACAAGGTTTTGTAAATACACGTAAAGATTTTTTAAACTCTACACGAGAAAGAGAAAAGATCGGTGGAGCCAGTAACGCAGATGTAATACGTGCGGAGACAAAGCTATCAGAATCCTTGGATAAAATCCCTGTACAGGTTAGATCACTAAAGGACGCTCAGGCAAAACTATTAGAATTTTTTATACAAGAAAATCTGGAGATTGGTCTTACCAAACTTCCCGATATAAACCCCAATTTGCTAATGATTACCCAGGATAGCTTGATGAAAAACTATCAAATAAGGGAGTTAAGTAATCAACTTAATGCTGCCAATTTAAATTTTGATGCCGAAAAGAACTCCTCTTTTGGGCGGTTTAATTTGCAGGCCGGCTATCAAAATACAGATACAAACCTTTTATCACCCCAGGAACAGTCTAGCTTGCTTTTAACATACCAACTAGATATATTTACAGGCTTCGAAAGATCAGCGAAGATTAATCAGGCTGGTTATAGAGTAAAAGCTTTAGAATTTGAGTTAGAACGACAAAAGAGAGAATTAACTACAGAGCTTAGCCAAAGTGTGAATAATTTCGACGCCCAATCTGCTTCTGTATTGTCTCGGGCAGAATTGGTTATAGGCGCAAAATTATCAAATAGAGTCAACAAAGAACTCTTTGAGCTTAACAAAACATCAATTAATGATTTATTTAGATCACAAGAAGAGTACATCTCAGCAGCAAAAAACTTGGTTGATGCCATGGTTGATAAGAATCTTTCTTTTTACCAGATGTTACATAAATTTGGACTCTTGTTATACATGTTTGATGTAGGCACCTGATGGAAATTGATTTTGACGAATTAATTTATCAGATTACGCTACGTTTTGATGCCTCTATAACTCCCGCGGAGGCTCGGGCATTATCGGGTACCAACGAGGAAAAAAGAGATATCAATTGGCTTATAGAATGCCTGTGCGATTGTGCAATTGATAACGAAAAAATAGAGAGAATTCAAGATATCGATTTCGAGCGTTTTCGAGGAGTTGGGGTAATTTTTGTTGCAGATAGGACCTTAATTTTCTCTTTTGATGAGCTTCGGCAACAGGTTTATTTTAACCAAATTGGTGGAGATTTATCTGGCACCGATATTGAAATCATTCCGATGCTAAAAATTTATGATGACCAGGTTGTTTATAGGTTCTACGAGAGAGAAAAAGAGGACGTGGCAGTAATTCCTGGTATTGAAAGTCACTGGTTTTACGCCCCACTATGGAAAAACAGAAAGTTTTTGTTACAAGCGGGTCTGGCATCACTTTTAACAAATGTTTTTGCAGTTGGAACTTCCTTGTTCGCGCTAATTGTCTATAACAGAATCATTCCTGCAAATGCAATGGCATCTCTCTATGTATTAGTCATAGGCATGGTAATTTTACTTTCTGCAGATTACCTGATTAAAACTGTAAGGTCTCGTCTACTGGGAATTGCGGGTATGGAATCAGATATCGTAATTGCGGATCGTTTGTTTGGCCAAATAATTGATATGAGGCACGATACAAAGAAAGGGTCTGTTGGTACCCTGGCAAGTATTTTAAAAGAATATGAGCAAATAAGGGAGTTTTTTACTTCTGCAACTTTGGTGTCTATTATCGACATGCCTTTTGCTTGCATCTTCTTATTTTTTATCTGGTATGTTGGTGGTCATATGGTTATTCCTGTTATCGTCGGAATTCTGCTACTTATAATAATTACTTTTTTAATGCAGCCAAGATTGAAAAAACTATCGGAAAGCGCACAGCAAGAGGCTCATGATAAGCACTCCGTACTCGTCGAGACATTGTCCGGATTGGAGACAGTAAAACTTTTAGGGGCAGGAGGTTTACTTCGTAAGCGTTTTAAGAGCGTTGTAACCCAACAGGCAAAAAGTGCAGATGAAACAAAAAGGCATACGTTTTTCTCTACAAATTTGACGACGGAAATCCAGCAAGCTGTTCAAATTTCTGTTGTTACTGTCGGTGCAATTACAGTAACTACAGGAGAGTACGGGTACGGAGCTATAATTGCTTGTACTATCTTGTCCGGAAAAGCATTGCTACCATTTGTCCAGTTTGCGCAACTGTTGTCCAGATTAAATCAAATAGTGTCCGGTTATAAATCACTTGATTCATTAATGAAGCAACCGACAGAGCATGCTAAAGGTAATGAGTTTATGCGAAGGGATAGGTACCTCGGAAGGATAGAATTTGATAATGTTGGATATAGTTATCCTAGTCAGGATTCAAATGCCATTGAAAAGATTTCGTTTAAGATAGCAAAGGGAGAATGTATCGGATTAGTTGGCAGGGTTGGCTCAGGGAAGACTACCATAGGAAAGTTGATTACACGGCTTTTTTTGCCACAAACGGGAAGTATTTTGATCGATGGTATAGATATTAGGCAACTAGATCCCTCCGAGATCAGAGAGAATATAGGATATGTTTCTCAAGAACCATGGTTAATCGCAGGCACTATCGAACAAAATATTTCGCTGGGAGCTAGTGATATAAAGAGCGAGGATATTATTGAAGCTGCAAAGATTTCAACGGCAAGTGAATTTATCAACAAACATACTAAAGGGTTTAAGCAAGTACTCGATGAGAGGGGGGAGGGTCTTTCCGGTGGTCAAAAACAGGCGCTCACGGTCGCCCGTGCTCTGGTAAAAAAACCGCCTATTTTCATTCTCGATGAACCAACTAGTTCGATGGATGCAAAAACAGAAAAGAAATTTATAGAAAATTTCAAGGAATTCAATCCAGATGCTACTTTGCTTCTGATTACTCACAGAACATCACTTTTGACGCTCGTCGATAAGGTGATTGTAATAGATCAGGGAAAAATTGTTGGGAGTGGCTCGGTGGATGGCTTTCTCAAGGCTACCAAATCAGGCAAAGGAACCTCTAAAAATCAAGATACTTCAAATGACTCACCTTTAACTGACCCTGTAGCCTCGTAAGTGGTAACACAATGAAAACTCTTCTGAGAATATTATTAACTCCGCTATACATAGTTTTTTACCCACTGATTTATTTGTTTAAAAAACTTCCTTTTGCAACTCGTAGAAGATTTATCTCCAATACAACTGGTTTTTTGGGGTTTGTTGGGAGGTTTTTTGTAATACTCCAACATGTTTTTTCGTATGAAAAAGGTAAGAGGGATGGGGAAGGAAATTCCGGTTTGCTTTATATAGTTCTACTTTTGTTCGTAGGTTTTGTTATTTGGGCCTATACTGCAAAATTTGATCAAGTTATCACAGCAGAAGGCAAGGTATACCCGTTTTCAAGGCTACAAGAAATCGAACACTATGAGGGCGGGTTATTGGAAAAAATCCATGTTAAAAGAGGGCAGTCTGTCAGCAAGAATCAACTTTTGGTATCTCTAAGTCCTTTATCTGCGGATAGCGACTTTAATATCCAAAAAGCAAATATAGCTTTACTATTAATAAAAAAATCTAGATTAGAGTCAGAGTATGCAGGAAAACAAAATTTTGATATTTCTGGGGAAATCAAGGAAAAATATGACCAAATATTTGATAACGAATATGCTCTTTTTTTGAAGCGCAAGGCGTTATTTGACGAGGAATTATTGAAGAGTGAAAATAACATTTTAATGGCCTCGTCTCGGTTTGAGGCTTCCGAGGCCGCTTTTGATGCTGCGTCTGAAGAATTCAGAGTGGTATCGAGTTTGTATGAGAAAGGATTAGAAAGTAGACTGTCTAAGATCAAATCTGAAAGAGCCTACGCAGAATCTGCGGCAAGCAGAGATATTGCTGACCAAGAGTTGACCAAGGCCAGGTCGGAATTAAATTCATTAAAACTTGAGCAACAAGCAAAGGTTTTAGCAGAGCTTTCTGAGGTTAAGTCTGAGTACATAGCTGCATTTGAGGGAATAAGGGTTGCTGCTGACAAGGCTGATAGGACACAAATTCGAGCTCCAATTGATGGGATTGTGAATCGAGTTTTGATTTCAACTAGGGGAAGCGTAGTAAAACCTGGCGAAACTGTTGTTGAGGTAGTGCCAGCTGACCAAACTATCGTGGTTGAAGCAAACGTATTGCCATCGGATATTGGCTTCGTTATTCCTAGTCAACGAGCACAGGTTAAAATTACCGCATATGATTTTTCCGTTTTTGGTGCATTAACCGGAGCAGTGAGTGTTGTGGGCGCAGATACTATTACTAATGAAAATGGAGAAAATTTCTATGTTGTTAAAATTGATTTAGATCAAGATTTTCTTGCAGTAAAAAACAGATCATTAAAAGTTATACCGGGAATGACAGCTCAAGTAGATATCATCACTGGAAAACGGTCCCCGTTGGAGTATATTTTTTCCCCTATTACGAAGACATTGCAAGAATCTTTTAGGGAAAAATAGATAAATTTAGACCAGTTGCAAAATAATCGAAACTTCCTAAAACATTAAAGGAACTATTAGTATAAATAAAGTTTTAAGAAAGTTATGTAAGATATTCATTACAATACGATTTTATATATTTTTATTTCTTATCAAACTTTTGACAGCAAATAAAATCAGAACCGTTGTTGGTGATTTCTTAGGAGTCGTATCCCTGAGAAGCTCGTAAATGTAGGTCAGATCGGGAGAATAGATAACTTTTTTTCAGATGTCTACTTCATTGCAGCAAGTGATTTGCTGGTGCGCTATAAAAATTTTGACGCAGCGCGTCAATTATAAGACGTAAGTATTTAAAACGCGCTATTATATAGAGGTAAGCATCAAAAGCTCAATTTTTAATTAATTCTCATTTATTGTGAGGTTGTTTTGAACCTACTTGAATATTTACCAATCTTATTATTTATAGTGATCGGCGTTTTGGTTGGAGTAGTACCGATGTTGATAGGTAAAGTTCTTTCGCCTAGTTTGCCGGATGCGGAGAAGTTATCCACGTATGAATGCGGGTTCGAACCATTTGAAGACGCGAGAATGCAGTTTGACATCAGATACTATCTTGTTGCGATTTTATTTATTTTGTTTGACTTAGAGATTGCATTTCTTTTTCCATGGGCGGTGGCTTTTAAAGATTTAGATTTTTTTGGTCTCATTTCGATGATGATATTTTTAGCGATTTTAGTTGTCGGATTTGTTTATGAGTGGGCAAAAGGTGCTTTGGACTGGGAGTGAGTGAGATGAGTGCAGTTTTGGAAAACGATACTGGAGAGCAAAATTTCCAAAGGGATGGGTTTGTTACCACGAATTTGGAACAGGTACTTAATTGGACGCGAGCAGGGTCCCTTTGGCCTATGACGTTTGGCTTGGCTTGTTGTGCTGTTGAAATGATGCATGCTGGGGCATCAAGATATGATTTGGACCGATTCGGCGTGGTTTTCCGGCCGAGCCCTCGCCAGTCTGATCTAATGATTGTTGCAGGGACACTTTGTAATAAGATGGCTCCGGCACTTAGGAAAGTCTACGATCAAATGCCTGACCCAAAATGGGTTATTTCCATGGGTTCCTGCGCAAATGGGGGGGGATATTATCACTATTCTTATTCTGTTGTTCGGGGTTGCGACAGGATAGTCCCGGTTGATGTTTATGTGCCAGGGTGCCCCCCAACGGCAGAAGCTCTGATATACGGAATAATGCAACTTCAAACTAAAATACGCAGTTCGAAAGAAATTTATCGAGGATAAGTAAATGGGTAGTCAGGGAAGAGACTCGAGTGAAAAAATCAGTTTACTGCGTAGCAATCTAGAAAATGAGTTAAAAGGAAAGATTCTAGAAGCCGCCGCTAATCTTGATGAACTAACTATAACTATCAGCGATAAGGCAGCAGCAGAATCATTTTTGTTGTTGAGGGACCATAAAGATTTTTCTTTTGATACCTTGATCGACTTGTGTGGGTTGGATTGCTCTGGGTTGAAGGAAATCACAGAAAAGTTCGAGGCGAGGTTTTGTGTCGTATATCATCTTTTATCAACCACACATAACCACAGACTCAGAGTAAAACTTTTTTGTGCTGACACTGGGACCCCAAAAACAGTGTCGGTCATCGATGTGTGGCCTTCTGCTCAGTGGTTTGAAAGAGAAGCATTTGACTTATTCGGCATCCAATTTTTGGGGAATCCTGATCTAAGAAGAATACTCACGGATTATGGTTTCGTTGGCCATCCGTTTAGAAAGGACTTCCCGATTTCAGGTCACTCTGAGGTAACTTACGACCCTCAGGAAAAAAGGGTTGTTTATCAGCCAGTGACAATAGAATCTAGAGAAGTTGTGCCACGAGTGGTACGAGAAGATGGTTACGGGGTTGGGGAGTGAGATGGCAGATATCAAAAACTACAGTTTAAATTTTGGACCGCAACACCCTGCTGCACACGGTGTATTGCGACTAATATTAGAACTAGATGGCGAAGTTGTTAAAAAGGCCGACCCACATATTGGCCTGCTTCATAGGGGTACGGAAAAACTTGCTGAAACTAGAACCTTTTTGCAAACGTTGCCATATATGGATCGGTTAGACTATGTATCCATGATGTGTAATGAGCATGCGTACGTTCTCGCAGTAGAAAAGTTAATGGGAATAGAGGTCCCCATTCGAGCTCAATACATTAGAGTTATGTTTGATGAGATTACCCGCATACTTAATCATTTACTTTGGTTGGGTGCCCATGGGCTTGATGTTGGTGCAATGGCTGTATTTCTTTACGCGTTTCGGGAACGTGAAGACCTTATGGACTGTTACGAAGCTGTTTCTGGCGCTAGACTTCACGCGGCATATTACAGGCCAGGCGGTGTATATAGAGATTTACCTGATGAAATGCCAAAATACTCGGAAACTAGAATTAGGAGTAAATCGTCTCTGTCCAGGCTTAATCAAAAT
>MDTB01100251.1_pt1 | contig 15620 bp, 17 predicted proteins | sample 811161 | NCBI WGS metagenome assembly MDTB01 (sample SAMN05326650, study PRJNA326480) | marine metagenome | isolation source: seawater | place: Mediterranean Sea | collected 2009 | reverse complement strand
TTAATATTAATAGATTTTCCAGTAGATAAAGACAATTCATCGACTTCTTTAAGAAATTTAAACATCTTTTCATAAGATCTTTCTACATTATTGATAATGAAATCCGTTATTTTAGGATTAATACTTATCTGCTTGTCTGATAGAGTTTTAGAAATTATTACTTTCAGTAAATCATCCGTCGGTAGTTCAATCCCTATATATAAAAAACTATTTATTCTTGATTTTAGATCATTTAACTTAAATTTATTATTTCCAATAGAGGAAATAGAATTTATTACTAAGTAATTATTAAGTTGTTTGGATTGATTTAAAATTGAATAAAGTAATTTTTCATCAATGTTATTTTTAAAATTGTCAATAATTAAACAATCAAGATTATTTAAATCTTGTACTATTTCATTATTAATATTTTTAGCATCTATTAATTTTATTTTATCAATTTTTTTTTCTAGAATTTTAGCTAGATGGGTTTTCCCAGATCCAGAAGACCCAAAAATATTTAGCCACTTATCTGGCCATGTTGGCCAACTTTCCACCAGTTTGTAGGCAGAAAAATTGTTACTTGATACGAAAAAATCTTGTTGAAAGTATTTTTTTGCAAAAGGAAATTTAAATATAAGTTGGTTCATTATTTTAATGTTTTTATAATCCATTGATCGTTAATTAATTTTAATTCTATATTCTCTTTTTTTAATTGATTAATTGTTTTCTGTAGGTTTCCCAAATATTTAATCTTTAATTTAACGTAATCTTTATTAAATTCTTGAACATAAAGATTATTTATAGAGTCAATTTTTTTTATTCTTAAATTTAATTCTACTAAATTATTTTTTTTATTAAGATCAAATTTTACATTTAAAAAAAATGGTGTTCTAATATCAATAAGATTTTTAGATTTTATTAAATTTATCAGTTCTTTTTTTGTCTCTGTGATGACAAATTCATTAAACTTATCTTGTGATAATTCTTTTTTTACAAAATTCAAATTTTTAGATATATTTTTTTCCTGTATAACTGATTTAATATAAATTTTTATATTTTCAATGTTATTGTTATCTATTAAAACTACTGCTAAATTTTTTCTATTATATTCCTTAAATAAATTACTAACATTTAAATTTATTAGATTTGTTTTATAATTATTGATATTTTGTATTATCTCAATGTTTTCTAAAGGAAGAATAAATTCAATTAAATTATTTTTATCAAGTTCATTCCAATTTTCATAAAAAAAATTATTATTAAAAATAAAAATTTCATTATTTTGGATTAATATAGGTAAAATATACAATTCTTTGTCTAAAATTTCAGAGTATGATATTCCTCTTTTATAAAATAAATCATGTATTTTATTTTTATCAAATGTAACGCTAAAGTTTATTAATTCTTTTTTCTTATTTTCTTTTGAAACATTTGCAATTTGATAATAAGTAACTAGTTGTTTTATTGAGGAAAATTTTAAATCTGAAAGCTTTTCAATATCCTCTTTAAGCAGAATTCTAGTAATCAACTGATTAAAGCCTTTTTTAATGGCCTGGTCTGCGAGCTTAATATTAGTAATTTTATCTTTTTTTTCTAACTCAATATTATTAACATTAAACAAACTGTTTTCAGAAAAAAGAGTTTCAGTTTTAAAAAAAAACACTAAAATAAATAATAGTTGTTTATACAATTTCATAAAAATTTAGTTATCAATCTATAGATGAAAAAAAAAAAATATAGTTATAAAAAAAGTGGTGTTAACATTTCATTAGCTAATAAACTTGTAAAATTCATATCTAGTGTATCTAGAAAAAGTGTCAAAAAAACGGGAGGTTATTCCACTAAAGATACAATTGGAGGCTTTGGTTCCTTATTTGATATTAGCAATCTTAAAATCAAAGATCCAGTGATAGTTTCATGCACTGATGGAGTTGGCACCAAAATTGACCTAGCTAATAAATATAAAAAATTTGATACAATAGGTATCGATTTAGTGGCAATGTGTATTAATGATTTAATAGTTCAGGGAGCCAAACCATTATTTTTTTTAGATTATATAGCAGTTGGTAAATTAAATTTTGAGAAAACTAAAAAAATTTTGAAAGGTGTTTTCAAAGGATGCAAAATATCAAAATGTAGACTGATAGGCGGAGAAACAGCTGAAATGCCAGGTATTTATTCAAAAGATAAATTTGATTTAGCTGGTTTTAGCGTAGGTATAGTCTCTAAGAAAAAAATTCTTGATAAAAGTAATGTAAATAAAGGTGATATCGTATTAGCTATACCTTCTAACGGAATTCATTCAAATGGTTATTCACTTGTAAGATCAATATTACAAAAAAACAAAATCCCTAAAAATTTAAAAAAAGAGATTCTAAAACCTACCAAAATTTACTCAAATGAAATTTTAAAGCTTACTAAAAAAAATTTGATTAAAGCTGGTGCCCATATTACCGGAGGCGGTTTGGTAGAAAATGTATTAAGATCTGTTCCAAAAAAATTTTCTTTAAATATTGATCTTTCAAAAATAAAAATAACAAAAATTTTCAAATGGTTAAAAAGTAAAAATATTTCAGATAAAGAAATGATGTCTACTTTTAATTGTGGAGTAGGTTTTTGTTTAATTTCACCGAGGAAAAACATTTTACAAATTAAAAAAATATTTCCAAAACGATTTACTCCATATGAGATTGGCTATATTTCCAAGAGTAAAAATAGAATAAATTTATCAAATTCCCTAAAATGGTAAAAAAAAAAACTTGTGTTTTTATTTCTGGGCAAGGTTCAAATCTAAAAAATCTAATTAATAAATCTAGAGATAGTAATTTTCCAATTACTATTAATTTAATAATAAGCAACAACAAAAACGCTAGAGGTAATGTCTATGCAAAAAAATTTAACATACCTCTCATAATAATAAATTCAAATCTTAAAAATTGCGAAAATAAAATTTTATACAACTTAGTAAAATACAAAATTTCTCTTATTTGTCTTGCCGGTTATATGAAAATAATTTCAAATAAAATTATTAAAAATTATAAAAAAAATATTTTAAATATTCATCCATCATTGCTTCCAAAGTATAAAGGATTAAATACTTTTTCTAGAATGCTTAAAGATAAGGAGATTAAAGCAGGATGTACAGTTCATTATGTAAATGACAAATTGGATAGTGGAGATAAGATTGTTCAAAAAATATTTCAAATAAAATCCACAGATAATGAGCAAATTTTAAAAAGTAAAACTCAAGATTTAGAATACAAAGCTTACCCTGAAGCAATTATAAAAATATTTAGATATAGTTAATTCTTAAAAAAAAATTGTATCTCTTTTTTTGCATTTTCAACTGAGTCTGAACCGTGTACTGAGTTTTTATCTATAGAAATACCATATAACTTTCTTATGGTATTTTCCTCTGCATCCTTAGGATTTGTAGCACCCATTATTTTTCGATTAGCTAAAACTGCATTTTCACCCTCAAGAATCATTACATATATGGGCCCGGATGATAAATATGCGCATAAATCTTTATAAAAAGGTTTAGATTGGTGAACTCTATAGAACTCTGATGCTTCATCTATTGATATATGAATTTTTTTGCTATCTCTAATATTCAAATTGTTTTTAATGAAAATATTTTTAATTTCTTCAACCAAATTTCTTTCGACGGCATCAGGTTTTACTATAGATAAAGTCTGCTCTAAATTATTCATAATTTTCCTCAATTAGTTGATTTAACAATCTTACTCCAAATCCTGTTGCACCACCTGAATTCAACGAACCTCCATATTTTGAAAAAGCCATTCCAGCAATATCTAAATGTGCCCAAGGAGTTTTATTTAAAATAAATCTTTGCAAAAATTGCGCTGCTGTTGTAGACCCTGCCCCACCTACATAATTAATATTTTGTACATCTGCATTTTTAGAATTCATTAATTTATCATAATTTTTATGTAAAGGCATTCTCCACAATTTTTCCTCAACCTTTTCTCCTGCTTTTAAGATTCGTTTGGATAACTCGTCATTATTTGAAAAAAGCCCTGCATATTCAGAACCTAGGCAGACTATGATAGCTCCAGTTAAAGTAGCTAGATCCACAATAAATTTTGGTTTAAATTTTTGCTCAGTAAAAGTTAATGCATCTGCCAAAACTAAACGGCCTTCTGCATCTGTATTTAAAACCTCGATTGTTTTACCGCTATAAGATTTGACTATATCTCCAGGTCTTTGAGCAACTCCACTCACCATGTTTTCAACGAGCCCTACTACACCAACAGCATTTATTTTTGCTTTTCTTAGCGCTAAGTTCTTCATTAAACCAACGACAGCTGCTGATCCAGCCATATCATAGGTCATGTCTTCCATAAATCTTGCTGGTTTTAGCGAATATCCTCCAGTATCAAAAGTAACTCCTTTTCCAACAAATGCTAAGGGTTGGGAATTATTTTTTGCCCCATTCCATTCCATTGTAACAAGATACGATCCTCTGATACTTCCCATTCCTACTCCAAGCAAAGCATTCATACCAAGTTTTTTTAATTTTTTCTTATCGTAAATATTTACTTTTAAACCGTCTTTTCTTAAAGAGTTTAATCTTTTAGCATACTCATCAGGGTGTAATATGTTACCTGGCTCAGAAACTAAATCTCTAGCATAAAAAGTTCCTTCTTCCAGAGCTTTGAATTTAATTTGATTTTGAGTTGAAGGTTTATTTGTTTTTCCAATAACATTGATAGAAATTACTCTATTCTCTTTTTTTGTTTTATATTTACTAAATTTGTAAGACCTAAGTTTTAATCCATGAAGAAAATAACCTAAAAAAATATTTTTATTACTTGTTACACTATCTGAGTAAACAAAATATTCTGTATTATTACCATAGTTGATTCTTCCATAAAATTCTGCACCTAAATTTTCTATATCTGAGTTTTTTAAGTTCTTTTTAATTGATATTAAAACAATTTTTTTTTTAGAGTTTAACTCATAAACAAAAATATTCTTTTTTAAGTCACTTGTTTTTAATAAGTCATTAATATAAGAAAATTCATTGCTAGAAATATAGTTTTTTAAACTTTTTGTATTAAATTTTTCATCGACAAACAAAACTAAGTTGGACGAAGATTTATTACCTGTTTTTTTTGTAAAGCTGATTTTAATAGTCATAATTTTTAAAATTTTAGATCAATATTGTTCGGTATATAAGTTTAAATATGGCAAATTTCAACGTTAAATTTGTCAATGTTCACTCTTAAGTTGAATTATTTAAATGAATGAATTACTTATATACGAAAAATACAAATGCTCCAAAATAAAATTTATCAAAATTTTTTAATTGAAATATTTAAAACATTTTTTATAGTTTTGTTGGGTTTGTCGCTAATAGCTTTGACTTTCAGGGCTGTTAATTTTTTAGATCTAATAATTGTAAGCGGCTATTCAACTAATACTTACTTTAAATTCTCTTTGCTCAATTTATTTGGAATAGCTCCAAAATTTATTCCTTTATCATTTTTAATTACTTTAACTTTATTCATCTTAAAACACTTGCAAAATAGTGAATTTATAATTTTGTGGACCTCTGGTGTAAAAAAACTTCAATTGTTAAATTTAATTTTTTTTTCTTCATTTCTAGTGATGTTTTTGTACTTGTGTTTCTCTACTTTTTTAACTCCATTAGCTCTAAACAAATCAAGACAGCTTTTGAGTAGTGATAATTTAAATTCTTTTCTACCAACTATAAAATCTCAGCAATTTAGTGATTCATTTAAAGGTTTTACTTTTTTTGTAGAAAAAAAGAATAACAATGAAATTAAAAATATTTTCCTTCATGATAAAGGAAATAATATTAAGAATTTTTCATCTAACATTTCAGAGATAAATACTACTTCTATATTTGCAGAAAATGGAATTATTGAAAACAAAAGAATGTTGCTATTTAACGGTCATGTACTCTCATCAAAAAAAGATTCTAATAATGAGATCATAAAATTTGAAAAACTAAGTATTGATTTAAGTAATTTGAAGAACTCCACTATAAAAAAACCAAAAATACAAGAGACATCAACAATTAGATTAATGAGTTGCTTAACAAAAAAAAAGGATAAAGATAAGATTTGTAGCGAAAGTTTTATAAAAGAAATATTACCTAACTTAAGTAGACGGATAATTGTTCCTTTTTATATTCCTATAATTTCTTTAATTGCAGGACTAATGCTTATAAAATCAAAAAAAATTTATTACAATAAAATTTTTGTATTTGCTTATAGTTTTTTAATTTTGTTATTTACGGAATTATCGATTAGGTATACTGGGATTAATAACATTGTAATGATACTATTTATATTTGTCCCATTTTGCGTTTTTTTATTTTTATATTTTTTTTTAATTAATAAATTTAAAACAGAAAATAAAATTTTATGAATAAAATTTTAACTTTTTATCTTTTGAAAAACTTTCTTAAAACCTTTTTGCTAGTTACTTTGATATTTTTTTGTTTTGGAACAATACTTAACCTATTCGAAGAAATAGAATTTTTTAAAAATTTAAATACTCATTCTTTTATGCCTTTGATACTTACAAGTTTTTATATGCCGAGCATGATTATAAAAGGTTTGCCTTTTATCATTTTTATTTCGAGTCTTTGGTACATGGTTAAAATAAAAAACTCTAAAGATTTATTAACATTAAAAGTTTATGGTTTTTCTAATATTAAAATTCTTTTAGTTTTTTCTTTAACCTCATTTTTATTAGGATGGATGATACTTTTAGTTGCTAATCCAATAACTTCATCTATGTCCAAGTATTACGAAAAAACAAAATCTATTTATTCCAAAGATATAGATCATCTTATAACATTTAATAGAAACGGGCTTTGGATAAAAGAAAACGTTAACGATCATTATAGAATTATTACTGCAGATAAAACAAGGAATAACAGTCTTAGTAATGTTTTGATCTTTCACTTTGATAAAAAATCAGAATTGATTGAAAAGATAAGTGCTAAGAAAGCAAATATAAGAGATTTTAATTGGAAATTAAATCAGGTTCAAATTTTTAAAATAAATGACGGTATTTTAAAAAAAATAAATTTAGAAAATTATGAAATAACTTCAATATATAATTTAGACAAAATTGAAAATTTATACAAAAACTTCGATACTTTGTCTTTTCTAGACCTTGTTTTTAATTTTAAAAAGCTTCAGAATAACGGATACAATTTTACTTTTTTAAATCAAAGTTTGCACACAATGCTATCATTGCCTTTTTTTCTATTTATGATGAGCGCTTTAGCATCTATTTTTTCAATAAGTTCTCTAATTAGGTCTAACAATTTTAAACTTATAGCTTTAGGATTAGTAACATGTGTTTTAACTTTCTATTTTAAGGATTTATCACTTGCATTAGGTCAAACAGACAGAGTCCCTATTATTTTGGCAATATGGTCTCCGATATTTATACTTACATTATTTACATTTATAGGGATTTTTCAAATAAATGAAAAATAAAATTATAATAACTATTTTTTTTTTATTAATAAATAATATTTTGTTAGCAGAAAATATTTTAATAGAGTCTAAAAATATTTTTTTAGATAAAAATAAAAATACTTCTATATTTGAAAATGAAGTGATTATAAAAACTGATAATAATTACACAATTAACAGTGATTTTGCAGAGTATAACAAATCAAGTAAATTTTTAATAATAAAGAAAAAAATTAAAGCAGTAGATAATAAGAATAATATTATTGAAAGCGAATATGCAGAATATTCTGAAACATCTAAGATTTTAAAAAGTCTTGGTGAAACTAAAATTACAACCCCTGAAAATTACACTATTATTAGCCAGGACGTGACAGCTAACGATGATTTAAAAATAATTAAATCAGACAAAAAAACTAGAATGATTGATCCAGATAATAATGAAATTTATTTGGAAAATTTTGAGTATGATGCAAACCAAAATATATTAAAATCAGTTGGTCGTATAATAATTAACGATATAAATGAAAACTCTTATGAATTTTCCCAGGTATATATTGATACCAAAAATAAAGAGATCTTAGGGACAGATATTAAAGCTTTTTTAAACGATAAAAGTTTAAAAATTGATACAAATAATAAACCACGAATTTTCGCAAATACAGTTAGTATAAATAAAAAAACTACTTCTTTTAATAAGAGTATTTCTACTTTATGTGATTATAGAGAGAATGATAAATGTCCTCCTTGGACCATCCAATCTTCTAAAATGTTGCACGACGCACAGAAAAAAACAATATATTATGACAATGCTCTGCTTAGAGTTTATAATGTACCAATTTTTTATTTTCCAAAATTATCTCATCCAGATCCAACTGTTGATAGAAGATCCGGGTTTTTGCCTCCAAACTTCTCTAACTCAAGAAATTTAGGTTCTAGTATTTCAATACCATATTTTTGGGCTTTAAATGATGATAAAAATTTAACTTTGAATAGCAGATTGCTTAGTTCGGAACATCCATTATTTACTGCAGAATACCATCAGGTGTTCAAGAACTCTAGTTTAATGGCTGATTTTGGTTATACAAAAGGATATAAAAAAACCACTGCCAAAAAAAAATCTGGAGACAAATCTCATTTTTTTTCAAAATTTGTAAAAAATTTTGACAATTTAATTGAAGGTCAAAGCTCTTTAATTTTAAATTTACAACAAGTAACTGGTGATAAATATTTGAAATTATATAAAGTAAATTCTGAATTAGTAGAAGATACTACTGAAATTTTGGAAAATTCACTTGAATATACTTATCTGAATGATGATCTTTTTTTTGGATTTAATTCCAGTGTCTTTGAAACATTAAATGAAAACTACAATGATAAATATGAGTTTATTTTACCTGAAATAACTTTAAACAAAAATATAATTAGTGATGAAAAATATGGTCTAGTTGATTTACAAACTAATTATAAAATTCATAATTATGATACAAACAAACTTACAAATTTTTTAGTTAACGATTTAAATTGGTCTTCAAACAAATTTTACCACGCAACAGGTTTTACTAGTCAAATTTTTGGAAACTTTAAGAATCTTAATTATGAAACTAAAAATACTGATATTTATAAGGAGGATACTACGAGTGAAATTCATGGGGCCATAGGTTATATGAGTCAACTAAATTTTAGAAAAAAAACACCAAATGGACTTCACTTACTTAAACCAAAGATGTTAATGAGGTATTCACCTGGAAGCATGAGAAAATCAAATGAGGCATTTTTATTTAATCCAACATTAGCATTTAATATGAGCAGACTTAGTAATAATAATAATTTTGAAAAAGGGCTAAATACTGCAATTGGTATTGATTATAATTTAAGAAAAAATCAAAAAAAATTTGATTTTTCTTTAGCACAAATCATTAATCAAAAAGAAAACAAAAAAATGGCTTCTAGAACCAGCCTAGATGAAAAATTGTCAGATCTAGTTGGAAAAGTAAGTCACAATTTAAATGAGAATTTTAATTTAAGGTATAACTTTGCAATTGACCAGAATTTAAATCAATTTAATTACAATGAGATGGGGGTAGATTATAATTTTGACCCATTTAATTTAAATTTTAATTTTCTAGAAGAAAGTAAACATATAGGAGATCAAAAATATTTAGGTACAAAAATTAATTACACAAAAAGTAATAATGGAATTTTTTCTTTTGAAACAAAAAGAAATCTAGTCACGGACTCATCAGAATTTTATAATCTAAGTTATGAATATATAAATGATTGTTTAAGAGCTGGCTTAGTTTATAGAAGAGAATTTTATGAAGACTCGGAATTGGAACCTGAAAATTCTCTAATGTTTCAAATCACTTTGTCTCAGTTCGGGAGTGTAAGCTCACCTTCTTTAAATAAATGAAAAAAAATTTATATTATATAATAATTACTTTAACATTCCTTAATTTCACAACAATTGTACATTGTGGGAACAAGAATGATATAATTGTAAAAATTGGAAATGAAATAATAACTGAATTTGAGGTTAAAAATAAAATTTTAACCACTTTATTTCTTGGGAAACAATCTGTTACACAAAAAAATATTGATGATCTTAAGCAACAGTCTTTTGATTTACTTTTGCAAAGTAGATTAAAAAAAATAGAATTATTAAAGTTTAATTATACAGTAAATGATAAACAGGTTAATGATTATTTAAAATCAATAACATCGTTAAATAGTTTAAATTTAAAAAAAAAATTTAACGAAAATAATTTAGATTATGGATTATTCTTAGAAGATATACAAACAGATTTGAAATGGCAAAAATTAATATATCAAAAATATTCAAATAAAATTAAAATTGATGACATAAAAATAGAAAGGGAAATGCAAGAAATTTTAAAAAATTCTATTAATGATGAATTTAAATTATCTGAAATTGAAATTTTGTCGGAAAATAAAATTAGTGACTCCGCAAAACTTAAAAAAATAAGAGAAAATATATTATTAGAAGGTTTTGGAAATACTGCACTAAAATTTAGTATTTCTAGTTCCTCATTGGAAAAAGGCAATATTGGGTGGGTTGGCTCTAAACAACTTTCTGCAATTGTCTATGATAAAATAAAAAATTTAGAAAAAGGAGAGATTACAGAACCTATTAAAAATCAAAATAGTTTTTTAATTTTAAAATTACAAGATAAAAGAAGAATATCATCAGACACAATTGATTATAGTATGCTAAAAAAAAATTTAATTAATCAACAAAGAAATAAATTATTTAATTTATATTCTCGTAGTTACATATCTGAGTTGCGAAATAGAACTTATATTAAATATAAATGAAGAAAAAGATAATAATCGTAGCTGGTGATCCAATAAGTATTAATTCGGAAATTATATTTAAAAGCTGGAAAAAAATTGATAATTCCTTAAAAAAAAAATTGTTGTAATTGCAAATTTTAAACTGATAGAAAAACAATTTAAAAAATTTAAATATTCAGCAAATTTAGTAAAAATTAAAAATATTCACGAAAATCCTGCACCTCATTTATTGAAAATACTTGATATTAAATTAAAATTTAAAAATCCATTTAAAATTAAAAAAAATAATTTAAAAAACTTCGTCAGTAGTTCTATGAATCTCGCTCACAAACTTTCATTAACCAACGAGATTATTGGTATGATTAATTGTCCTATTAATAAGAATGTTTTAAATTTAAAAAAAACTGGAATTACAGAATATTTAGCGTCAAAATGTAAAGTCAAAGATAATTCTGAAGTAATGTTAATAAAAAGTAATAGATTGACTGTATGTCCAATCACAACTCACATAGACATAAAAGATATTTCTAAAAAATTAAAACAGAATTTAATCATCAATAAAATAAAAACTATTAATAAATGGTATAAGAAAAATGAAAAAAAAATTCCCAAAATAGGTATTTTGGGTCTCAACCCTCATAACGCAGAACTAAGAAAAAATTCTGAAGAAATTAGACATATAATTCCATCAATAAGAAAATTAAGGAAGTTAAAAATAAATATTAATGGTCCTTTAGTCTCAGATTCTATGTTCATTGAAAAATATAAGAATTATGACGTTATAGTTGGGATGTATCATGATCAGGTATTAATACCAATTAAAACAATCTGCAAATACGAGGCTATAAATGTTACTTTAGGTTTAAATTATTTAAGAGTGTCACCTGACCATGGTGTAGCATCTAATATTATTAATAAAAATAAAGCTAATCCTAAAAGTTTAATCAACTGTATAAAATTTGTAAATAAATTTGGAAAATGAAATATGCAAAAAGATCTTTAGGTCAAAACTTTCTTACAGACAAAAATATAATTAAAAAAATTATAAATTTAACAAAAATTCGTAATCGAGACGTGTTTGAGATTGGACCTGGAAACGGTGCTCTGACTGACGAAATTTTAAAAAAGAATCCAAAATCTTTAAGTGTTATAGAAAAAGATTTTGACTTAGCGGAAAAATTAAAAAATAAATACTTTAAAAATAAAATTATTAAAGTTTATAAAGGGGATATTTTGAAATTCGATATAGAGAATATTATAGCTAAAAATTCACTGATTTTTGGAAATTTACCATTTAATATTTCTTCACAGATTCTTGTCAAATTTTTAAAATTTAGTCATTGGCCACCAAGATTTAAGGAATTAATTTTTATGTTTCAAAAAGAATTAGGTGAAAAAATTGTAGGGAAATTTCCATCTTCAGAATATGGTAGAATTTCTATTTTATCAAACTACAGATTAGATATAGTTAATAAATTTTTAATTTCGCCAAATTGTTTTATTCCAAAACCAAAAGTTACCTCTATGATAATTCAGTTTAAACCTAAAAAACAAATGATAAATCTAAATATAAATAATTTGGAAAAAATTACTCAAATTTTTTTTTCAAACAAAAGAAAAATGATTAACAAAAATATTCATAAATTATTAGGAAAAAAAAAGATAAATAAAATTTCAAGACTTGATGTAAATCTAAGGCCTTCTGAGATTCAGCCAGAAATATATTACAAAATAACTAAACTTTACGAAAGAGATTGAAATTCTATATTTTTGGAATTTAAAATAATTGTTTCTATTTGTTTGAAACACACTTCAAGATTTTTATTTACAAGTACGTAATCATAATCTTTCCAATGCCTAATATCTTCATCAAATGAACTTAACCTTTGCTCTAGCTCTTTTTTTGAGTTTTGATTTCTTTTAATAAGTCTTTTTTTAAGCTCTTCTTTGTTATCTGTAATTAAAAAAATTTTTATCAAATTTAAACTTTCATATTTTGACAATTTTTTTGTACCCTGCCAATCAATATCAAAAATTATATCATTAGTTTTTATTGTATCATCAACATTTTTTTTTAACGTACCATAATAATTTTCAAATATTTTAGCATATTCATAAAATTTATTTTTTTTTATATACTCATGAAATTTTTCTTTAGATACGAAATGATAGTCTACACCATCTATTTCATTAGATCGAGGCAATCTTGTTGTATGAGATACTGATATTTTAAATGACTGATATTTTTGTTGAATTTTTTTTGTTAAGGTGGTTTTTCCAACTCCAGAGGGAGAGGATAATATTACCATGATATTTCTTGTTTCATGGTTCATTTGAAAACCTTTCTTCTAACCCGATTTACTTTCTATGAATTTTATTGCATCACCTACAGTAAGAATTTTCTCTGCCTCGCTGTCTGAAATTTCAGATCCAAATTCTTCTTCGAAAGCCATTACTAACTCAACAGTATCCAAACTATCAGCACCTAAATCGTCTATAAAGCTTGCTTCTTCTGTTACTTTTTCTTCTTCTATACCCAAATGGTCAGCTACTATTTTTTTGATTTTTTCTTTTACATTTTCTGACATGAAATCCTTTCGTATTTTAATTTCTTATTAAATTATTAAATGGAATTGTCAAGCCATATACATTCCACCATTAACATGAATTGTTTCTCCATTAATATATCTTGATTCGTCTGATGCTAAAAAAGCTACACAATTAGAAACATCATCTCCACTTCCGAGATTTCCAGCTGGTATTTTACTTATTAAAATTTTTTTAAATTCTTCGTTAATTTTATCTGTCATTTCTGTTTTTATAAAACCTGGTGAAACGCAGTTTATATTTATATTTTTTTTAGCATATTCAATGGCTAAACTTTTTGAAAAACCAATTACTCCTGCTTTTGAAGCAGCGTAGTTTGCTTGCCCTAAATTACCTGTATGACCAACTATTGAGGTAATATTTATTATTTTTCCATATTTATTTTTTAACATTTTTTTTATAGCATATTTACACATTAAAAAAGTCGAACTTAAGTTGATATCTAGAACTTTTTTCCAGTTTTCTTCTGTTAATCTTATCGACAAGTTATCTAATGTTATACCTGCATTATTCACCAATACTTCCAATCCACCTAATTTTTTTTCTGTATTTTCTATAAAATGTTCTATTTTATCATGTTCATCAAGTTTAAATTTCTCAATGGTGATTTTTGGAAATTTTGCTTTTAGACTTTTAAGTTTTTCTTCATTAGTTCCAGTGGCTAGTATGTTAGAACCTAAATTATCGAATTTTTCTACAAGATGACTACCGATGCCTCCAGTTGCTCCAGTAATTAAAACTTTTTTATTTTTTAAACTCATTTTCCATATTTTTCATATCAACAATTGAGTTAATTGAAAAGGTATTAACATCTTTGAGAGTTCTCTTAACCATGCTTGTTAAAACTTTTCCAGGTCCCAGTTCAATAAAATTATTAACTCCTAAATCATTCATTTTTATAATACTTTCTCGCCATCTTACTGTTGAGAAAATTTGGTCAATTAACAATTTTTTTATTACATCTGAGTTATTTTCGGGTTTTGCTGTAACATTACTTACTATTTGATATGGAGTATTTTTTAGCTTTGTTAAATTAATTTTTTTTTCCATACTTTCAGCTGCAGGTTTCATCAAAGAACAATGAAAGGGTGCACTTACTTTCAATAAAATTGATTTAATTTTTTTTTCTTTTAAATTTTTTTGTATTAAATCTATATTTTTTTTATTTCCACTTAATATTATTTGTCCATTTGAATTATCATTAGCTATTTCACATACTCCAGTTTTTTCTTTTAGAATTATTAATAATTCTTTTATTTTATTTATATCTAGTCCAAGAACTGCTAGCATACTTCCTTCACCTAGTGGAACTGCCTCTTGCATTGCTTTACCTCTTTCGTGAAGTAAATATATTGCATCCTCGAAATTTAGCGCCTCAGAGCATACTAGCGCACTGTATTCACCTAATGAATGACCTGCAAAATATTTAAAGTTTTTAAAATTAAATCCAAGTTCTTGTTTTAGTACTTTAAATATAGAATAACTAACTGTTAAAATTGCAGGTTGAGTAATTTTTGTTAATTGTAATTTTTCTTCCGGGCCATTAAAAATTATATCCGAAATTGAATAACCTAATCTTTCATTAGCCTGTTGAAATATCTTTTTTACTAAATCAAACTTATTGTATAATTCTAATCCCATGCCAACTGCTTGAGAACCTTGACCTGGAAATATTAAAGCGTTCATTTATTTAATTAATATCATTAATTATAAGTATTGCTATAATTAATCATTATAGTATAAACCAGTTTTTATTAAGAATAATATGAACTAACTAGGTCTTATAATATATGGCATTTTACGAAAAAACAATGATAGCTAGACAAGATTTAGCAAGCTCAGAAATTAAAAGTATTGTAGATAAATACAATGAAATAATTAATAAATCTTCAGGCAAAGTTTTAAAAATAGAAGAATGGGGTCTGATAAATTTATCTAACAAGATAAAGAATTACAAAAAAGGCTTTTATATACATTTCAAATTTGAAGGAAATGCTAATACATTAGATGAAATAAAAAAAAAGGTAAAAGTTGACTCATCAATTATTAGATACCTTACAGTTAAATATAAAAAACTTGACTTAAAACAAGAATTTTTCAAGAAGGATGACTCTTATGAAAAGAAAAAATAAAAAATTTCAAAAAAAAGGCTCAAATACATTAAACAAACTTAGCTTATTTCAAAGTAATGACAGAGGGTTTTCAAAAAAGTGTCCGTTATCAACTAAAAACGCC
>MDTB01103978.1_pt1 | contig 15621 bp, 15 predicted proteins | sample 811161 | NCBI WGS metagenome assembly MDTB01 (sample SAMN05326650, study PRJNA326480) | marine metagenome | isolation source: seawater | place: Mediterranean Sea | collected 2009 | reverse complement strand
TTATTTTATAGTGTCAATTAAAAGTACGTAACAAAAACTATCTGACTACTTAAAGATTTATTTTCATACATATGGAATCATTACAAATAAAGAATACAATTATAAATTTTAAAATTATATCTAAGTTACAACCTCATATGCGGTTGGATACATCCTCTACCCTATATAAAATTTATGATACACGTGGAATAATACCAGTTTGGGCTGTTAGATGGTGGTCTGGATACAACCGCAAACAAGATATATCTAGATTATCTACTCTGTACGAAAAAGCAATTGAATTTATAAAATCCAATGAGGAAATTATTCAAATGAAAGAAGCTATGAAAAGTTCAATACCGGGATTAGAAAATTTAAAAGTAACATACTAAGAAGATTTAACCATTGTATCTAATTTAGAATATATTATTGAATCAATAAAAACAATTGATTGACCAAATTGTTTCTTACTTCGTCTGGTATACGCTGTGAAATCATATGAATCCATTGAGATATATAATTTCTGGGTTCTATTTGTAAACGAAATGATTCATTGTACAAAAACCGTATAAATTTTATTAGTTGTTCTTTGGATTCAATACCAATAGCTTCAAATGACATTTCGACCATTTTACCTATACCGTTGATAGTGCGTAAAGAAGTCTTATAAGGCATGTAAATATTTCCAAATAATAAACTATAATCTTCATTTGTATATTGTTTAATAATATCTGTAAGCGCCATTGTATCCGCATATGCTCGGTGTGCGTTGGTATGTTCTCTACCTAAAATACATTTAACTAAACTTTTTAATGAATATTCATTATTAATTGTACGTGTATGATCTCTAAAATAAATCAACGAATCAAAAAAGAACCAATTGGGTGGTATTAATATATTTCGTATGTAACATTCGTGTTCGATGACCAGTTTATCAGAAGAAAAATTATTATGGGATATTAATATCGGTATGTTTGATTTAAAGCAACGGTTATCTATCCATCGTATCATCTTGTTAAAAACAATAGAAAATTCCATTGCGTTATGTCTGTTTAAAAAATCTCTAGTTACATGGAATAATTCTTCAGATGGTGGAGGTTCGAAGTAGTTACAACCGGGTTGAGGGTCGATCAACGCATTGAATGTAGAATTAGACTGAATATGATGTATACATAGATCCCATATTTTACACGTTGTTGGATTTTTTACATCGCCAATAAATTCAAGATCGTACACAAAAACTTGTATATCGTCTTTTAGCGTTTGTATTTTGAACATTATATTGTGTTAATATATGTTTATATACACTTTATAAACTTTAATCTCCAAAAAACAAATTCAATATATAAAAGATGTTTCTTAAAATATATAATGGATTCAAATCCTTCTAAACGCGTTAAAAAGGAGAATGAACTCAAAAAGAAAAAGAATTCTACAAAAGATTTAGGTATTGTGTCTTATCGGCACATGATGACGGCCGCATTCGAATATTTTCAGCAAAATGAATACAATCGTGTATTGAGTCTTATGCCTCAAAAACACATGACTTCTATACGGGCATCCGCTAAACCCAGAACAGAATGTTTAGGCGATATTCGCCTAGAACAAATTAGAAGATACATGGACTCTTATCCCGGTTGGGAAAGGTCCGTCATGCAAAAAGTATTCCATGAATCATTTTTACAGGCAGTAGCATTACATATTTATCGTGATGACGCCGACATTGACATGGATGCTATCATGCGCATGAACGACTGGCCAAATCTTCGCCAACAAGTGTTGTGTCAAACTCCGAGAAGGTTCGGTAAGACTACGGCGGTATCTATGTTTGTAGCTGCCTATCAAATGAGTGTACCGAGGTCAGAGCAGTGTATTTTTAGTACGGGAAAGCGAGCTTCTGACAAACTGGTAGAAAATGTACATAACTTTATCAAAATGATTCCGGGTCAGGAACAATACACCAAACGGAAGGGAGAAATCCTATATTATTATGGACCCAAAAAGGGTGATGTTAGGAAAGTTTCTAGTTACCCCTCCGGGAGTAAGGCACTGAGAGGTGTGGGAGGCGACGTAATATATTTAGAAGAAGCAGCATTCATGGACATTAAAATGTTTCACGAAGTGATAGTGCCCCTACTTGAGTTAGAAACAACGGCTCTGATCGCTATCAGTACGCCTCAAGATAGTACAAATTTTTATAGTCTTATGTTCGAAATGAAAGACCCGGCGGGGAATAAATTATTTAATCAGAACAAAATTGAGATGGTGTGTGAGGATTGTCGAAAGGGCCCACACCCTGAAAAATGCACGCACATGAAACATTTACTGCCTAGATGGAAAAGTTCCGGCAAGCAGGACATGGTGGCCCAGATTTATGGAGACAATAGCACGGATATGTTGAGAGAATCGATGGGAATGACTACAGAAGATTCTGCCAGTGTGTTCCATCATTCATGGGTAGACAAACTTAAAAATGCACCGCCATATAATTTTACAAACGCACCATCTTTCGTGTGGATAGCATGCGATCCCAACGGTGGAGGTAGTTCAGCTATGTCAATTGTTAGTGTTACCATGGAGAACAACCAGTATGTTGTAGTAGGTATGGAAATGCACAATGTTAAGGGTCATGGTGAAATACGTTCGTTACTGGTAACACACGTTAAGGCCTTACGTAAAGTTTACGGAGCGGCTCAATTTATATTCGTACCAGAAAGTAATCTAGGACATGAAGCCTCACATATGAGTCATATGTTAAATTCTGAACCGCGTTGTAAATCCTTAATGGAGAGAGGAGAACCGGGTGTAATTACGACACATAAACGTAAAGAATTATATACAAATTTTACGGTGGAACAGTTTGCCAACGGTGGAATACATTTTGCGAATGAAGAATCGTTTGTATGTGCCAATCCATTTGCTGATGCCAACCTTAGAGCCAAAAGTTGTAAAAAAAGTTTTCTACAACAGTTAAGTTTTTTCAATAAAATAGTGATTCAAAAAGGAAAACCAGAAGAAGGCAACCGTCCAAAAATCATTTATTCGGGTAAAAAATCAGGGAACGACGATCTCGTTATGACCTTCATCATCGGAATGTACTGGAGTATGATGTTCATGACCGGACGTTCCACTCCCAACTTTAGGGATTTCGGCAACTAGAGGTTTTTTTTCTTCATCCGATACATAATCTTTAGGTAATAAATTATAAGCTCGGAGCAAAATATAAAATAAAGTCCACCATGGAAAAAAGCCAAAGCCAAAGCCAAATATAATAACATACATTCCAACATCTTCTTCGTGTAAAAATAACAATAAAATGATACAAGACACTATCGTACTGAAGGTCGAATAATAAAATAAATAATGTATACAATTCTTCTCAGAAAACATTATATAAATATTAATTACTATCATTAATACATGAATTCTGTTTTATCTACAAATTTAATTCCATTACGGTGGAAAGCTTATATGTATTTACTTTATAACAAATCTTGTCAATCTATACATAATACTTTTATAGAAGATGCTGGTAGTCAAACACCGCCCGAACGTTTGAGCAAAGACAAGGGATTATTTGAAAAATTTCAACTTTTTTGGACTAAAAATCCAACGCATATATCTGGGACTAGAATGTTTTTAGGGTCGGCTAAAAATGCGGCAGACTATGATTCATTAAAACGCAATGATATCAAGATGATTATTAATGTTACTAGCGATGTCCCCAATTTTTTTGAAGATGAATTTATTTATCATCGTGTACATTTATTGGACATAACAGAAGATTCATTTTATAATCACCTAGATGAAATTAATAAAACACTAGAAATTGTCAAAAATTATAATGAAGGAAATATATTGGTACATTGTATGATGGGAGCCAGTAGATCCGTGGGATTCGTATGTTTATATTTGATGGATACACTCAATATAAATATGGAAAATGCTTATGCATTTGTAAAAAATAAACGAGAAGCAGCTTCTATCAATAAAAAATTTTATAAAGAACTAGAAGGATGGAAAATACACATATGAAAAGAATATGATATCATCGTATAAATTAATATAATATTATAGTATAAAAATGTCATCTGTAGAATTTTTAGGAACAAAAATTGAAATCGGTTGGTTTGTTGTTTTAATTTTCGTATTATTATATTTAGCATACGCATTTGTAGCAACCATATATAGTTGTTTAACTTGTCAGAGCGCTAGGAAATGTTTTAAATGTTATTGTTGTCCATTTATCCAGTGTTTTCGCATGTTAAAATACGCATGTACAGGAGAAAAACCAGTTCAAGGGAATAATTACAGACCGGTTTCAACTGAGGAAGAAGTGTAGTTTCACATAGATATATATAAAGCACAATTTAAAATATTAAATGGAATGGGAAATTAATTTTGGTACCGTATTATGGTGGATATGCTTGATATGGTTTTTAAATATTTTATTTGAATTAACACGGAGTTGGCTAGTTGTATTAAAAGATATTTTTTTATATGTTAAAAAGCCTTTCGTGTTCATTCTATATATTGTATATAAAACGTTAAAGTTATTAATAAATGGAATTAGATACGCAACGTCAGTATAGAATCGATAGAATTTTTCATAATTTGATGAGTGACCAACATAAACAAATTTCTTACCATTGTATGGGCGTACCATTTTTATTAACGAAACAAATCATTGATAATCTTTCTATAGAACAATTAAATGCTTATCCTTTACTAGCGTCATCTTTAAAAATGGTGTATGATGAACAGAATAAAAACAGAATATTAATATTGAGCCCGCGTCATTCTGAAACATCATTTGTATGGATATCTAGCGATCGAACGAACTTGTATCAAACACGTGAAGTTGTACAAACTATTATTGAAACAAATCGAGAATTATACGATATACAAAATAAAATGTTTAACGAGTACGACATAAAATACAATGGTATAATAATAATATCTATAATATGTTTTTAATATCCATAGAATCTCTCATGGTAACCATAAAATCTTCATCTTTGTTCTTTAATCTGTCATGCATATTTCTCAATCTATAAATAATATCAGATATACCTTCATCTACGCCCCTTTTTCGAATGGCCCATAACGAATAAAATATAATTACAGGCATAATAAATGGGGAAAACAACACGAATGTAACAATATTATATTCTTTGTCCATAAAAATGTCAAATATGATAATACATATCACCAGAACATAATACCACGTGGTAAAATTATTATCCGAACAAAACAAAAATTCAATCAAACACAACATGGAATAAAAAATAGTTTCCAATAATATATTTGGTTTGATTAGTTTTGATTTTTTCTCCATAATATTTATTATTTTCAATGTATACATACATATAAACGGTATAACCATATAAAAATTGTTCTTTTCCATCCATGTATTTTTAGAGTCGTGAAATAACATCCAGAACAAAACAACCGAAGGAAAAATATTATAATACCAATTATTTGATTCTTTCATAATCGTATAAAATGACAACATAATTGTTGTAACAAAAACCAACACTATTATAATACCTGTCAACATAAAATAAGACTCTATAGTTATCAACTCATATTCACGTATGATAAATATATTCAATATAACAAAATAACACATTATCCATGTGTAAAATGAATATTTATCTACCTTGTCATCATTCACCAATTTATTGTAAAGGTTTAAATAAATAAACATCATATAACATATATACAATATGTAAAAATAAGTTATTATAATATATTGCAAATATGTTATATTTGGAGTCTTATTTAACGAATCTATACCATAATAGAGCGAAAATATTATTATATTATACAGAGAAAATATAAATTCTTTCATTTATTTTAATGTTTATGGGTAAATACTCGTAAATAAAGGTTTTCGATCATATTAGTGGAACGTATAAAAAGACATAAATATTGTGTAAATGCTGTCAAAAAATATATTCCTGATATTATCATTATTGTCCATACCATTTGGTTTCATATTAATTGTTATGGGGTATGATAAAATGTCGGATTCTGAATATTATATACAGGATATCAGCCATGGATTTCTACTTAGTTTAGGATGGACCATACTAGGTGGTTCTATTTTTTACCAATGGTTATTGTGGTTTTCGGCCCATATGTTATCATTTGTACCCACTTATCGGTTGGAACAGTTTATTTTCAACTGTGGATTATTATTTATTTCAGCTATTTTTCTAATCGGTGGGCTTATTTTCATGAGTGCCAACCCTTTGTATTTAAATTTATGTGAATGTAAAGAAGGATTCTATGGTCCAGAATGTTTACCATGTCCCCAAATGAATGGCCAACTATGTAATGGTCATGGTACTTGTGACGACTTATTATTGGGGACTGGTCAATGCGATTGCGATGTTGGATATGAAGGCATTTCCTGTAACCTATGCTCCGTGCGATTTAAAAAGGATGTAGATGAAGAAACATGTATATGTGAAAAAGTTTGGACTGGTGAAGCCTGTGACATAGCAGCCCCGGGATTCAATACCACTTATTATCCTTATGTTTTTTGCGTACGTGGCTGGCTTCAAACGGGCTTCGAAAATACTCCTAAAAATAGATTTTGGACGTTGCCAACTATTTGGCCAATATGTGGAGCATGTGAACCATTTTATGCGGGTCACCCAAATGTAGCATGTAAAAAATGTTTGGGTCACAATGGTTCTATTCCTTTATCAGAAGAAAATACATGCAATGGACATGGATTATGTTGGGACAATGATAATTATGATAAAAAAGTGTTTCGATGTACAGGGGAAGATTGTATGCCCGGTATACCAGAAGGTGGGTTAATCAATCAATGTACACCTTCATGGAATATATGTGAAAAAGATACGGACTGTCCCGGTACATTCAATTGTGCCGGTAAATGCCTATCGATTTATAGTTTTCCAAAAGGTCCTACTGAATCATGGGCCGGTGAATTCGATGGGAAAGTTTGTCGTTCCAATGAAGAATGTAATTTTCAGGGCAATCCTTACATTGGTTCTATATTACCAGAAGGGTGGGATACCGAAGGGGAATGTGCCCAATATAGTTGTTGTGCCGAAGCTGCTCGAGGAAATTTTTCATGTTATAATTGTAGGGACAATGATATATATGATTCAACAGGTAATTATATTAGTAAAGGTCCCATATCATGGGGTAGGATGGCACCAGCATGTGATGACTGCCCGGGTTGGGATAATGATTTGGATGTCAATGGTCAAACCATATGCAATGCGAAAGGAACCTGTAATCCTTTAGTGGATGCACTGGATAATTATGTAGGCATGGGCTGTGCATGTACTACGGATATAGAAACGGGTCAAAAATGGTCAGGTGATTTCTGTCAATGTTTAAAGACAGCAGCTCCGTCTTCAATATTATTGAATATAGTAAACACTCCGTTGACCAACATTTGGATTGATGGCACTGTTAATTATACTATTAATGTTAGTAATCATTACATAGATATTTCTAAATGGCCAGACAATGTAATATACAATGATATGAAGTATCAATTAGACAACACGAATCATTATGCTTTGGATATAAAATTGTATGAATGTGATTTTCCTTTTGACGATGGTATGTATCGTCTCACAAAATTTGAAAACAATAAATATTATTTAGAAAACAAAACCGTAAGATATGAAGATTTTATAGGTGTAAAAGACGCTTGTGATTTTCGTCCTTGTAACTATGATGATGTATGTATAGCAGATGAAAACGATATTATGAAAGCCCATTGTGAAATGAATTTAACAAGGAGATTTGTTGAAGTCGAAGAATTAAAAATAAGACAAGACGAATTATATTTAAGAATGACAGATACTATCCCAGATGTTATTTTAAATTTATTTAGATTTGTTGAGGAAAAAGTATGGAATCAAGACATCATGGAATACGAAGATGTTACATTTGGATACATCACTTTTGATTCAAATACGCTACATGTATTATTGGAAAATGATACTCATGTTAATACACATGATGATGACGACCATAAGACCGAAGCAATATTAAGATTAATGAACATAACCATCATAACTGATATGTATAATTGTTTGGGAAATAATCCCATGCGCGATGTAAACATATCTGGACCGATAAGTGCAATAGAAAATCAACAATGGTACGAATTATTCGAATTTCACATATTAGATGATAGATTGGTTACTTATCCATATACATGTACCATCTATACAAAAGATTTGGATTACTTTAGACGAAATTGTACTGGTATGGTCATGAATCTCATGTTTAATACTACAGCTCAGGATAGTATTGATATTGGCGATGAAATTATCATTGAAACACTGGGCACATTGGACGCAATGAATCGAAATCAATTCATTATACTGAATAAAATAGAAAAAGCCTATACCATGGTTCTTATAGTAGATTATCATGATACATTCACAGAAGATTTCTGTCTACCACCGCCAACGGATACGTCACTGTTGGATGAAAAATGCAATGTCGGTGAAAATAAAGTTCATGATGTGGATAAAATACGGACGGTTGCCGCTGCCAAAGAAGCATGTGAAAAAACTATTTCGGGTTATGCCAATCCAGATTTAAATGACAATTGTATATATTCTGAACCTTTTCTGGTTGATTTTTCTACTTTTACTCAAACCTATATATGTGATAATTGTGCGAGACCGGGTAAAATCGTAAAGAAAGAAATACCGGGTTCTGAAACATGTCAACGATGTGTTCAGGGGTTTTATTTAAATGCTTTTAATCCGGCCGATGACCATGAATTTTGGATAACTGGTGATTGGGAAGTGCAAGAAATACCGGGTAAATGTTTCCCTTGTCCCGGTGTGCCTGAAGTTTCTGGAACGGGACTGGCTGCCTGTAATTTCAGGAGAGGGTTAGGTTCTTGTATATATGCCGACGCTGTAAAGAAAAGAAAGGACGAATTGGTATACAATCCAACTTCCGGTGAAATGGAACGAGAATCAAAGCAGGCCTACAAGGATAGATTAAACAATATTGGTAAATGTTCTTGTACTACACGTTTAGATGACGAGCCTCGTATAGCAGCGTATGGAGATTCATGTGAAGAAGCTCCTCCTAATTTTTATCGATACGAAGTTGGTAAAGATTGGACTATATTGTCTTGTCCTCGTACATTGGCATTGGGATTATCGGTTTGTGAGAGTGAATTTCCTGAATATATATGGGATCATATTGGTGCCGATGGTACACCCAGACGTTCCTGTACACAATCTTGTGGTGGTAAACCAATATTAATGAGTGTATGTTCAGACGATAATTTTTTCAATTTAAATATTTCCATGTTGATTGAAAAAACATCCGGTGCGGATTGGGATTTTATAAATCAAAGCATGTTGAACAATACATTGGATTATACCACACTGAATGGATTTAATATAAACAATTTATCAGATATCATTAATAATACAGTGATAGCTAATGTGAGTGAAATAGAAATGAAACATTTATATAATACAGACAATATAGAAGATAAAGGCAAATGTTTTTGCAATGGAAACAATTTGGCAGCCGAACCAACATTATACGAGTATCATTATTATAGAAGTTTTACAGGGTTATGTGTGAAAAGTAAAGTTAAAACAATTTTAAATTAATTTTATATATTTTGAAATTTATAGTGCACCACTTTTTGTTCTCAATTTCTCATATTCCATGTCTTTTAGGAATGCATTTTCGCCCGTACGTACCGATTTACACCCGGCGTATACATTAGGTCCCCAATGGCCTGTGTTCAACGTAACTTTAGTAAATTTATTGTTATCTCCGGAATTGAAGCCCAACTGCATGCCTTGGAAGGTGATAGTGTTAACATGTCTCAATGGACTGATGAATTTATCTTCTTCTCCTCCGTATGTGTTTAGGTTTCTCAATGACAACGCACGAGAACACAAAGAACTTCCCGGATACAAGTTAGCCGATTGGTCTTCAAGGTCGGTTGGTACTTTGTCCAACAATCTCGCATTGAATTGGCCACTAATATCAAGTGGATTGGAAACTGCTCCAGAACGACCCGGACAACTTGAACCGAAACGAGCTATGAGCCGCTGTTGATCTGGAGTAAGTTCTGCGGGTAATGGTTTATCTCGTTGTGGAATTAGCCATGCAATAATGTCTTTAGAGAAATGTGGTCGAGCCATGTCGTCTGAGAAATCTTGAACACGGTCATAAATAGTTATACCTTCACCTCGTACATAGTTCCTAGCGAAAATATCTTCCGCAATGCATATATTTTTAGGTGTCTTTACAATTGATTTGTGATAAAAAGTATAGTGGCCAATATGCACCTTATGGATCACGTCATCACTGAGCATGAAGTCATGGTGTCCGTGTGCTGTCATTCCGGTCTCCAAACCTGATTTAAGGAGTATTCCACTTGCCATGTCATACGTTTGCCATGGGCGCATCAACAATATTCGGGGGGTGGTCCCATACAAATTCAAATATCCTGCATAGGCCCCGCGTTCTTCAGCGGAGAGGCCTGCCAGCATTGCCGTCGCCGCTGCTGATGCTTCAGCGTACGTGATCCGTTCGAAATTGTCTTGATTCATGTCGTAAATGTAGGCATCGTTGGAACCGGCGATAGCACCGTCTCCTTCCTCAGCGCGTCCGCCCAAAATGAAATGTTCTCCTATTTGACGTCTACGAACAAGTAGGTCATAGGGCTCTCCAATGAAGTCAATATCAAAAGGTCTGCTCTCAAATACCTTAGAACCACGGAAAGTTTGGAATCTAGAAGGTCCGGCCTCTAGTGCGCCTTGCGTAGATGGTCCACCGTCAGAATATTTAAGGGGTGTTGGGCCATCAACCATCGTTACGTAAATCGACATTTTTGAAGGTACGATCCACGTATTTGGAGTTACTCCTTCATAACGCATAGTATCCTTAATTTCCGCATCTAATAGGTAAAGTCCGCGCTCTTGTTTCTGGACAATCCCCCACAATCTACGCTGTTTTCTTAGTAAATCACCCGGTCTGTGTACCCTAGTCCCATGCTGTCTTTCCCATTCCTTGTAGTGATTGTCAGATGTTAAAAGTGCATATACAACTCCGTGGTACGCTGTCTCGTTTACAGAATCTACAATCTGGCGAAGATTCATTAGATAGTGCTGACGGCCCTGATCTGTAGTATAAAATCCGTGTTCTATGATAAAGGCGAGACCTCTCCTTACGAGACGGTCTGTACGAGCTTCCCTTTCCGCTGTTACGTACCTAGGAACGCCCTGATGTGGTTCTAGGTCCATAAGGGTTTTATTGAACCTAAAAATTTCCCATGCTACGCTTAGATCTTGCGTCTCGACCCATGGAAGTACGGTACTAGTATACCAATCGTTGTCGTTCGTAATTAAGTAGTCAATTACAGATTCGAGGTACTTGTTCTTACCCTCATATGCCTTAGGTAGGTTATATGTTTCATGTGCAAATTTGTCTTCAGCCAACATCTGCTGATATTTTGGGTCAACATCTCCGAAATAGTGTTGTAATGCTTCGACGTGTCCGCCGCCTGCGTTTGATCCTCCTGATGCTCCTAGAATATTCATTTTAATTAATGTATATTGAAGCCCCTATATACAACTATTTTATTGTTTCCATATGTCAAATCCGATTGTACAGATTCAATGGCTATATAAATCCTTTTTTATAAATAATAATGGGTATTGTATTGTCCAAATATTTAGAAGAATGGTATACTAGTTTTTTTAAACCAACGCAAATATTAATTTTGGGATTAGATAACGCTGGAAAAACACAAATATTATACTGTATGAAATTAGGTCAAGCCATAACAAATACCATACCAACGATGGGATTTAATGTCGAAGAGATTAAATATAAAAATCTCACCATCAATGCCTTTGATTTAGGTGGTCAGAATAAATTTAGAAGTATGTGGACACATTATTATGAAGGGACGGATGCTGTTATTTTCGTGGTAGATTCACATGATCGTAGTAGATTTAAAGATGTTAAAGCAGAACTTCATGCCGCGATGGAAAATGATTACCTGAGAAATACACCCTTTTTGATATTCGCTAACAAACAGGATTTGCCCCATGCGGCTGAAGTAACAGAATTAAAGAAAACATTGGGTATATCGGAAGATGGATTAAGAGAACTTAGAGTTATAGCATGTAGTGCAATAAACAATGAAAAAATTGAATTAGGTTTAAAATGGTTAAGTAATATATTATAATTTTTTAATAAATGTAGAATGATTTCCCATGAAAGAAGTTTCCAAATGCCAACAACCGCTATTCTGATCTATTTTCTGTATCTCTTTCATAAAGGCTTCGAAATTATCTGGAGCAACTTTACCATTTATCTGTTCTACTACTGAACCAACATTGATGGTGCCCCATGCGTCTGAATTAGGATCCACACTTGTTACCACCATCTTGAAATCATAGCGCTTGTCCATAGGAATATAATTCATTAATTTATATTGCATGACATGATTCAATCGCAAAGGAGTCATTTTCATTCCCAAAATACTACAGCCCTTTTGCATTTCACCCGATTCCGAACAGAAATTTGGAATCATATGAATCGGTGGCAATTCAGAATGAGCGGGCCCACGGACTTTAAAATTAATATCCAACAACTTAGCCTGACTTCCATTCACACGTCGAGCCACTTTCAATGTTACATTGTCGCCCATAGGAATCAAATTTAGAAGGCCCTGTAAAGAACGAGCTACACCAAATTTATTTTTTTCAAATGTACCATTATAATTCAACATCATCGTAGGTGTTTTTTCATGCTGGACTCCGTAAATGATATCCCCTTTCATACCATTGTTCAATTTAAATAACGAATGCTGTGTTACATCGTTTACTAATACACCGCCTTTAATGATACCCGTGGGAATATTATAATAATGTTCGACATCTTTGTGCCTCAATGGATGCGAATGGATTCCAAAAATAGGTGAACGCACAACCACTGTTTGTAATGGTACATTCATTGTCATTTTCATTCCATTTTGGGGTACAGTATGTTCAGGACCATCTACACATTTTTTCATGCGATAATCTTTCCATCCACCAATTGCTTTTCTTTCCTTTATAAACTCATCCATTGTACCATCCATAGAAGATTGTATTACGCGTCGTAACATTTCACGGCCGCCATCATTATATTCCGTTGAATTTTTCATGACATGACGATTAATCCATGTGTCGAAATTTCTTGACACACCTTGAACCGTACCTCCATATGCCTTGTTTTTCCAATTCATATTGAACATGGTCATATTATTTACTAACCAACGAGAATGTTCTTCTTTAAAGCCAGCGGCGGCCGGTTTAGAAATTTTCATCCCATGTTGCATTAACATCTGTAACAATGCCTTTATCTGTGGATTGTTTTCAATATTAACCGTTGCCTTTTGTGGGACCAATGCCTTTTTCATATCGCCTAATACTGCTTTTACATAATCAATGTTTTTACATAAACCTTCGCCTTCAATATTAGCACCAGCCAGTTTGGCAGAATTTATTCCTAATACCATATATGAACTATTTACTTCTGCTACCAATGGCCCGCCTGAATTACCCGGATTAATTGGGTCCGATATCGTTAAACATTCTTCACCAGTCTGAGGATGGCGAAACCAACCTCGACAATAACCTTCACCATACTGCTGAGATTCCATTCCCATTGGATGGCCCAATGCTATCAACTTCATTTTTGGACTAGTAATCATATCCATTGAACCCAATTTAAAATAAGGTATGCTCGATAACCCATATTCTTTTAAATAAGTCTTCATCTTATCAGTCGTTTTTTCATCCACATGCAATAAAGCAACATCCCTATTGTAACACACGGCAGCAACACGGACTGGAAAACGCTCATGATGAGCAAATGCACAACGTATCTTAACAATAGGTGAAGATTTAATAACATGAGCATTAGTCAACAGTAAACTTTCTTTTTTATTATGCGGTTCGATAAAAAAACCAGAACCTACTGACATTTTAGGACTATTAGGTGTTATATCAAGTATTTGAACAACTTCGGGGAAATAGTGACTTTGTTTAGATAAATTCATTTTAAAATTATAATATATCCTTATATACAGTTATATTACTTCTATATGTTTTATATCACTCAACGCCAATGGACTATCAACCCTAGACCGTAATGTTTCGTTTTGTGCCTCTAGTATTTTCACTCTCGATTTCAATCGCAAATTCATTTCTACCATGCGCCTCAATAAATATCTTAGTTCTTCTTTCGATGCTTCCTTCGGCTTTTCTTTCACATCTTTTTCAGCCAATGATATAATTTCTTTCTCCGTTAATTTTCGCTTTTTCGTAACATTCTCTTCTAAATCATCGTCGCGTTTACGTTTTAATATCTTTATTTTACATAATTTTTTAGTCAATATGTCCACATCCGACTCGGGGGAACGTTTACGTTTCGACATGATTATTACTTAATTATATATACATTATATACAGGTATGTGAATATTCTTCACATACACGGACAACCGGTATAGGATTCCGAATTCCTTGACAATACGGCATGTTCCGATATATCTACATTATCATCTTCCATGCATTTATGTACAATTGTGTTCATAGACATGATAGAATTCGCCAATTCAAATCCACACATTTCAACATATTCCATGTCATTTTCATTCGCATAATCTCTACCATTCTCATAAGAATAAATTCTATCTTTCTTTTTCACTCCAATCAAAAAATATTTTATCTCGCGTGAACTGGTATTGGTTATCCAGTTTTTCCATGTATCTATATTCTTAAACGATTCTACATTCGATGTGTCAAAAAATATACACACAACAGAAGAACGTCGTAAAAAACCATGTGCAACCGTACGAAAACGAGGATTACCAGACACGTCCCATATATTCAACGATACTTTCGTATTCTTAGAAATGGTTTTAAAATGTAAGGTTTCCAACCCAATAGTAGGGAAATATCGTCGGGGGTCCGCATTGAAATCATTACATACACGTCGTAATATAGTTGATTTGCCTACTTTACAATCACCCACACACAATACATTAATAAATTTTTGTCTATCCATGTTATTATATTAGTTAACTCTATAAATACATATATCTTATTGATAAATGAAGAAAAGGTCCAGACCCATTCCCATAACACCATCCATATGGACACCGGATGATAGAGTTAGCATATGTTTTGAATGTAGAACCACCTTTAACATTATAAATCGTAAACATCATTGTAGAATATGTGGTAGAATATTCTGTAATGAATGTACAAAATACAGGATACGAATCCCATCTTTCATACAACATTTTATGGTTTCTACACCCAACACCTATTTACAATACGACACAGACGATCATAAACGAGTGTGTAAAACTTGTTTCAAAGCAACTGAAGTAGCCAACGAAGCAAAATTATTAATATATGCATTCGCAATGTTACCAGTATCCATATCGCATTTATATCAATTGAGGATCATATGCAAACGATGGAAGGGCGCCGTAGACACACTCATAAGTTTATGGACAGGACTAGAATACAAAATACCCAGAGATAAATATACCAAATTAGAAAAAAAATTATTAGAAACACATTATTGG
>MDTB01060646.1_pt1 | contig 15621 bp, 10 predicted proteins | sample 811161 | NCBI WGS metagenome assembly MDTB01 (sample SAMN05326650, study PRJNA326480) | marine metagenome | isolation source: seawater | place: Mediterranean Sea | collected 2009 | reverse complement strand
CTCATTTGTGGGTGTTGCAGGACCCATTGGTTCGCTGGGCTCACCGATGCTACCGTCGGGATACTCGATGACAATCACTGCCCAGTAAGGTGTACCATCAACCAATGGCTGACCATTGTAAGAATTCAATTCGGTTGTGACGCGTTGCCAATCTGGCAAACGGGCATCCCATGTTTGCATTTGCAGTTCAGCAGCAGTTGGTGGTATCGTCCAATTGCTATCTGCTCGGAGATAGATTCGATACGCAGCGAATGAGTGATCTTGGGTTACCGTCCACTGTGCTGTCAAAATACCCCCCCCGTCATTGGGGCGATCAAACAAATCTACCAGTTCTGAAGGTGATTCGCTTCGTACCCAATCATAGGTTAACCGTACTTCGATTGAACCGTTACTTGGGCTCTGAAGTTGCAAGTGTAGGCTGCGTCCAGCGGTGGTGAGGACGCTGTTCAAAATCGCATTTTGAACGGTGCTTTCGAGATTGCTATCCAATGCGGCAAGGTCCCAAGTCCCTGTGTAGTTCAGATGGGTGCTGGCAACCCAAGTCGCTGCACCAGCAACAGGACTAGAGAGGGTGAGCATGTCTTGTGTCATTGGGATATTGCCAGGACCAGAAGTGCCAAACATGGGGAGAGTCACTGGGTTGGTCCCATTTACGAGAACGATTGAATTTCCTGGTCGAGCTTGATCTGTAACATCAAAACTGTCCCCGCCGAAATTGACCATCAACGGTTCTGCACGCAGGATGCTCTCGCGGTCTTTTTGCACAAATGCTGGCGCTGGACCCCAAATATGTAGGCCGTCGCTGCCAACAACGTATGCACCACTTTGTGTAATGACTGTGCTCTCCAAATTGGCGTAAGTTACCAATCGGATGGAGGGATGTAGGGAACTGGATGGGTCTATTCTGTCAACACCGAAGTTAGAAAGTGCAAGCAAGGTTTGTCCATCACTCGACATTTGTCTAACCGGCCAATCAGCAAAGGCTGAGCGGGGTGCACCTTGTTCCATTTCGCTATTGCTTCCATTCCAGTGCATCATGGGGCCTTCATCGGTCGCGATGTGAACGCCCCACCAATCACTGGTCAGTGCTGTCACGGTGTTGCTGGGTAATACGTCGATTAGGGTCGTGTCCTGAATCGAATAGCTAAGTCCTGGTTGTGTGGATTGAGCCTGTGGACTGACTTCACTAAATCCGGGTCTTGTTGGGCCTTCTCCATTGTGGCTGACAAACATTGTTACTTGTCCCGTAGAGGGGTCTGTAATCTTGGCAATACCATCGACTGAATCACCTACAAGTCCTTGACTTCTACCATACAGTTGTCCGAGTCCAACCCCAGGTTCGTACGACATTAGTCCGGAAGGTGTGCCGATGATGAGTACCCCGTTTTCAGAGTCGAGTTCTTCGATGAATGGAGTAGGGAGTCCATCTGCTGTGGTCATTGGATCTTCCCAATCATCTGCTGAAAGGTTCCAGATTCCAATTCCAGCAAGCGTACCAATGTAGACAAGGTCGCCAATCTTTTCGAAGTCACGAACATAGTTGCTAGGCAGTCCAGCCGCGATTTTTCCTGCGCCCCACTGACCAGTAGCAGTATCGTATCTTTGTACTCCAGCTGCCGTACTAGGGGTTCCCATGAGGCCGACAACCAAGTCATTGCCGTACCATGCCAATCCGTCCATCTGGCCATGGAGTGGGAAGCCTGTGGGTGTGAATGCACCTGTTGTCAGATTGATTTCCCACAGCCCCAATCCTGCTGTAGAGACCCACAGAATATCGCCATCTAACGTCATTTCATTGACCAATTCAGCATTAAGATTCCATGCACGGCTCCATTCAATGGTACCATTTGCCTGGTATTCCCCTTCTAAAATTGCAGATCCGTACGTAGAGAAGTAATCGTCAATTGGTGCTGCCCAAATGTGGGTTGAATTGCCAGTGAACTCCGCAATCCTACCTGTGGACATGATGGCGAGATTGTCCCAGGCTCCTGGGAAAATTCCGTTTGAGTCAAGGTTGTCCACGCGGTTGTATCCGCTGGACCCGCCTGCACGTCCAATGGCGAACTCGTAGGCTTGGCCACCTGGGACTGGGACAATGCTGGTCGCTTCGTCACCCTGTGAGAAGGGTATGATCCGAGTTACAGCGGGACCAGTTGTCGCGATTTGAGTAATACCCCCACCATCATAATGGCCAACCAGTAATCCTGCGCCGTAGTGGTACATGGCACCCGGGAAGACTGGTTCACTCACCGTATTATCGTCTTCATCCAATTCAGCCAAGAATCTGAGGTTGACGTAGTCATAGCGGGCAATTGAGCCATCATCTTCTTCGAATCCGATGTAAACAATATCGTAAGCTTCGTCGCAAGCAATAGCCACCGGATTATCGTGCGGTAGCCCATTCTGACCTTGATTCCAATCGGATAGCCAGTTCCCAGAATTGAGGTCGTAGCGTGCAACGCCACCTTGCGAACCCCACTGGGCCCATCGGTTCAATGCGACGTGGACAATGTCATCACAGATACCGAAGTCAGCCCCGTACCCTTCTGGAATCTGTCCACTGCCCACATCGTGAACGGTCCACTGACCTGAGGTTCCGTTCAACTGCAAGAGTTTCGAATTGCGATTCCAGCCACTGGTTAGCATGGTCGAAATCCAAAGATCGTCACCAATGACTTCCATTGAGAACACTGCGTCTTCGACGTTGTTGGGAAGACCATTGTTTTCAGTCCATTCGGGTAGCCAAGTATTACTGGAATAGTTGTAGCGAGCCACACCATCTTCAGTACCGAACAGTACGGCACCATCCCAAGTGACAATTCCACGGATGGGGCCTTCAATGAGAGAATTATCCCATGAGCGAACCAGATTTCCATTCATGTCGACTTGGTGAAGTGGAGTGTCGCCGTAAGCGGCATAGAGATGGCAATTGGTTGGTGTGGGATCACAGTCGCCTGCGAATCGCGCATTGACTCGTTCAACTTGACCGCTTGCCTCAATCGAATCCAACCAACTGCTACTGCTGTGGTTCCAGCGGACCATGTATCCACCCTCCCACCATGTTTGAGTATCAGACATTCCAAAGTGAATGATGTCCCCTACTGCACCCATACCGTGAACAATCGCTGAGGAGCCTTCCGTTGCACCGACATCCAGTGTACTCTGCTGAGTCATGTTGACAATGTCATAGCGGTATACAAAATCGTTGGATGAATATCCATTGTTCCCGAACCGTACTTGAAGATAGTACATTGTACTACCAACAATGACCAATTCGGCAGGTTCCTGATTGGACAAACTGATGCCGCCTGAATTGCTACCGGCATCCCAATCTTCATCCAATGTTTGATTGACAACATCGATGAGATTCAGTCCCATATCTCCCCCAACCCAAATTCTGTTGGGGTTCACGTCACGCACCATGGCCGTTACACCGTTACTTTCGATGAGATTTGTATTGACTGCGTCCCATGGTGAAAGCCATTCATCGTTCGTGAGATCATATCTTAAGATGCCAACACCATCGTAACCAATGTACGCAACGTCACCGATGACAATGGTGTTTGCATTGTTGGTTTCGATGCCTGCGCGCCAGGATTTGATGACGGTGTCGTTGGTCACGTCAATGACACCTGCACCCTCGTAATGCCCAACCCAAATTCGGCCGGGTTCAATGAGTTCAATCGAATATGCAAACTGAGCAGGGAGGCCGTCTGGATTGTCATCCCAACACTTCTGGAATGCCAAGTTGGAACGCGACCATTGGCAAACACCGGTTTCGGTAGCGGCGTAGATGTATTGGTTGTCGAATTCCCAATCGTAGAATTCATCTGCAAATTCGTTGCCTGTACTACCCATCTCCGTCCAACCATTAGATGTGCGTTGTGCACCACCGTCGGCAGTTCCGACCAGAATGGTACCTGGACTGATTACAGCAAGAGAAAGAACTTCATTTGATGGAATTTGATTGCTTCCAGGTCGATTACCACCCGTACGTTGCCACAAGTCGGTTTGCTCACCCGTTGTAGCATTGTAGACAATTACGCCGTAGTCGTACACACCAAGGTACAGTGTATCGCCATCAATGGCAATCGGCATTGATTCCAAGTCGTCAAGACCGGTAGACGTCCATGGAGAAAGTCGTGTTGAATTGACAAGGTCAATCCGTTCGATTCCCCGATTATTTGTACCAAGGTACGCAACACCACCACGAACTGCAAGAGCATTCATTTGGTTAGATTGAAGGCCACCTTGGTTGGTTGTCCAAGTTTCGTTTACGGTAGTTGAATTGGAATCGATAAGTGACATTCCGGAGAAGGGATGAATTGCAACCATTCGGCCCGAATTGAAATCATACGCCATGTCCGTGACTTCATCTGCTGAGAGGCCATCGGAAGCGTCCCATGCTCCAATCGCTGAACCATCTGTTGAGATGTGTACAATCCCATCAGAGTCGGTTCCAATGAACAGATCTATGCCATCTGTCGCAATACAAGTTGCACCTGAATTGACTTGTAACTCCAAAGGAGTGTGCCAACGATGTTGTGTGATGTTGTATCGCTCGATATGATTCTCTTCACTGAGGATATACAAGATTCCATTGAGTTCGATTGCATCCGACATTTCAGAGAAAGATGGTCCGGATGCCAACACAAGCTGTGGCCAAGACTGTTGAGATCCTGCGCTGGGCGCCCCATGATTCTGTACCTGGGGATGAAGTATAGTGAATACGCCAGAACCATCGTCGACTAGAACCTGATCCGCTGCTGGAGCGCGTGCGCCTCCACTGGGCCATGGAATCAGATTCTTTCCTGGTGAACGAGCTAGGTCTAAATCAGAGAGAGACCATGATGAAGAAAAGGAAAGGCTACTGGTATTGTATGAGTAGACTTGGTCATCAGCGAGAATGTGAACCCAACCTGATACCGAAGAAATTGAAGCGATTTCGTCGCTAAACAGCCAGTTTCCAGTATTCCAAGTCGCCAACCAATTGCCAGTGGACAAATCTCGTCGAGCTACACCCGCATCTTCTAGGCCAATCAACAAGTAAGTTCCTGCCATTTCCAGGTCAACAACACTGTCGCTAGGAAGGGTGTTTTGGCTACTGTATTGCTGGACTGAACCGCCACTGTAATGGAACAAGCCTGCACCATCAGTACCAATCCATACATCTGTGCTGACGACAAGCATGTCGGTGACTGAAATCTCCATTTGTCCTTGGTAAAGAGTCGCTGCATTGACCCATGTCGTTGCTAAGTTGGGTCCAACAGTGACCTGCCATAGGGATACTCCATTGGCAGCGAGGAAGTAACCAGGGCCAACGTTTTCCATTCGATCTATGACTGCACCACTAGGGCTTGTGTAGTTTCCAACCAGCGAACTATCTGCAAGTGAGAACACTCGGATAAGGCCATCATTACAAGTGACGTGGAGCATGCCCTCTGAGGGATCAATCGTCATATCCAATGGCTCCATTTCTTCGTCGAACCAGTGAATCATCTGAGGATTGTTGTTTGCATCGACCTGCAAAACCGCATTCTCCAATGCGACGTAAAGACGGCCATCCACAGGGTGGACCACAGTATCTTGCACAACCAAGTCATATCGGAAAGTGGACACGTAGGTATCTGCTGGACGTAGCGCTTCAATCACAACATCGGTGACAGTAGAGCCGCCTGGCAACACCCATCCCGCATTCGAATCACTGTTTGGAGACAGGCGACCGCTGTGAGGGTCGCCGTTGATGAAGTCGTTTTGTTGCCCGAAACTACCGAGGCCACGCCAGTCAAGAATACTTGCAGGTGCATCGGGTAGGATCAGTTGAGGTTCCTGAATCCAAGTCCCATTAGAACCGTTGACGCGTACTTCAAAGGTCAAATTGGAAATTTCTGCACCTGGAGCAAAATCAACCATCAAATTGCTCATCGCCATCTGAGCAGTTGCGGGATTGGCTCCCGTGGCATCCATACGCATCCAACCTGTATCGTTGCTACCTTCACCGCCCCATTCTGCCATAATCCCACCATGTGCACTGGCGGTGGGGAGGGTTGCTAAGGGGGTCCAAGTAGCGAGGATCATCAAACAAACCAATGTCAAGGCTCGGCGATTGGCGCGGGTACTCATGGACTTGGCTGGTTTTCGCGAGCCATTTGAAGTGTGTGGCTGGTTGAGCATCCTGGTATACTAGTATACCAATCGCTTGTAAGGGGCTGTTTTCTTCCCTCCAAGCACGTATTGAATGTATTATTCGGCCCACAGTCAGACGAACCGTGGTCGAATTATTATTCCAGAATAATCGGTCGATGGCGAACGAAACGAGGGGAAAGGGAATAGAATAGACCGTAAGCCGGAGAAATCGGAGAGATGCGGATGTCCGAAGATCAGTTCCGAAAAGATGCGTTGGAATACCACGCAGCAAACCCTCCTGGAAAAATCACTGTACTCCCTACAAAGCCACATGCAACGCAACGTGAACTCTCACTTGCCTATTCACCAGGTGTGGCCTATCCCTGTCTTGAGATTGAAAAAGACCCGAAGAAAGCAATGGAGTACACTTCTCGTGGGAATTTAGTCGCAGTTATCTCAAATGGAACTGCTGTTTTGGGACTAGGAAATATTGGTGCTTTGGCTGGAAAACCCGTCATGGAAGGCAAAGGATTACTGTTCAAAGCCTTTGCAGATATCGATGTGTTTGACATCGAAGTGGATACTGAAGACATCGATGAATTCGTGGACACTGTGAAGCGAATCGCCCCCACCTTTGGAGGCATTAATTTAGAAGATATCAAGGCCCCGGAGTGTTTTGAAATCGAGAAGCGTTTGGTCAAGGAACTCGACATTCCAGTCATGCATGACGATCAGCATGGAACTGCTATTATTTCTGGAGCTGCTTTGCTGAATGGATTGGAAGTTGCGAACAAAAAAATTGAGCAGATCAAGGTGGTCATTTCTGGAGCGGGCGCCTCTGCTTTGTCTTGTGCTGAACACTACGTTCGTCTAGGTGTTCGGAAAGAGAATATGATCGTTTGCGACTCAGGTGGTATTTTGACGAAGACGCGGAAAGACGCGGGTGAATTAAACAAGTACAAGGCAAAATTCTCTCGTGAAATTCCAGATGGGGGCATTGGAGATGCTTTGGTTGGAGCTGATGTGTTTCTAGGCCTGTCCAAAGCTGGTATCGTGTCGGGGAAAATGGTCGCGAAAATGGCGGCTACACCACTGATTTTTGCTTTGGCTAATCCGACACCAGAAATCATGCCGGAAGAAGTGGCGGCGGTTCGTGATGATGCCATCATGGCGACTGGAAGGTCTGATTATCCAAATCAAATCAACAACGTCCTTGGATTCCCCTACATCTTCCGGGGCGCTTTGGATGTTCAAGCTGACAAAATAACTGAGGGAATGAAGATGGCTGCAACGATGGCGTTGGCTAAATTGGCAAAGATGCCGGTGCCCGATGATGTCGCTGCCGCATACGGTGGGGCCCAGATTCAGTTTGGTCCCGATTATCTAATTCCCAAACCATTCGATGCTCGTGTTCTAATTTGGGAAGCGAGTGCTGTCGCCCAAGCTGCTGTAGAGGAAGGTGTCGTAGATCCGGAAATCGCCAAGTCGTTCGATGTTGATTCATATCGACACCAGTTAGAGGGGCGATTGGGGCTAACCCGATCCATCATGCGTGGTGTTATCGACAAGGCCGGGAGATTGAGGCAACGAATTGTCTTCACAGAAGGGGATCACCCAACCATGCTCAAGGCAGCTGCACAATGTATCCAAGAGGGGATTTGCTTCCCTGTATTGCTTGGTCGGTCACATGAAATCGCCGCCGCGAAAGAAGCGCTCGGACTCGATTTCACCTGTGAAGAAATTGATCCTCGAGAAGATCCTAGAAGACGCGGGGTCTACATGGAGGAGTTACAGAAAAAACGTGGACGTAAGGGTATTACTCTTCCCGATGCAAGGCGCTTGCTCAAGTCTAGGGTTTGGTTTGGTTCAATGATGGTTGAAATGGGGGATGCTGATGGAATCATTGGTGGAATATCAAGAGATTATCCGGAATTCTTGAAACCTTGTCTGGCGACCATTGGCATGGATGAGAATGCGCATCGTGTTGTTGGAACTTACATGATGACCATCAAAGGGCAACTGATGTTCATCAGCGATGCGACCATCAATATCTATCCAGATGCAAGAACGTTGGCAGAAATTGCAGTTCAAACCGCTCGGGTCGCTCGTCGATTCGGGATTGAACCACGTGTGGCACTATTGTCCTTCTCGAACTTTGGGTCCTCCAGTCAATATCGAAGTGAACGAATTGAGGATTCTCTTGAAATGGCGCGAGAATTGGATCCATCGCTCATCATCGATGGGCCGATGCAGGCAGATACTGCGTTGGTTCCTTCGATTCAGGAACAATATCCTTTCATGACATTGGGTGGTCCGGCAAATGTACTGATTTGTCCAAATCTAGCTTCAGCCAATATCTCTTACAAACTGTTGCAACGACTCGGGGATGCTGAGATGACTGGCCCCATTTTGGAAGGAATGGCGAAACCTGTCCATGTTTTGCAGAGAGAGGATGGGGTTCGTGACGTAGTCCATATGGCCGCTATTTGTGCATTAGATGCGCAACGTCAAGCCCGCGAACGTCTCTAAGTTGATGACTAGAGAGATTGATAGGGGGATGCATGTCCACTAGGTTTGAGGGGGATTATGCGCTTCGTCATGCGTTCAAAGATTCATCGTGCAACGGTAACAGATGCCGATGTGGACTATGTTGGTTCAATATCGATTGACTCTGAGTTGATGCAAGCGGCTGGAATCGAGGAGTGGGAAAAAGTCCATGTCCTCGATGTAACCAATGGTTCAAGATTGGAGACCTACGCAATCAAGGCACCAGCTGGCTCCGGTAAAATTTGTATCAATGGTGCAGCAGCGCATCTAGTCCACCCCGGGGACCTCGTTATTTTACTGACATTTGAAGGGATACCCAATGATCAAATTGAAGCTTATTCACCGACAATTGTGCATGTGAATTCAAGAAATGAAGTCGTAGATATCGGGCAAGAATTGAGTGCTACTGAATATGTTGAGTGCTAATCATTCCCGATGGTAAGCAGAGCCTCTCTCAATCTCACTGGCCCGATACAATTGCTCCAAAAGGACGACTGCTGCCATCTCATAAGTCATTGTCAAAGGACCCAAGGAAATCGTCGAGTATTTTGTCGTCAATGCTTCTGTGAAACCATCAACTGGTCCGATGGCCAGGTGAACTGGCTTGTTCGAGAGCTTCCATTTTTGCCAATTCTCAGACATCCACTTGGTGGTTCCAGACTCGCCGTTTTCATCAAGAAGAATCAGTACTCCGCTAGAGGAAGCATGCTCGATTTTGGCCGCATAAGCGTCGTGGTTCAACCGATCTGAATGAGGTATGAGTGTGACACCTCTGGTTTCAAGACGCTCCGCATATTTTTGAATCAAATGAGCATAGCCCTTCTCTCTCGCCCGGCCATGGGTGTGGACGACGATTCGAGCCATATCAATCGCTGGTACCCTTACATCATCAGGGTTGGGGCGAAGACTCATGGAGGGGGGGCGATACAGACGATGTATGGGATGGTGGCCATTCAAGCGTCGAAAAAAGTCGTTCAATGATGACCCACACATCAAGGGTACACGGGTTTGGCTAACAGATTTACGCGAAATGTGTGAACAATATTTCGACAACCATGCAGAAGGTCAAAGAAGAATTTCTCAAATGCAAATTGAGTGGAAGGGCGCCCACGTAAATCGCGAATTGGACTCTGATTTGTTGCAAGGCTTAGAACGGCGAGCTTACCGCTTGTTGAAGGCAAATGCTGAGGACTGGTTGGCTTGGTTGGACAACGAAGATTTTTGGCAACCTGGATGGCGAGGAGACGATGGTGAACCCAGCGGCGATACAGGAATGAATTGAATACCACAACCAACGCGCTTTGACCGTGTGGGGTTGGATTGCGTTCCTCGGGGGCACGGCGGCCTTACTGTTGTGGATGAGTCGTGCACAGCCCTTTCCTGAGATTGGAACCCGATGGGCTTGGATGATGCTAACCTTTGCGGGAATTCTCGCAATGTCTACGAATTCGCCTCGTCTCACCACCGAAGAAACACCAATCGTAATTGCTGGTGGGATGGGTGCACTTGGAGTGATAATTGGTGCCATCCATGATCGACGAAATCAGGACGTTATATTGGCACCTTTCGCAGGTATGTGGTTTGTAGCTGCAACGATTGCAATATTGACACAGGGGTGGGCGGGGTATTCTACTACTGAGCAATGGTTTGGGTTTTTTGTAGCAACAACAGTCATTTTGCTAGAGTTGTTTTTGTTCTGGAAGGGTTTGGTTATTGGTGTCCAAGGTCGATCTTGGTCACAAGCTGCTCTAAGACAATTGGATCGTGGATTGATTGATGGGGAACGAGGAGCGATTTCAATGTTTGAAAAATCATGGAGTGTAGACGAATCCTGGTTGGATGCAATGAGTCACTCAGCATTGATTCGGATTCACGAATTCAAGGGAAATACAGAGGCGGCTGAAAAGCACAGGCACCTGCTGGAGAGGCTTGGAGGACAAGAGGGAATTGAAGATACATGGCTAGAGAAAATCGATGCTTGTCTATCCCGATTATCTCGGTCTCAATCTGAAGAAGAATAGGCAAATCATGGGACATCAGGGGGTTTGAACGAGGGGTTAAATATCCCCGAAGTCGAATTATGTATGTGATGTGATGAGTGGTAAAGTCATCAAGGGTGGTGGTTTGAGCCTAAGTTGGGCGATTGTGCTCATATGGTTCGGAGCCAATCTACTATCACAGGCCTTGTACCTTGGATTCTATGGGGAGCCTTATGACGCCAATCAAATCTTGAAAAGTTTGGGCACTTGGTACTGGGTATGTGTAATGATTGAACTCGTAATCTGGTTAATCTTTGGTTCATTGCTCGTTCAAAAATTCAAACTTGACACCTCAAATGGTCCGACCGCAGAAAGTGCTTGAAGAAGCGAAAGACCCTTGTCCCCGGTTCCTACCGCGACGTCATGGTACGCATCACGAAGGTCCACACTGGTGGAGGCGATCGTGGTGAAACTTCGTTGGCTTCAGGTGAGCGAGTCTCAAAGGCAAATTTGCGTGTTTCATTTTATGGTACAATCGATGAACTAAATTCAGTGATTGGAATGGTATTGGCTGAATTCAATCGATTGGAGGATCATCACAAGGATGGTGGAGCGAGGGCGACCGTGCGAACGGTTCGCAGCACTGCGATGTCAAAGTTGGGACTGATTCAGCAAGAGTTGTTTGATATTGGCGGAGAGTGTTCCTTCATGCCCGGACAGGTACCCGAAATGATGACGGTGATATCTCAGGAACAAGCAGATCGCCTCTGCGATGAAATGGATGTGTGGACTGATCAATTGGAACCGTTGAGTTCATTCATCTTGCCAGCAGGTTCACCGTTGGTTTCTACGATTCACTTGGCAAGAACAATTGCGAGAAGGGCGGAACGAAACGCTGTCCAAATTCGAGATGGTGAAGGTCTGGATGCGATTAGAGATGTTGTAATCGCCTATCTCAACCGCCTATCGGATTGGTTTTTTGTCTTGGCCAGATGGGTAGGGATGATTCTCGGTGAATCTGAAACCCTTTGGGTCCCTTTGGGAAAGAGAATGCAGGATTAAATTTCCCTGCCAAGTGCTCGCAACTGCGCCCTAGCACCACGTAGTACCTCTTTGCTCTGATCAAAATCCAATTGGTTTTCTGCATCATCCCATTCAAGCCACATGAAATTTCGATGCTCGTGGCTTAGGGTAATATCATACTGATCTGTTTCTCCGATAAACCAGAATACCTCTTTCTCCACTGTGCGGCCTTTGCGGGTAAATGTGTATGAGGTTCGCATTCGCCAATTGTCCAGCATTTGAACTTCGCTGATTCCAGTTTCTTCTTCTAATTCGCGAAGTGCAGTACGCTGATAGACACCATCTTCAGGCTCGTAGTGACCCTTTGGGAAACCCCAATGTCCTTGGGGATATTGTAAGAGTAAAACACTGCCAAAATTGACCAGTACCACGCCGCATGACGTCTCCATACCTTTGGAATGGATGAGAGATACTAATTCGTTTCTAATGGACAGCATCCGATGTCGCCAATGCTAAGAGCGAGGTCTGTTGACCTGAAATCTCGGAGGGTTTGCATGGTTGCCGTAGAAGGAATCCAAATTCATCGAATCGCCGCCGATGGGGACTTAGACGGTTTGTTATCAGCAGCGATTTTGAAGCGGTTTTGGAACGATGTCGAGGTTCGGTTCAGTCACCCTGCAGAGATCCGTCGCGGAGATTTGAACGACTTTATTGACTTACAGACTGCTGTTGTCGACTTACCCTTCCATCCCGATTGTGGTTTGCATATTGACCATCACTTGACGAACAAACCTACAGAATCGCAATTGGCTGAAGCTGAGGAAAGAGGATGTAAAATCATCTGGGAGCCGGCACTAAGTGCTGCCAGAGTTTGCTTTGATACGTTCAAACAAATCGTCGATCTCTCCGATATTGAACCATGGATGGAAATGGTTGACAAATTGGATGGTGGAAAAATCACAAGAGAGGAATTTCTCTCTAATCATCCAATCGTTTGGATCGGCCGGGTCATGGATGCGTCGAATCTCGAGTTGTGTTCTGTTCTATTGAATCAAATTTCAGGCGGTGCGTCACCCGAAGAAGTGCTGAAGATTGATTCAGTGTTTGAAAAGGTCTGTGTAGCGAAAGCCGAATTTGTTCAATTGCAAGCGATGGTCGATACTTGTTCAGAAGTGATTGATCGTATGGCAATAGTTAGACTCGATGGAAAGGGGGTACGGACCAATGGTTACCTCATTACCGCGCATTTTGGGGAACAATGTGATGCATGTATCATTATTCATGGAGAAAACAAACCTCTAGAGCATCAATGGCCACTATCTGCTTCATTTTACACGAACTCGTTCTTGCACAAGAATGGAGGGTTGTTTGATTTGACTGCCCTTGCTACAGCGTTTGATGTGGATGGAGGAGGTCATGCGAATGCATGTGGTTGCCGAATACAACCGCTTTCGGAAACTGGGAATCTTGAAATTCGTGAGGTCAAACTTGGTGATGTTGAACGAAATCTTGAGGCTTGGATGCACGCGTGGAGTGCCCGCTAAATGAGCATCTGAAGTAACCATAGGAAGCCCAAGAAGGCGTGGATTACAATCAGGAGCATGATGGCATCCGAAGCCCGCCCATGATGATTTTTCTCAACAGACCAAGGTTCTCCCTTTTCTCTCAGTTGCTTGATTTTCCGTCCTTTTTGCCATAGGTAGGTCAGTAAAATTAGGCCGAGAATACCACCGCCCGCGTGAAGTCCGCCTGCACCGGTTGGCAACAGAGCATGGGGCAACTCAACATCCTCTGTCCGTATACGATAAGTTGCATTCGCGATGAAACCACCAAGCACCAAGAGCCAAGCAAGAACGTAAATTCGCTGCCCGTCTTTCTCATGTGAATGTACGGCTTTCTTTCGATCATCACCTTTCAATAGGCTGCTTCTTTGCCGCCATCGATGTTGACGAACCATCCATCCGATCACAAAGAGCGCTGCGATTGGATGCAGGAGGATAATGACCAAGTCGATCGGGTCCACACCCCTCGGAGGAGAGGGTCATTCTTCAGCGATGCGTTCATAATCGTCCGATGTTCGCTGGAACCCGCCGTAGGCGGGGGGCGAGAGAATGGCGGACAATGAAAACCACTTACTTGAATGTCTTCAAGTCGCCATTAAAGCTGGGGATACTCCAGAAAAACGGCGTAGGAAGGCCATGGAAACAGCAGCATGGAAATTGCTCAATAAGCCATGGAAAGGTTTGCTCCTCGTGGCCTTGGATAAAGAAGAGGTCAAAGCCGATAGTGGCAACAATCGCACCGCCAGTCGCCGAATGAGGAACCGGGGGAGGCGGGGGCGGAATTCCAGTACAGAGGACTGGGTTGAAAGTGTCGAAAGTTTACTTTTATCAGACGAATCACCTGGATATCGCTTGTCTGCCATGCTTGTCCAGAGGGCGCGACTTGGAACCAAATGGGAGGCTGCTTGGGATACGAAATTAGAGGCTTTGCGGGATACCTGCTTGGAAGGGGTTCATCCAGTTTGGCTGAAAATTTCCAAGGAAACGCCTCTCCTCGCAGAGATGTCAATGTACCCCAAGAAAGCAGTAGAAAAGACCTCGACCGTGTCCGATGATGGGTGGGTGGATTCTGCAGCCATCGACCCTGAAGATCGAAAGATGTTGGGGCAATGGCTAGAACAACCGTTTCCATTCCAACACTCTGCAGAAATTGAACTGAATATTCAAAATATCTCTCGGGGTTTCAAATCGAAGGGGAAGTTGCCAACACTATCAGAATCATTGGATTTGCTTAGTGGTGACGCCATACTGATTCGGGCACTCTGTCGAGTGGGAGTTGGTGATGAGGGGGCTGTGGAAGATCTGTCAGAGTTATCTAAATCTCAAGGCGTTGTTGCCAACATTGCCAACCGCCACCTCTCTTTATTCAATCTCCGTCGTGGAGAATTCGGTGCCTGGAGGTCTTGCTATGATGCTGGGGGTGAGGACGTGCTCTCGGAAGCGATGCGGAAGCAGGCTTGGATGGAGATTCCCGTTGAGGTCGAATTGACTTCTGAAGAATTGACGAATGGGTTGGTGATGATTGATGATAGTGAATCACAACGTGAGTTATCATGGGCACTCCTCGCCGCCCAAGTTAGGGAAGAAAAAATCGATGAGGCTTTCGAATTGATTTCCACACTGAATATCGCTCAACCTAATCGAATGGCCCTCATTATACAACTGATGCTGAGTAGTTCATCTGGTGATGAATTGGCTGAACTCATGCACAGAGTGGAGGTGGATATTGAGAAATTCAGTGATGAGGATATTCTGTTGATTCTGAAAACTGAAGCTGTACCGATTAAACTGCGAGCCCTAGCTGGAAGCCAAGTTGAATCTCGAGAGAGTTTTGCTGATGCTGCCCTGGAATCCCTCCTGCTAGATGTGTTCACTCAGGCAGGAGATGCCGTTCGAATCGGTTCGGTCTTGATGAAATTAAATCAAGGCGTAACAACTCATCCACATCGAACCATTCTGGTATACCATCTCCTCCCTGGCGATGCCAGTCCAGAGCTCAGCGCATGGGTTGAAGATGCCAAACCAAAGGCGATTGAAGTCTTGGCAAAGGAGTCGAGTGGTGCCTTGTCTGAAACTGCAATCGGGTTGATCAAACTCTTGGAAGGGGCTCCTGCCGACTTGGATGCAATCCAGCGGAGAGTGGCAGCAAACAGAGATGCAATTCGGGCCTTCAACCAATGTCGCCAAGCCTTGCTGAAAGGAGGCGATGGTTTGGTCCCTGCAGACAGATTGGACAAATTAGAAACTTCAATCGGAAAATCATCTCTTAGCGGAGTTGAGTTGCGATTGTTCCACGCAGTACTAGATCGCCTGCGATTGAATCGGGCCATCCGGTTATTGGAGGACCACCGAACAGATCATACAAACATGGCCATTGATATATT
>MDTB01196526.1_pt1 | contig 15622 bp, 14 predicted proteins | sample 811161 | NCBI WGS metagenome assembly MDTB01 (sample SAMN05326650, study PRJNA326480) | marine metagenome | isolation source: seawater | place: Mediterranean Sea | collected 2009 | reverse complement strand
TAATTTTAAATATAGATTAAATTATGGAGAGGTGGCCGAGTGGTTGAAGGCGCACGCTTGGAAAGCGTGTATACGAGCAATCGTATCAAGGGTTCGAATCCCTTTCTCTCCGCCACAACATTTTTAGTAATTTTTTATATTTTTAATAACCACGTAATTTCTATACTTTAGAGAATTTTACTCTTTTGTAAGTGTGAACTATAATGGGCAATTCATCTATTATCAAAAGAGGTTTTTCTTTTAATCTTTTTGAATGTAACCTTGAGGGTATAAGCCCTAATATCATACTGTATCTAAAATTTTCTGTTTAACCTTTTGCAAGAATAAGGGTTTAAAAAAATTTTGGGCCTAAACGGAGCAAAATTATTCCCCAGCGTATTGAAAAATCTAGTTTGACATGAGAATCTGGTAAAATTTGAAACATTATCACTTGAAGAATGTAATAAATTACTTCCAAAGAAAACTGCGTCACCAAGCTGAAGTTTGGCTCGAACAAGTTTAAATCTTTTCAGATAAGATGAAAGTGTTTTTTTTGGTATTTCACTCGTAGAGAGTCTTGAAGTTGCATAAGATGAAGGTTTGTTTCTTTGATATTCTATTTCACCTAGTAAATGTGATTTTTCTAAAATTTTCAAGTAACCAATTTTTTGAAACATTTTAATTAGTGGCGCCCAAAAAACAATTCCTGGATTATAAAAAAACTGCACTTCTTGATGCCAAGCTGACTTGTTTTTTTTGTTATAAGGAGTATCCATTCTAATCATATTTTGATAGTGACTTAAGTTTGATTTGTTGCAGTTAAGCAGGCTAGAGGCAATTTTGGTAATTTTTTCAGAAGAAATCATTTTTGAAATAGCTACACTAGACTGAGCTAAATCATATATTTCAGAGAAAGTTTCAGGATTTTTTTTTTGAAAATTCTTGAATTCTTTATGAAACTTTTGACTTAACCATGGTTTTGATTTGAATTTAAATGACGAGTTTGGATTATATTTAAAATAACCATCACATAAATTATTTAAAATTAAATCGATAGATTTTCTATCTAAACATTTTCTGACTATGACATAACCATTTTTTAAATAGCCTTTTTTAATATTAGCTAAATTATTCATAATTTATTACTTTTACTTTTTACAAATATATCTCAGATCACCGTCTCCGAATCTTTTACTAAAATATTTATCATTTTTATATAATTCTGGAGTGCAATCAGCTCCTAAAACACCTTTTACTCTTCGAAATGATTTAAAGTATTTTTTTAACATTTTCTCGAAATCTGATCTTTTAGTTTCTTGATATTCTCCATACGAATGATCTAAAAAACCTTGCAACCGAAGAGGAGATATTTTTGTTGAGAGATAATTAAATACATAGTTTATATCAACATCCTCTAATAAATTTCTACAAAACTCCCACATTTTTAATTGAGTTCCGTTTGTTCCAACAATAAATACGAAGAAGTAACCTCCTTTTCTTATTACTCTAGCGTGTTCCTTGATAGATTTTTCTATAGGATTCTTAGAGTGATGTAATACTCCTGAGGAAACGACTAAATCAAAACTCTCATTTTTAAATTTCAATTTTTTACCAACATCTCCTACTACAAAGTTCATTTTTTTATTTTTTCTAAATTTTTTCTTGTTTGTAGAAATAATATTTTTTCCTTGGTCCATTCCTATTAATGATGCTGGATTATATCTCATAAGCTCAAACATATATCTTGCAGGGCCACAACCGCTATCAAGAACTTTTTTTCCTAACAAAAAGTTCTTTGGCATCATATCAACAAATTGTTTTACTCTTGGTGAAATAATTTTTTTCGAGATATTATAATATTTGCCCTTTGTGTTTTTCGGCCACATAAAATTAAAGGATTTGTTAGTTCGGGTCCACTTATTAACTTTATTTTTTAATAGTTTAGTTTCATATAACCAATTGTTACTAGCTAGATTAATTATTACTTGGGTGAGGCTTGTATACTTTTTTATAGAGTGATTTAAAATTTCTGGATTAAGCAATTTTCTACATAAATAATCAAATTCCCATTTAATTATTAGCACTAACCAAATTTTATAATCTTTAAAAAATTCAGAATTAAAAGGTTTTAATATTTTAAGCAAATAATCAAAATCATATTTTTTTTCATTTGATTTTTTATATATTTTATCTCCTTTGAGGATTCTATACGCAAAGTATTCTTGCTTGGTACTGATTTTAAAATTTTTCATATATAATTTTTCTTACAAATTTAAATATTTTTGTATTTTTTTTTGAAACTTATATCATAATTTTGAGACTAAAAAGTCATTTTTTTGTGTGTTTACGGGCAAACGTTTCAAGGGTTCGAATCCCTCTCTCCGCCATTTTTTGGACCTAAATAAGAATTAGTTATTTGCAAATAATTCGGTATGCAAATACAACTAAATAATCAATAAAAGTTCGAACAAAAAATGTTTATAAAAATAGGAAGTAAAAAATTTAGAGACACAGACCAAAAACTATTTGCTAATTTTTCAAAAGATTTTAATCCAATACATGTGAATGAAATAGAGTCTAGAAAACTTATTTTTGGAGAACAGATAGTTCATGGAGTAAATATTTTATTAACAGCACTAATTTTTGCAAAAAAAAATATTAAATTTCAGCCAAAAGAAATTTTATGTTATTTTTACAAACCTGTATTTTTAAATCAAAAAATAGAATTTTTTATTAAAAATCAAAAAGAAGAAATTAATATTTATGTCAAAAATAATAAATCAATTAATTGTCTTATAACTTTAAAAAAAAATTCAACATATTATTTTTTTAATAAAAAAAGAAAAAATTTAAATAATAAAATTATAAATAAAGTTTATAAAAAAAAAATTATTGATTTTAATTTCAAAGATATAAATTTAAATAATTCCTATAATGTTAAAAAAAAAACCTTTAAATTAGGAAAAAAATATAAAAAATATATAAAAATTTTTAATAAAGAAAATTTAAAAGATATACTTTCTCTTTCTTTCTTTATCGGAATGAGATGTCCCGGAAAGTTTTCTTTGCTTTCTAAAATTAAAATTGTAATTGATAGTTCGTTAAAGACAAAAAAAGATATAAATTTTAGAATAATTAAATATGATCATAATTATAACAGTTACAAAATAAATTTTTGTGGGACGATTTATGGAGAAATAGATGCTTTTAAATATCAACGAGCTTACCAGGACTCATTTGAAAAAGTTAAAAAACGTATTAAAAAAAATATCTATAAAAATACAAAATCTTTAATCATCGGAGGATCTAGGGGATTGGGAGAACTTACTTCTAAAATTTTAGCAGCAGGGAATGGAAATTTAGCATTAAGCTATAACCATGGAAAAAAAGAAGCTAAAAAAATTAAAAGAGAAATTAATCGTAGTACAAATAATAAATGTCAAATTTTTAAACTATCTATGCCAATAAAAAAACTAAATAAAGTAATTAAAAAATTTATAAATCATAACTATATTTATTATTTTATTACTCCTAAAATAAAAAGTAATCAGGGAAAAAATTTTGACACACAGCTTTATAAAAAATTTAATTTTTATTATGTAAATATGTTTGAAAAAATATGTGTATTATTAGACAAATACTCTTCAGAAAAAATAAAAATATTTTATCCCTCATCTACTTATCTTAATTCTAATGAAAAAACATTTAAAGAATATATAAAATCAAAAAAATTAGCTGAAAAGAAAATAAGATTATTAAATAAAAAACTTAAAAAAGTTAAAATATCATTTTTTAGAATTCCGCCGATGCAAACAGATCAAAACTCAGGTATATTTAAAAAAAAAATTAATAAGAATTTTGATATTTTTTCTCCAATTATAAATCAATTTGTAGGTAAATGATAAAAATTAGAAAAGTTAATATTAAAGATTTTAAGCAAATAAATAAATTATTTGCAAACAATAATCTAAAATTTATATCCCTAAGTACTTGGAAATCTATTTGGAAGTCTCCTTATCCAATCAAAAGGAAACCAACGTGGACATTAGGGTGGGTCTTTTTAAGTAATAAAAATATTATTGGATATATAGGAAATTATCCTTCTATATATATTTTTAAAAAAAAAGAATTTATATGCTCGATCCTAAATAGTTGGGTGGTAGAAAAAAAATTTAGAAATTTGTCTGTATTATTAATGAAAGAATTTCTAAAACAAAATTCATCTAATTTATTTTTAAGCACTACAACAAGTAGCGTAGCGGCTAATATTATGGAAAAATTTGACTTTAAACCTTTTCCTGAAAAAAAAATGAAACATTCACTATTTTTTATTTTAAACACTCATAAATTTGTAAATTTTTTTATGAAAAAATTTAAATTTTTCAATAATAATTTTTTAGCGATAATTTTAGCTAAACTCATTAACCTTATATTTAAAAACAAAATTAATTATTGGAAAAAAACTATGAATACAAATTCGATAAAAAAAATAAACAAATTTGATCAAAAATATGAATTTTTTTGGAAAAATTATATTAAAGAGAATAGTAATAAAATGACTTTATCTAGAAATTCTCAATGGCAGAATTGGAGGCTTCAAAATCTGATTAAAGCCAAAAAAGCTTTTATTCTAGTTTTTGAAAGAAATAAAAAAATTGTTGGTTACTCCTGCAGTACCATAATAAAAAAAGGACCATATAAAGTAGCAAAATTAATTGACATCATCACTTTAGATAAATCTGAAGATATATTTATTAAATTAATTAAAGCTAATATTCTTGAAGCTGAAAAAAAACAATGTATTTATTTCGAACATAGAAATTTTGCTAAAAAAAATTTTGAATTAATTAGTCAACTTAAACCCTTTAATACTTCACTTAAAAATAATAGCTTTTTTTATAAAAAAAATGATAATAAAATTAAAAACAGTTATAAAGTATCAAATATTTGGGAGCCATCAAATTTAGACGGAGATATAATTTTTATTAATTAAAATGAAATCTTTAGAAATAATAAAAAAAGCTTTGAGTAACATAAACTCTCAATTACCAAAAAAAAATAAAATTATTCTAAGCTCAAATTCTCAAATTTTTGGTAACAAAAGCAAGTTAGATTCTTTCGCGGTTGTAAATTTGTTTCTAGAGATAGAAAATATCACAAAAGAAATTAAAAAAAAAAAAATCAATCTTCTTAATGAAGATATATTTGCCAATTCTAGTAATATTCAATATACGCTTAAAGATCTTGAAAAAGACCTTAATCATAAGATAAAAAAAAAATAACTTTTCCACAGCACAATTATTTAGTGTTTTATTTTTAAAAACGAATCTTGTATTTATTAATTAAGGTGGTGGAGGGAGACTGAAGCCACCTTGTTTAAAATTTTAATCTTTTTATAGAAACAACCTTTAGTTTAGCCGTTCTCTCAATTCTATTAATTGCATTTTGAAGATTCATAATTATCGTTTTTTTTTCTGGACCATATGCATGTATTATTTTTGTTTTGGATATAGCAACAGCTACGTGACCTTTCCAAAAAATCAAATCATTTTTTTTTATATTTTTTAATTTAATATTTTTTTTAAGGTGTTTAATTTGATCTTTAGTGTCTCTAGGGAAAAATCTATTATTAAAGTTAAAAAAAATTTGAATTAAAGCAGAGCAATCTAGACCTTTAAATGTTTTACCACCCCACTTATATTTAACACCTTTAAAAATATTAATATTTTTAAATAGATCTCTATTTTTAAATTTAATTGGTTTTAAATTTTTATTTTCAATCCATTTATTATCAAATTGTCTTAATCCATTGCTAATTTTTTTAGATTTTATTTTCGAGCCAAAAGTCAGTTTACCAATTATTTTTCCCTTAGTAGCCTTTTTATAAATATTAGCTTTTAGAACAGAAATTTTATGAGTTGGCTTAATGTAATTTGAATATTTTTTGTTTTCTACAAATCCTTTATATCCATCTTCTTTAATTCTTATTTTCAACCATTTAGGAGTTTTTTTTAAGACTGAAAAACTTTCTCCATAAAGCATTTGAGTTAGTATTTCAGATTTTGTTGAATTCTTTTTGTATAAATTCATATAATTAAAATTATTCGAGTAAAATTTAGTCATTTATTTTTAATTTATCTTTAATAATACCAAGACATATTAACGAAGGAATAACCATTAATGCAGTAATTATAAAAAAGATTCCCCAATTTCCATTTAGCCAATCAACTACTGCACCAGAAGAAGATGCAAATAAGGTTCTGCCAGCAGTTCCTATGGATGCGAGCAAAGCATATTGAGTAGCGGTATAAGTTCGGTCTACTAAAGATGAAATAAATGCAACGAAAGCTACTGTTGCGAATGCAGCAGCTAAATCATCTAAAAGTACTGCGAAAGCAAATAAAATTTCACTGTTCCCAACCCAAGCTAAGACAGAAAACATCAAGTTAGTTATTGCCATCGTTATTCCAGATAAAAACATCGCTTTAACTAATCCCATTCTTATTGTAAACAAGCCTCCTAACAAAGTAAAAGCTACAGTTGTAATCCAACCTATTCCTTTAGAATAAAAAGCTATGTCTGATTTTGAAAAGCCTAACTCTTTATAAAAAATTATTGACATTCTTCCAAGAAAAGCCTCTCCTATTTTAAACAAAAATATAAATCCAAGAAGACCTATTGCTACAGGTATCGTATTTTTTTTAAAAAAACTTATCAGTGGATTTATTACAGTTCCAACTATCCAAGCAAAGATTTTCGCGAAAAAATTTGATGAATTTAATCTATTTAATATTAGTTGATCTGATTTTTTCTGTAGAATGACTCTATACTCTGAACTTTTTTCAGGAATTAATAGCAAAAAAAAGCTGCAAGTGACTATGATTATTGTTAATAATAAAAATGTCATTTGCCAATAATTTGAATAACCCAGCTGCTGTAATACATCGGCTGTCAATAGTGATAAACCACCCCCTATTTTATAACCTGTCCACCACCCAACTACAGAAATAGCCGCACCTGCCGCAAGTGATCTGCTCTCATTTTCTCCTATTTGTTCAATTCTTAAAGCATCTATAGTTATATCTTGGGTGGATGAAGAAATTGCAATTCCTAAGCCAGCAAAAATAATAAGCCATAAATTTTCTTTTGGGTCTAAAAAACTCCAAGTTATTAAGAATAATAAAATTAAAAGTTGCATACATATTACCCATGATTTTCTATGACCTATCTTTTTTGAAATAAAAGGAATTTGAATTTTATCTATTAGTGGTGCCCACAGAAAGTTGATAGCATAAACTCCAAAAATTAATCCTGCCCAACCTATAGTGCTTCTGCTGAGGTCATTTTCTTTAAGCCACAAACTTAAAGCACCACCAATAAGAACCCATGGAAACCCACTTATTATTCCTAGAAGAAATATTCTAAGCATTCTTTTCTCAAAATATAATTTTATATAATTAATCTTATTCAATTTAACTCCTCCAAAAAGATGGTAAAAATAAAACTAGAACTGCAAATAATTCTAAACGTCCCAGCAACATTCCAAATGAAAGTATCCATTTAGAAATATCTGGAATAGCTTTAAAATTTCCATTTGGCCCAATCATTTCTCCTAGACCGGGGCCAACATTAGATATTGAAGTTGCAGCTCCAGAAATTGCAGATAAAAAATCTAGACCAGTTATAGAAAGAAGCATTGAAATAATAACAAACAAGAACAGGTAGGCAAAAATAAAAATGATAACTGAATTCATAAATCTTTCACTAATTTTTTGCTTATTATATTTCATAATAAATATACTATTTGGAGAAATTAACTTTTTTATTTGATTATTTAAAAATAAAAATAAAATTTGAATTCTAAATATTTTAATTCCACAAGCAGTTGAGCCAGCACATCCTCCAATGAACATTAAAAAAAGAAAAAAAATTAAAGGAAATTTACCCCATAAACTAAAGTCATCAGTCACATACCCAGTACCTGATAAAATAGAAACCACATTAAAAGTAGCTATTCTCAATCTTTCAATAAGAAATATTTCTTGATTATTAAAAAGTAAATACACAAACATGATAATTGAGGAGATAACCAATAAATAAATCATCCCTCTTATTTGAACATCCTGAAAAAAAATTTTTTTGTTTCCTTTAATGAGTTTTAAATAAGATATAAATGGTATACTTCCTAAAATAATAAAAATTGTAGCAATAATCTCAATATTAGAATTTTTAAAATACCCAATAGAGTCATTATGTGTTGAAAAACCGCCAGTAGCAATTGTTGTCATAGAATGAGCTATGCTGTCAAAAATACTCATTCCAAATACCCAGTATAATATTGCACAGCTAAAAGTCAGAACTAAATAAATTGAAATTATTATAGAGGCAATCTCAATAGTTCGTGGTAAAATTTTTTCTGGATTATCAGAGCTTTCTATTTTAAATAATTGCATTCCTCCAACTTTTAGAAGAGGCAGTACGGTAATTGCCATTACAATAATTCCAATTCCACCTAGCCACTGCATAATTGCTCTCCATAGCAATATACTTTTTGGAGTTTTGTCCAGATTTTCAATTATAGTTGATCCGGTAGTTGTTATACCGGACATGCTTTCAAAAAATGCATCGCTAAATGATAAATTTAAACTGGAAAAAATAAATGGAATTGAACCAAATATCGCGATTGATATCCACGCGAGCGTAGAAAATAAAAAAGTTTGCTGGAGATTTAACCTATATTCTTTTTGAAAATTAGTTAAAATAAATAGTATCCCGATAAATATCGTAATTAGCGAGGATGATAAAAAACTATGACTATTTTCATCAAAAAAGATTTGGAGAAGATATGGTACAAGCATAAAAATCCCCAAAATTACTAATAAAATTCCAATTATAAAAAAAACAGTTTTATTTGAAATCATCTTTAATTCTAGATTATTTAAATACCTACAAAATTCAACTTATTATCTTGCAATTATTTCTGTATTTTATGTATAAAATTTTATAAACCATTGTTATGCTTAATAACTCTCTAATTCAATCTACTTCCTCATGGCCTTTTGTTGAAATTAGAAAACTTTTAAAAGAAAGAAAAGAGTTAATTAAATCTAAAAAAAAGATAACTTTTCAAACAGGATATGGGCCTAGCGGATTACCCCACATAGGAACTTTTGGAGAAGTAGCTAGAACTTCTATGATGATAAATGCTTTAAATCATATTCAAAAAATAGAAACGGACCTTATAACATTTTCAGATGACATGGACGGTCTAAGAAAGGTTCCAGACAATATACCTAATGATATTGTTTTAAAAGAAAACTTAGGTAAACCATTAACCGATATTCCTGATCCATTCGGTAAATATAAAAGTTTTGGCGAACATAACAATGAAATGTTAAGAGAGTTTTTAAAAAAATTCAATTTTACTTTCACTTTTAAAAGTTCAACTATTAATTATAAAGATGGTACTTTTAATAATTCATTAATCAGAGTTATGGAGAAATATAATGAAATAATGAATATCATTTTGCCTACTTTAAGAAATGAAAGAAGAAAAACCTACTGTCCATTTCTGCCGATTTGTCCTGAAACTGGTAAAGTTTTAGAAATTCCTTTATTAAGTATGGACATAAAAAAAGGAACTATAATTTTTGATAATAATGGCAAAAAATTTGAATCAAGCGTGCTAGATGGAAAATGTAAATTACAATGGAAAGTAGACTGGGCGATGAGATGGTTTACCTTTGATGTTGATTTTGAAATGTATGGAAAAGATTTGACTGAAAGTGCTATACTCTCAAATAAAATTTGTAGGGCTTTAGGAAAAACCCCGCCGAATGGATTTGCATACGAATTATTTTTAGATGAAAAAGGGGAAAAAATTTCTAAATCAAAAGGAAATGGAATTTCTATCGAACAGTGGTTAAGATACGCTTCTCCTGAAAGCCTCTCTCTTTACATGTACCCTAATCCCAAAAGAGCAAAAAAACTTTACTCCGAAGTTGTTCCTAAGACTGTAGATGAATATCTTTCATTAATAGAAAAATATCCTGATCAAAAAGAAAAAGATCAAATATTAAATCCAGTTTGGCACGTTCATAACGGCAAACCTCCTTCAGAAAAAGTTATAATGCCTTTTTCTATGCTTTTAAATTTAGTCGGCTCAAGTAATGCAAATAATAAAGAAATTTTATGGAAATTTATTAATAGATTTCATGAAGAAATTAATCCAAAAAATTATCCAATTCTTGATGGCTTAACAACTTTTGCTATAAACTATTTTAAAGACAAGGTGGAGCCAAATAAAAAATTTAAATCACCCAACGAAGAAGAAAAAAAAGCGTTAAAAAATTTAGTTTCTAAATTAGAAAGAGTAGATCAAAAAATGATTCCCGAGGACATTCAAACTATCATATATACTGTAGGAAAAGAGAATGGGTATGAAAAAAATCTTAGAGATTGGTTCAAATTAATATATGAGGTTTTATTTGGTGAGCTAGATGGCCCAAGAATGGGATTTTTTGTAAGTTTTTTTGGTATTAAGGAAACAATTAAGTTAATTAATGATAAAATAAGTTAATTATGTTTTCAATTTTAAGACCCTATATTTTTTCTTTAGACCCTGAAGTCGCACATGATTTAGCAATTAAATCTTTAAAAGCAAATATTTTACCTCAAAGCTTTTTTAATGTTCAAAATGAAGAATTATTAGAAACAAATTTATTTGGAAAAAAAATTAAAAATCCGATAGGTCTAGCTGCAGGGTTTGATAAAAGTGCTGAAGTTTATAATTCTCTTTTTAGACTCGGTTATGGATTTATAGAAGTCGGAACTATAACACCTAAAATGCAACTAGGTAATCCTAAGCCAAGAATATTTAGGCTTGAAAAAGATAAAGCAATGATAAATAGACTAGGTTTTAATAATCATGGAGCAGAAGTAGTCTCAAAAAGAATTTCTAACAATAAACCATTGGGAGTTTTAGGTGTAAATATAGGACCTAATAAAGAGTCTATAAATAAATCAGAGGACTTTTATTATTGCTTAGCAAAACTTTATTCATATGCAGATTATATAACAATAAACATATCTTCACCTAACACAGAAGGATTAAGAGATTTTCATGAAGAAAATGCTATGTCAAACTTATTAGACGGTTTAAATAAATTAAAAAAAGAAAAAAAAATAGATAAACCTTTAGTTGTTAAATTATCTCCAGATATAGATGAGAAGGATATAAGTAAAATTATTGAAATTATAAAGAAGCACAAAATAGATGGCATTATCATTTCAAATACTACAAATAAAAACAGAGAAGAACTAAGAGATAACAAAAAAAATGAATCTGGCGGTTTGTCAGGACAACCTATTAAAAACATTTCAACTAATTTGATTAAAAAATTTTATAAAGAACTTGATAAAAAAATTATAATTATCGGCGTAGGCGGTGTTGACTCAGGTCAGGGTGCTTTTGAGAAAATAGCTGCTGGCGCCAGTGTCATACAGCTTTATACTGGAATGATCTATAAGGGACCAGGTATAGTCAAAGAAATAAAAAAAGACTTAATTTCAACTTTAAAAAATGAAAAGATTAAAAATATACAAGATGCAGTTGGAATTAACACTTGACCACTGAACTTTCAGGAATTATACAACCTAAGGAATTATTATGTCTAAAAGATGCGAACTTACAGGAACTTCACCTTTAAAAGGTCACAATGTTAGTCACGCTAACAATAAGACCAAAAGAAGATTTTTGCCAAATTTGAAAAAAGTAACCTTTGCCAGTGATAAACTTAAAAGAAATATTACACTAAGAGTTACAAATTCAGCTGTTCGATCTGTAGATTTCAAAGGCGGGTTAGATCAATATTTAAAAGCAGTAAAAAAGTCAAAACTCTCAAAAAAAGCTCAGAAACTTAAGATTAATATTACAACTAAATAGTAAAAAATTGAAAAGTTCTAATAAAAAATTATTTATTATTCTTTCGATTTTTATGGGAATAATAATAATAAGCTCCAATTATTTAGTCCAATTTCCAGTAAAAAAATATGGTTTTGAAGAAATTTTAACCTACGGTGCATTTACATACCCGATCACTTTTTTAATCACTGACCTGGCAAATAGAAGGTACGGAAAATTTATTGCTCGTAAATTAGTATATTTTGGTTTTTTTATTGGTATCTTATTAACACTTTTTGTCTCTACAAATTTTGAGGATATAATTTCTGTTAGAATAGCTATTGGTTCTGGAACTGCTTTCATAGTTGCTCAACTAACTGACGTTGAAATATTTCAGATTTTGAGAAAAAGAAAGTGGTATGTTGCTCCAGTAGTTTCGTCAGTATTTGGATCAACAATTGATACTTTTTTATTTTTTTCTATTTCATTTATAGGAACAGGAATTCCATGGGCATCACTTGCTATTGGAGATCTTGCCGTAAAATTTATTATTGCCTTAGTAATGTTAATCCCTTTCAGGTTGCTTCTATCAAGAATTAAGGATGTTTCAAGTACCAGGAGTCAAACTAATTTAGCTTAGTGAAAAGTTTTTTTATTTGTAAATAAATCTGTTAACTCATTAATCATTACATCCCCAAGGTCTTGCACATCAGCTATTTTAATAGCTTTATCATAATATCTTGTGACGTCGTGGCCAATACCTATCGCTAGTAATTCAACTGAACTATTTTTTTCTATCCATTTGACTGTTTTTTTTAAATTATCTTCTAAATAGCTACTTGTATTTGCAGACAGAGTTGAGTCGTCAACTGGAGCACCATCTGATATAACCATTAAAATTTTTCTCTCTTCTTTTCTTTTGATAACTTTACTATAGGCCCATTTAAGTGCTTCTCCGTCGATATTTTCTTTTAGCAAACCTTCTTTTAGCATTAGGCCCATATTCTTTTTCGCTTGTCTCCATGGAGTATCAGCAGATTTATAAATTATATGTCTTAAATCATTCAATCTTCCAGGTAGAACAGGTTTATTATTTTTCATCCATTTTTCGCGACTCGATCCACCTTTCCAATGCTTAGTTGTAAAACCCAAAACTTCTACTTTTACAGAGCATCTCTCAAGTGTTCTTGATAAAATGTCCGCACATATTGCTGCAACAGAAATAGGTTTGCCTCTCATAGAACCTGAATTATCAATTAAAATAGTAACCAAAGTATCTTTGAATTCTATATCCTTTTCCTTTTTAAAAGAAAGAGAATTCAATGGATCAATTATAACTCTAGTTAATTTTGATGTATCAAGTAAACCTTCTTCTAAATCGAATTCCCAAGACCTATTTTGCTTTGCTAAAAGTTTTCTTTGTAATTTATTTGCTAATTTAGAAATAAAACTTTTTAGAGTTGATAATTGTTGATCCAAGTTTTGTCTTAATCTTAATAATTCTTCTTCCTGCTCCAAATCTTCAGCATCAATTATTTCGTCAAATTCTTGAGTGTAAGACTTGTATTTATCGTCACCTAGATTTTTATGAATTTTCTCTCTCTTTTCTCTTGAGTCATTAGTTTCATTTAATACCTCAATTTCTCCATCAGCATCATTTTCACTTGCTAGATCTTGAATATCAGGAAGACCTGTCTCTATTGACATTTCATCATTTCTGTCATCCTTGGTATTTTGATCATTTTTTTCCTCGTCCCCACTGTTCTTTTTTTCTGTATTTTTTTCTTTATTTTTTTCTTTTGAATCAAATTCTTCATCAATATTCATGTTTGAAATTAAGCTTGAAATTAAAGCATTATATTTTTCTTGATCAAAGAGTGAGTTATTGAGTATTCCAAGTTTATTTTTGAGATTAGCTTCAAAATCTTTTTTGTATTTTTTAAATTTTTTTTCTAAATTTTTATTTTTTTCTAATTCAAAAATATTGCTTCGCAAGTAATATTCAAATGCATCAATTAGTTCATTTTCATTATTAAGTTCTTTTTTGTTAGCTTGAATATTATAAAAATTTTTTATATTTTCTCTTATTCCTCTAAAGCTTTGAGACCCTACTTCTTCATACCTAATTTGTTCTGCCATAGAATACAGAGCTTGGGATGTGCTTCCTTCTGGTTTGAAAGAATTAAATATTTCAAGATCTGAATACTTTAATTTTAGTGCCTCCGAGTCGGCTTTTGCTCTTAGACTAATATATTCATTTTTTTCTTTTATTTCTTTGATTTCAGGTAGGGTAATATTTTTTTTATCACTATTTTTAATACTATTTCCAAACGTAACCTCTATTTCATTATTTCCTGATATAGATTTTATAGTAGAAGTGATAGCGGTTTTAAAATTTATTAGATCCTCAGATTTTTTTTCCATCTCTAAGATATAGTGACATTAACAGAAGACTCAGGCAACTCTACCCCGAAACATCTTTGATAATATTCAGCTATAATTTTTTTTTCCAATTCATCACATTTATTTAAAAAAGTTACTCTAAACGCATAGCCTATATCACTAAAAATTTTATAATTTTCTGCCCAATGTAATACCGTTCTAGGGCTCATCACAGTTGATATGTCTCCATTAATAAATCCTTTACGAGTTAAATCTGCAACTTTAATCATGTTAGATAGTTTTTCTTTACCTTCTTTTGAATTATAACTTTTATTCTTTGCTAAAATTATTTCTAGCTCTTTTTCAAATGGTAAATAATTTAGTGTGGAAACAACATTCCATCTATCCATTTGACCTTGGTTTATTTGCTGAGTCCCATGATACAAGCCAGTAGTATCACCTAAACCTATAGTATTTGTGGTAGCGAACATTCTAAAATAATTATTTTGTTCGATGACTTTATTTTTGTCTAATAAAGTAAAATTTCCCTCACTTTCCAAAACCCTCTGTATGACAAACATAACATCCGGTCTTCCAGCGTCATACTCATCAAATACTAAAGCGACAGGATTTTGAATAGACCAAGGTAAAATACCTTCTTTGAATTCAGTAACTTGTTTTCCGTCCTTTAAAACTATCGAATCTTTTCCAATAAGATCTATTCTACTTACGTGGCTATCAAGATTGACTCTAATGCAAGGCCAGTTTAATCTTGCTGCAACTTGTTCAATGTGAGTTGATTTTCCAGTACCATGATATCCCTGAATCAAAACTCTTTTGTTGTGAGCGAACCCAGACAAAATTGCTAAGGTAGTGTCTCTATCAAATTTATAATCTTGATCAATTTTTGGAACTAATTTATTTTTTTTTGAAAATCCTTCGATTTCCATATTTGTGTTAATTCCGAAAGTTTGTTTTACAGAAATTTTAATATCAGGTTTTTTAAGGTTTTCTAAATTTGTATCACTCATTGTTTTTTTCCCGCTGTCATCTTCAGCTGACTATAAGCCAAAGTAATTTTTTTTAGTTTATCTTCAAATTTTCTACTTCCTTGGTTTTTATCAGGATGAAATTTCTTTACAAGAGTTTTAAATTGTTTTTGAATTTCATTCCATTTAGCGTCATGTTTTAGCTGCATTATATCTAGAGCGTCTCTATCTTTGCTATTAAGCTGTGTTTTTTTATATTCATTAAAGCTAGAGAACTTAAATATATTTAATTTATCTTCCAAGGCATTATTCCATAAAATATTAAAAAAATTTTCAGAAGAAGCAAAACTTTTAGTTGGTTTGTGCCATG
>MDTB01060194.1_pt1 | contig 15622 bp, 15 predicted proteins | sample 811161 | NCBI WGS metagenome assembly MDTB01 (sample SAMN05326650, study PRJNA326480) | marine metagenome | isolation source: seawater | place: Mediterranean Sea | collected 2009 | reverse complement strand
TTTTTTATAACAGTATCAATGTTTATAGAAAAATAACTTAATGATTCATTTAAACATTTTGAAATTTCACTAATTATTTCTTCATTAAAGTTATAGGATTTACTTTCTATTTTATTTAAAAAATTGTAGGGCTGAAGAAAAATAACTCTTTGCTTAACTAATTTCGCATGACACTCAATTAATTTATAACTTGATAGAGAAATAATATCCTTTTCGAAGTTAATTCTTTTTAGTGGATATCTAATTATATTTTTCTGATAAATCTTACTTCTTAAAAATCTCAATGGGAATAAAATCCTTTTTGGTCTCGGAGGGCCGAGCATCAATTCTTTAACAATTGAGGGTTCTTTAGGAATTTGTTTTTCTTTTAAAGCGCTCAATATTCGTGAACCTCGTTCAATATCCCAATTTTTATGGTCATTATCACTAAATCTTAATAGTTTGAATGCTCTAAAAATTTCTAATGAATCAATAATAATGTAGTTAATTAATACATTAATGATTCTATATTCCTGATCATTGGAATCATTTTTTGATAGAAACTTTATTAGTTTGTTTGTAATTCTATCTCTAAATACGAGAATATCATTATGACTTATTGGCCAAAAAAAAGATTTTTTCATTTAATAATTATTCTTTATATATTTAACTATTTTTCTTGAAATGTATTTTCCTATTTGTTTTTGGCAATCATCAGTCATGGCTGCAAGATGAGGTGTTAAGTAAATATTTTTTATTTTACTGAACTTGTTAAAATGTATTTTTTTATCATATTTAGGCTCAGGATTAATAATATCTAGACAGGCTATTTTTATTTTTCTGGTTTTAACTGCCTCTATAAGTGCTAGATCATCAACTATTTTTGCTCTAGCGGCATTAATAAAAAAACAATTATCTTTTAACATATTAAATATGTTTTTATTGAAAAATCCTTTTGTTGTTTGATTTAATGACATATGTATGGAAATTACATCTGATTGTTTTAAAACTGATTCAATATTTTTATAAAATATCCCGCCATTCCGTTTAAATAAATCTTTATTCTTTAAACTAATATCGAATCCAATAACCCTGCATTTAAAAGGTTTTAACAATTCTGAAACTAGAATACCAACGGAGCCAATTCCCAAAATACCAATTGTAAGATTTTTCAATTCTCTTCCGATGAGGTCTTCTCTATTAAAAATATTATTTTTGGTATTTTGTACAGCCAAAAATATGTTTTTTGTTAATCCAAGTATCAATGCAACAACAAATTCAGCACTTGATCTCGAGTTTATCTTGTTCGCATGTATAAGTTTTACTTTTTTTTTCTTTAACAATTTTACATCAACATTATCTAAACCTGACCCAGCTCTGCATAAAATCTTTAATTTTTTTGATTTCTCAATAAACTCCTTATCAACATGTATGCCACTTTTAATTATAATGATTTCATATTTTGCAATCAACTTAAGGTAATCATTCCTAGCTTTTGCAAAATTACAATGTACATTTGCAACATTTTTTAGATCATTAATTGTATTTGAGTGGATCGGTTCCAAAAGAAGTATATTTGGCTTCATCTATTTTCCTGTATAATCTTATCTTTAAGCTATTTTTTCTGAGCACATATTATATATTCTTCTGTTTTCCTACCCATAATATCAGATAACACTCGTCCGATATCTTTAACTAAAAAAAAATTATTGATGAGCTTTTTAAAATGATCTACATGCTCAGGACAATAAAATCGTAAATCATTGTCTCTATATTTCTTAGTAAAAATATGGTTAGAAACTTTTTGTGCTTCATTTGTAAATAAACTTCTGCTTGTATTTACGTCTATGATTAATTTTCCGTCTTCTTTTAAAACTCTCTTAATTTCAGATAAAAGAACTTTTATTCTATCAATTGACCCTAATAATGAAATAACACTCATAACAATGGCATAATCAAATTTTTCAGTTTCATAGGGAAGTGAAGTTGCTTTCGTATCTAGTGTAATCAATTCATATTTGCTACGATTAAATTCTTGTAATTTTCTCATAGCAGCTTTTTTTGCCTCTTTTGACGCATCAATACCATAAACATCATAATTTTTCCCCAGTAAAAATTTTGTATTGACCCCACTTCCAAATCCATACTCAATTACTTTTCCAGGGTCAGAATTAAAAAACCATTGTTCGAGTCTAACCAATTCCAAGCTAGGATAATTTTTATCTGAACCTGATTTGTATTCCTCATCATATTTTTTAATCATATATTCTTCCACAAGACTTTTTTTCTCATATTTCATCTTAATAACCCATTTTTTTGTTTACTATATTTATCAACTCATGATTACTTGTAAATCTCTGTATATTTTCTGTTAAGAGTTCATAACTTCTATCTCTATTTTTTTCTGATAAACCTGCTACGTGTGGAGTTATGATAACATTTGGAGCATTCATGAGATAATGATTTTTGGGTAATGGTTCGGGATCACTAACATCAAGTCCTACGCCTAAAAATTTTTTTTCCTTTACAAATCTTACTAAATCTTCCGTGTTAACAACTTTACCTCTAGATATATTTATGAAAATAGAATTTTTCTTCATCTTACTAAAAAATGATGCATTAAACCTTTTTTTTGTATTAATAGTTAAAGGTAATGCACAGATAACAACATCTAAATCTCGTAATTTAATTTTTTTGAAATTGATAAGCTCAAACTCGTCGATAAAAGAATTAAGTGGGATAAGGTGGTCATTAAATACTTTTACAACACAACCAAATGAACGTAATTTCTCACATATTAGCATACCTATACCACCCCCTCCAATAACACCAACTCTTTTTTTATAAAGCTCAATTGGTCTCGAATTGATTTGTTCCTTTTTAATGTGAAAGTTTAAATTCCTAGTTATTGCAAGTAGTAGAGCAATTGCATGGTCTGAAACTTCAGGTCCTTGAATTATTTTACCATTGGTAAGAGTAATATCACTTCTTATTAACTTTTGAGTTAAGAAGTGTTCGCATCCTGCGCCACCAATATGTATCCATTTTAAGTTTTTTCCAATATCAAGTATTTTATCACTAAATAAAAATCTTGGTAAATTTATTAAAGCAACTGAATTACCTAAATTTTCAAAAATTTTTTTTTCATCGTTATAAACAAAGCTAATTTCGAATTTTTTTTTATTAAACAACGATTGAAGAAGCTTTTTCTTTGGTAAATTCGGAGTGTTTATGATCAAAATCTTATTTTTCATTTAACAGTTATTTACTCAAAGAAAATGTTTCTGTCTCAATACTCCATCTTTGCGATTTTCTATTTTTTATATACTGAGAGATTTGTTTATCACCAAAATCTGAATTTTTTAGAATTGTAATATTTCTATATCCAATTTTCTTACCTGCCACTTTTATAAAATCATGATCAAGAATAAACCTATGCCCAAATCCTCGCATTAATAAATTCATTTGATGAGCAGTTGAATAAAAACCATCATCATGAAATTTATTCCCATGATCATACAATATTTTTTTACTTAAATAATTTTTTCCGTAACAAACATCAATAACCTTTGTTAAGGAAGGAGTGGAAATTATGTGCTTTCCACCTGGTTTTAGAATCCTATATGATTCCTCTAAAAAAAAAATAATTTCTTTTCTATGTATATGTTCAATTAAATGTGAAGAGTAAATTAGATCAATTGTTTGATCATTGAAAGGCAATCTTTTTGTTATATCTATAGGAATATCACCCATAATTTGAGAATTTAAAAATCCTTTAATTTTAAAAGTCGCGCCTAAGTGTAATTTTTTTACTTCATGCAAATTAAAGTAATTATCAATTTTTTTCTTTCTAATCATATGTCCTTTGAATAAAAAACTAAAAAAACATACTATTTTGAATTTTAATAAGGCTTTTAAATTTAAAATAATGAATTTAATGTCTGATTTAGCATTAATCATAACAACTCACCTTTTTAACTTTTCTTTTAGTTTTTTTTTCTTCAAAATTGAAAATAAAAAAGAAAATAAACGATAATTATTATTAAATAAAATTCTTTTAAAATAGATTGAAAATACGAAGATAGTTGAAAGGACATTAAAACTATTTTTAAAAACAAAATTCACTAAATCCATCCCTTTATTTACACCCTTTGTGTTTTCTTTTAATAAATTTATTTTTTTAAAGGCTGGTAGTTTCTTTCCTAAATAATCTTGACCATATTTGATGTGAGCATCCTTATCTGCATAGATCTTATGATTTGTAGCTCTACTTTGATGAAATACTCTTATCTTCTTGCCACTTCTAGTAAACCAAGTGTTATGTTTTCTCGAAAAATAAGGCTTTATACTATTAATTATTGTAGCAGATACATTAATACCATCATCTAGTATGACTTTTGTTTCAAAATGTCCCACAAGATAGTCTAAATATTTTTGTTCATTATACAATCCTTGATATTCATTCATAATTGTGTTGTCAAAACATTCTTTTTTCCACCATTCTACTCCATCTATTCCTTTTTTTGAAAACCCAATAATTCCTGCAGAAAAAATCCCAGTCGAATTAGTCCTTTTCCAATTTACTAGGGGGTGTCTAGCGGCAGTCAGAGTTACTGAAAACGATTTAGAAAAATTTATGAGATCATCAATCTTTGATTTTATCAAAATATCTGAATCTAATAAGATAACTGAATCTAAGCGATTGTTTAATAAATATGAAATGAAGGCAGATTTAGACGCATATGCCAGTTCTCTTTTTAACATTCTTGAAGACATATTGTCCCAAAATATTTTTTTCCAGACTTCTCTAGCATTAAAGTTAAATATTTTATGTTTTTTTACATTAAAATAATCATACGAAAAATCATCAACTGAACAAATAAAAATTGAATATTCTGGATATAATCTTTTTAAGTTGCCAATTAATCCAACTGTTTCTTGAATATATTCTTTAGACGTTATTGTTGCAAAACCAAATTTATTTCTCATTATTACTAAATTTACTAAAATAAATCATATCGACAAATTTATTTTCAAAAAATAATTGTTTTTTGATCACAGCTTCCTTAACAAAGTTATTTTTCATCAGAACTTTTTGTGAAGCTATATTATTTGAATATGTCAATGCACTTACCTTTAGTAAGCAAAGGTTTCTGAAACAATAATCTACGATATTACAAATCACATCAGTAGCAATACCCTTACCCCAAAAATTTTTGTTCCCTACTATATAGCTAATTTGAGTATTTCTATTATAAAAATTTATAGGACCAATCTTTATATTTCCAATATGCAATTTATCGTTAAAAAAACCAAATAGTAACTCATTGTTTGATTCTAATCTATCTTTTACATAAAGTTTTACTGACCTAAGTGTATGTTTGAGGTTTTTTTGATTAGTAAATTTCACCACATCATAATTATTCATCCAAGCCACATATTCATTCGAAACCATCGAAAGTTTGAGTGGCTGAAGCACAATACTATTTTTGCACTTAATTTTTACCTCTCGTATCATTACTTAAGTTTTAAATTCTTTAATAATCTCTCTAATTTGTTTTTCATTCAACCAATGAGAGTTAGTATCGCTAGAGTAATAAAAACTTTTATTTACTTTTTTTACACTTTTTTTTGAGAATCTTCTCAAAGGATCCTTTCTATCTTTAGCCCAAAATATTCTTGGAGGTTCAATTACATAACAATCGCCAATATCAAAAGTATTCAATGAGTCATCTTGCGTAATCATGATTTCATGAATTTTCTCTCCTGGTCTTATACCAATTATTTCATGTTTTGCAGATTTTGACATTGCTTTGGCTAAATTAATTATCCTGATACTAGGAATTTTAGGTATAAATATTTCACCTCCAATCATTATTTTAAGACAATATTGAACAAAATTTACAGCCTGATCAATACTTATAAAAAATCTGGTCATTTTTTTATCAGTTATGGGTAAGTGTTTACTTTTTTTTTTTAATAACTCCAAAAAAAAAGGAATTACACTTCCTCTAGAATTGATGACATTACCATACCTTACAACTGAAAATCTTGTTCTTATTTTTCCTGCTAAATTGTTACCAGATACGAATATTTTATCAGAAGCTAATTTCGTAGCACCATACAAATTTATCGGGTTCACGGCTTTGTCAGTTGAAAGTGCAATAACCTTTTCTACATTTGACTCAATGGATGCGTTTACAATGTTTTCTGCTCCAACTATATTTGTCTTTACATATTCAAAAGGATTATATTCCGCTGAAGGAACTTGTTTTAAAGCTGCGGCATGAATCACAATATCTATATTCCTAAAAGCACTTTTTAATCTATCAAAATCCCTAATATCTCCTAAAAAAAATCTTGTGTTAGTGAATCCCAAATTTTCCAGTTTTTTTTTTAACTTAAACTGTTTGTATTCATCTCTTGAAAATATTACGAGGCGACTAGTTAATCTATTTTCAAGCAAATTTTGAGCAAAAGCACTTCCGAATGATCCCGTTCCTCCAGTAATAAGATATGACTTTTTTTTCATAAAGTTTTTATAACATAAATTCTATTTAATATATCTAATAATTTTGTAAGCTTCAGATAGCTCTTTGCCTGATTGCATTCCTCGATAAGATGATAGTATTTTTATTCCCTCACCTGATCTAGGAAATGGGTAGGATCGCATCTCATCTTCGTAATATTTCATTCCTTTTATTTTTGCTAGTAGGTTTTTTTTTGACAACTCTATAAAATAATTAGGTTTAAAGCTTTTTAAGAAGTTCCATTCTGTTGAAGATAAGATTTCATAACTTAAAATTGAATTAACCAGATTTTGTGCTCCAGGCCTAGTAGCGTTTAATGTTGCTCTAAGAACAATCTTATGGTCATTATTATTATCATCAAAATTGTGTGTTAAGATTGTTTTTGGCTTAAAATCTTTTATTTTTTTTTCAATAACTTTTGTGATATCAATTAGTGGATAGGTGTCTAACCTTCCACAATTTAGGTTTGTGAATTCATATTCCTTTACCTTAAAAAAATTTAGCGCCTTTACAGCATTTGCATTTCTTATTTTAATCTTATTTACTGCAGCTGAAGAATGAATTAATTTCTTATCAAATCTACAAGTATTTCCCTCTGCTATAAACAATACCGAGATATCTCTTTTTTTGTCATCCATGCATTGACTCATAAAGCCTCCACATCCTAGCACTTCGTCATCTGGGTGTGCCGCAATTATTAAAATTCTACTACTAATCATCATTAAGTACTTTTTTTATCTCAATCTTCAATTGAGGCATTTGTAATTTGTAAGTTTTTTCAAATTTGCTTACATTTGTTCTCATATCATATGGTCTGTTAACTAGGTTACCAGTGTTTTTATATTTAATTGAGAAAATATTTTTATTTTTGTATCCTTTCAATTCATTTATCTTTTTTCCAAAATCATATTTACTTGTACCGTTCTTGGATCCAACATTGAATACCCCAATTTTGGGATTATTAATTACAATTTCAATTAATTGAGCCAATGTATTGATATGAATCGGATTGAAAAAAACGTCATTGTAAAGTAAAATTTTTTGTTTGGATTTAAGCTTTACACATAACCAATCTGTAAAAGATGGTTTAGAGTGGTTTACAGTTTTTCCAAAAAAATTTGTTCTTAAGATTATTGAATTACATTTATTTGCATACCATTCACCAAAATATTTGGTTGTTGCATAAATATTTTTAAGACTTATTTTTCCATCTTCTTTATTGAGAGTTTTACCATCATAAATATGATCAGTGGATATGTGCAATAAAAGTTTTTCACAACCGTCTTTTATCCATTCTGATAAGTTTTGTGGCAGCATTGTGTTTATCATAAATGCCTCGATTGGATTTTTTTCACAATATTCTATATCACTAAGGGCAATAGTATTAATTATTATATCAGGATTTATTCTTGTAAGATATTTATACAAATTATCCTCATTGTTAAAATTTTTATCCGCTTTTCCTTCATGATAAAAAATATTATATTTCTTTTTGTTTAAAATTAGTTTTATATGACCACCGAGTCTGCCGCTACACCCCAAAATAAGAATTTTTTTTTTATTTGAATTCACTTTTCTAAAATTTCTTTTATAACACCAGGATCAATAACTAAATTGTTTACTTTTGGTTGCTTATCTAAATCAGTACCTGACAGTAAGTCATATATGTCATCATAAAAATTATTGCCTGCGATCATCGAGACAACTGCGCTTCCACTCGGTCTGGGGTTTATCTCTAAAATTTGGTAATTATTATCTTTATCTAGCATCAAATCACAATCATATAACCAACTAAGGTTAAATATTTTTGATAAAGAATTGGCTACTTGTTCTATTCTTTTGTCAAATATTATTTCATGTCCTGCATTTGGGTCAGTATCATTAATTCTTTTGCGGAGAATATGTCTTTTTAAAGAACCCTTCCAACATAACATATCAAGATCAAAAACTGATCCATTTAATTTCTCCATAATAATTAATGGATATAAATTATCAAATTCCTCAATGTAGCTTTTAAAAAAATCATCAATATCAACTTCTTTTTGTCTAGCTAAATTTTTAGATTTTCTTATTAAATTATTAGGATAAACAATAATCACATTTCTACCCCCTCTTGATAAACTCGGTTTAATTACGAAACTTTTTCTTAATGAAATGAAATAGTTTGCTCTGTTCGTTAGCTCTGTTTTATTTTGTATTTGATAATGTAGAGGCACATCAATATTGTGTAGTTTTAGTTTCTCATATGTACTAATTTTATTTGAGAGAATTTTAATGGTATCAAAATCTACTGAGGCTATATAGCATTTTAATTCATTAAAAAGGTGTTTATTTTTTGATAAAGTCCTAGCCTCCTCATCTGAACAAGGAATGATTAAATCTATAGTTTCTTTTCTTACAATTTCTAATAATTTATCTGTATAAGCTAAATCATCACCATCTGGTACACAATAAAACTTATCTACATATTTTTTACCAATTGCATTATCGTCGGTATCGACTCCAACAACATAGTTAAAATACTTTGATTTTTTTTTTAAGAATAGTGCTTCATAGGATTTTAATTTACCGCCAATACAAGTAATAAGAATTCTTGCTTTAGTTTTTGATATCATCATAAGTAAGAACTGTGTTATTTGGTAAATCTTTATTTGAGAATTTATTTATGACTTTTTCCCAGTCTATGGCATGAATGCAATTAGTTTTTTTATTTAATCTTTTCATTAATAAGTTTTCTACTTTAAACTTTTCTCCAAACTTTATTTCTTTTTTCGTTACAAAATATCTATGCCGCAAATATCTTTCTTTTTTTTCTGCTTTAGTGGGAATTAAATCCACGGAACCCAATTGGATTTCTGTTCTTCGTATTTTCTTAACCATTAAATTAAATTCACTTGGTTCTAAAGACATTTTATTATCTGCACCAGGAATATTCTTATCAATCGTAAAATGCTTTTCAATTATTTTGGCTCCCATGTTAACAGCGTTGATTGAAGCCAGATCATCTAAAGTATGGTCTGAAAATCCTACAACACATTTAAACTTTTTTTTTATTGATAAAATACCATTCAGATTAGTTTCATTATCTTCAGTTGGGTAATTTGCCGTACATTTTAATAAAGCAAAGTTCTTTACCTTATTTTTGTTTAGTAAAGCCACTACTTTTTTTATTTCTTTTTCATAACCCATACCAGTAGAAATAATTAGAGGTTTATCATATGTGCAAGCCTCGCGAATTAGAGGGAGGTTGGTCATTAGGCCGGATGAAATTTTAATCATAGGCAAATTAACCTTTTTTAAAATTTCAAGACTCGAAATATCTCCAGGTGTAGAAAAAAAAATTTTATTTTTACTTTCTACATAGTTTTTTATTTTAACTAATTCACTGACCTTCAAATTTGAATTCTTAAATACCTTATACGAGTCTGTGTCTTTCATATAACTTTCATTTTCATTAATTGTTTGTATTTTCACACAATCTGCACCACTTTTGATTGCTGAATCAACCATCTTCATACACAAATTATAATTTCCTAGGTGATTGATTCCTACTTCAGCTATAATGAAAACATCGGCTCCTTCACCAATTATTCTGTTTCTCACTTTAATTTTCATTTAATTTTTAACTCTCTTAAAACATTGATGGAATTATCATACACATATGTGGTTAATATTTTGTTTTTTAATTCTTTGATTTTATTCAAATTCTGAAGATTCTTTAGTATTGTTTTTTTAAAATTAATCCCGCAAAATTCTTTAGCTGAACCTATACTAATTATTAATTTCTTATCAAAAAGTTTTTTATGGAGTCTTTCTTGAATAGCTGATGTTCCAATTATCATAGAAGGTAAACCAATAAAAAATCTTTCGTATAATGATATTCCTAGTGATCCTATACATATATCCGAGGATAACATATATTTTTCTATATTTTTCGGACTAAAAATATATTTAAAATTCTTTAAGTCTTGGCATTCAGTTTCAATAAAATATTTTCTTACATTATGCATACCAACTACCACAAGGAAATTAAAATCTTTAAACAACTTTCCTTTAAGTAATTTTACCAATCTTTCAGTCATATTATTCTTATCAGTCGAACCAAAAGAAATCATAACTGTTTTTATATGCTTTAAAGTACTTTTTCTTTTTAGAAAAAATCTTTTATTAATAAAAAACTGTAATAGAGATGACTTTATTTTATTATCATATCGAAAATCATTAAGATTATTAAAGTCAATGATTGAGGAACAACATCTTTTTTTTTCCAGAACATCATCTATTATAATTAAATTATCAACCATAGAAGAAAGTCTTCTATCATAGTTGTTGTCTTTTTGTAAGGTATCAAGAAATAGTGAAGATATTTCTTTTTCTTTTAATACCTTGTTTAAGGTTTTAATTTCTAAAACTGAATTATTTCTTTTTGAGTACTCAGGTGTTAGTTCTATTAAATTAATTTTGTTTGATTCTAGAACCTTTTTCAAACTATAATTTAATATTGATGTGATAAAAAAAATCTTAAATTCATTTCTCGGCAAATAATCTGTAAAATTTAAGCATCGATTGAAATGTCCATTACCTATTTGTTGATTTGCATCTAATCTAAATCCAATATTCAACATTAATTCAATCTTTTAAAATCCGAGTGGCAAACAGGGTATTCTAAAAATTCATTTATATTCTTGCCATTTTCACACAATGAAATTTTTGAAAAGACTTTGTCTAAAATTTTTAAATAATTGCTTATTATAGTAGAATCATGTTCCGTAGATACAAAAATTGTTGAGCTTGCTAAAAATCCTTTCTTTAACATTTCTTGGGTGATAAATGTTTTGTACTCCATCCAGTAAGAGGAAATAATTTCAAATTTTTTCATTGGGTCTAAACCTGTAATTATTATTTCAAGATTATGTTTTTTCGCTAATATTTTCCATCCCTTTTCAATTTCAGCCCCTAATTTACATATGTACTTCCACGTTTTATCTCTCTCCATAATTTCCAATGTTTTTAAAGCGGCAACCGGTCCAATCCTTTCCGTCCAAAAGGTGCTGCTAACGAATGTATCTTGTACAGCTTGCATTATTTTTCTTTTACCGATAACACAGGTTATAGGATAACCATTCCCAAGGGCTTTACCAAAAATGGCCAGATCTGGTTCGATAGAATACTTTTTATGGAGTCCACCAAAAACTTCTCTAAAACCTGAAGTACATTCGTCAAAGATTAAGATAGCTTTAAATTTTTTTGAAAGCCTTCGAACCTCGCTAAGGAAATTATCATTCGGTTTCTCATTTCTCATAACCTCCATCTTAACTGCACCAACTTTTTTTTTAATCAAAATTCTTTCTAGTGATTCCAAATCGTTATATTTAAATGTATGAATGTAATCACTAAGTACGTTTGGCACACCATCTGCTGGCAGATTTCCTTTATCCAAAGATTTAGATTTTTTTCTATATGATGCCAAATACCAATCATGCCATCCATGATAACCGCATACTGCTAATCCGTTTTTATTGGTGTGTGCCCTAGCAATTCTTATTGAAATTGCGTTGGCTTCCCCGCCCGTCCTAGCTAACCTTACCATGTCGGCCCATGGATGTAATTTTATCATTTTCTCTGCCAAGTAAACTTCTTCAGGGCAGTTTAGAGTAGAAATATTTCCTAGGTTAATAACTTTCTTGATTTCGGCGTCTATTTCCTTATTGCAATATCCGAGAATATTGGTGCCAACAGACATTGAAGATAAGTCATAATACTTTTTATTTTCAAGATCCCATATATTACAACCTTTTGTCTTGTTAAAATATGCAGGCCATCCATTTGGAAGATACATTTCCGGTCGTTTAGAAAAGAGCATATTTCCACCAGGAATTACCTTCTTAGCTCTTTTCCAGAGTTTTTGTCCTTTATTTAAACTTGAACCTTCATTTCTTTTGTTCCTTTTAGACAGCATATAGTTTTTAATTTTTGAAAAGTTTTGTAGAATATCCTCTAAATTAAAGTGAATATTAGGGTAAAAGAAATTACATATTTTTTTTATATTTCTAAAATCCTGCTCTTCATCAATTGTCACTCTAAATGCAGATAAATCTTTTTTGTAAAAAAAATCAAGCTTTGTTATTTCTTTGCTCCTCTTAATAAAGGGTGTAACATGTTCTTTATCAAAGTTTGAGTTCACATTATTATATGCATAAGTAAGTGTTCTTTTAGTGAAAAACTCTACATCAAATCCATCAGGAAAAGTGGGTTTCATCGTATTTGACATGTAGTCATACTTTTTCTCATTAAAAATTTCATACATTTTATCAATTATAGTAGGATCGATTAGCGGACAGTCTGCTGTGACTCTTAAAATATTACAATCTTCAAATTCGTTTACAGCCATATAATATCTCTCTAAAACATTAAATTCGTCTCCTCTAAAAATTCTAATATTTTTAAGGGTTCGTAAATGCTTTTCCAGTTTGTTATTATTCTGATTTCTCGGGATTGCAATGATAATACGATCTATATGTTTAGATTTTTTCAATCTTTCTAGTAAAAGATGAATAACCGATAAACCATTTATTTTTTTCAAAACTTTTTCAGGAAATCTTATGGATCCCAACCTTGCTTGAATAACTGCAACTAACATTTAACTCCACTCCTTCGGTGAAATTAGATATTTATTCTCGCTTGCAAATTGCGAAAAGTTAAAATTGAAATTTTCTTTCTTTAAATTTACGAATGTTTTAAGTTCATTAACGTTATTAAAACCTACAATTACATTATTATAAAAGTCGTAGTTCATTAAAAAACTATTACAAATATCGATTGGCTTCAATTTAAATCCACTAGCATAATCGTATAGTCTGGAAAAATCCTTCTTAAAGTTTATAATTTTTTTTGGAAGTCTGCATATTTTTGTTAGCAAAAGTCCTTGTAAATATATTGATCTTATATTTATTTTTACGTTTTTAGATACATATTTCATGTAATAGTTATTTTTTATTAAACGCTGATCAAATAAATTAAATGGAATTTGGACAACATCTGGTTTAAAGTGTTCTAAGAATTTTTCAATGCTTCTTGGATCATAAAAAGAATAACCAATATTTTCAATTTTTTTTGTTTTTTTTAATATGATGAGCGAATCAAATATTTTTTCTCCTTTTTTTTCTAATAATTGATCAGGATAATGTAAATATAAATTATAAATTTTTCTAATTCTCAATCTTTCAAGAGACTTTTCTATCCTCTCATCGATAATATCGTGTATAGATTGAGTTGATGATGTAGGTATTTTTCCTATCTTTGTGGAAACCTTTTTATTGCCCCAATTTTCTGGGCTAAGCATACCAATTATATTTTCACTTTCCCCATAACTCATAGCAGTGTCTATATGATCAATTTTTTTATTCATAGCAAATTGTAAGATTAATTTAGCATCATTTTTTATAATTTTTTTATCTAAAATCCCGTAAAGTCTTCCAAAGGATGCAGTACCAATACTGATTTTCTTTAAATTCATAAATTCAACCTATGTAAAATTTAATAGCATGTAATTTTTTTTCAGTTATTATGATATAATTTTATCCTAACAAGTTAATTTTTTTTTCAATTAAATAAGTTTATAGATGAAATTTATAAAATTCTCAAAGAGTTACGAAGGTTTAATGGAAATTAAAAAAAGTTTTTTTGAAGAAAATAAATTTAATTTGAAGAACTCTTTGAAAATAAACTCCAAATATAGCAAGCAACCTAAAAGAACTCAATGTAAAAATTGCGGAGGAAAACTTGGTAAAAAAATATTTAGTCAATTTAATATAGATTACACAGTTTGCAAATTTTGTGGTCATCTTAATGGTGTATATCAGGATACCGAGAATTTCGTTAATTGGTTATATAGCAGAAATGAAGGTAAGAACTATAAAAAGAATTATCTCAAAGATTTTGAGAAAAGGGTTAATACAATTTACAACCCAAAAGTCAAATTTTTACAAAGTGTAATAAAAAAAAAGAAAATTGTACTAGATATTGGTTCAGGAGCCGGACATTTTCTTAAAGCTTTAGAAAATCAGAAAATTGAAGCTATGGGTTATGAGCCCAATAAAGATCTAGTAAGGCTTGGTAATACAAAACTAACTGAAAATAAGATTCTCAACTCTTCTTTAAATACAACCTACAAGATTGTGAGAGAGAGTACAAATTTTAATGTGCTTTCAATGATTGGCGTCTTGGAACATCTGAGGGCACCTAACGAGATGATAACACAATTTAGCAAGTCAAAAATTGATTATTTATATATATCGGTTCCATTATTTTCGCTATCAACACATTTTGAAAATTCTTTTAGTAAAGTATTTCCAAGACAATTAGGTGGGGGACATACTCATCTTTATACTAAAACCTCCCTTGAACATTTAGCAAAAAGTAACAATTTGATTGTAGTCGGCGAATGGTGGTTTGGAACAGATTTTCCAGATTTATTTAGAAGCCTTATAAATACTTCCAAAAATTATGATAAGAGGATATACACTGATCTACTTAAAAAGAATTTTTTTTCCGTAATAAATGAATTACAAACAATTTTAGATAAAAATAAAATTTGCTCAGAAGTACATATGATTTTTAAAAAGAAATAGATTTGGTTGCGGGGGTAGGATTTGAACCTACGACCTTCAGGTTATGAGCCTGACGAGCTACCAGACTGCTCCACCCCGCGACATCTTTAAAAAAGAGTCCAAAAAAATAGAATCTGTGTTTTTAAGGCCTGGCAGCGACCTACTCTCCCACGTCTTAAGACGAAGTACCATCGGCGCTGAGGATTTTCACGGCCGAGTTCGGAATGGAATCGGGTGTTCTCTCCTCGCCAAAACCACCAGACCATAAAAACACAGATTATTATTGTGTAAAAAAAGTTTGAGGAGTCAATAAAGTTCAATCGAGTTATTAGTACTAGTTAGCTACATGTGTTACCACACTTCAACACCTAGCCTATCAACGTGGTAGTCTTCCACAACTCTCATGGGATACCTAGTTTTAAGGGAGGCTTCCCGCTTAGATGCTTTCAGCGGTTATCCCGTCCATACTTAGCTACCCGGCGATGCGACTGGCGTCACAACCGG
>MDTB01161494.1_pt1 | contig 15624 bp, 18 predicted proteins | sample 811161 | NCBI WGS metagenome assembly MDTB01 (sample SAMN05326650, study PRJNA326480) | marine metagenome | isolation source: seawater | place: Mediterranean Sea | collected 2009 | reverse complement strand
GATTACTCTGATGAAAAAACACAAGAGGTAATCACAAGTTGGGTTCAACAATATGGACACGAAGATATGAAAACTATCAAGGTGTATCAGAGAAAACTCGATAGTGATTTTGCAGCACATAAGAATTCAGTAATAGAAAATAGTAGTGGCGACTATGTGTTTCACTTTGATGCAGATGAATATCCTCATGAAGTATTACTATCCCAAATAAAACAGATAGTAGAAATGAATGAGGTTGATTTAATTTGGGTTCCAAGGGTTAATACAGTGGACGGAATAACTCAACAGCATATTGAAAAATGGAGATGGAGAGTCTCAGAGAAAGGTTGGATAAATTATCCTGATTATCAAGCGAGGATATTCAAAAGGGATAAAAAAATAAAATGGATTAAACCAGTCCATGAAATTATATCAGGTGCACAAAGTTATGCACATTTACCACCACAAGAAGAACTAAGTTTATATCATCCTAAAACAATACAAAAACAAGAAAAGCAAAATAAATTATATGAGTCTATGATATGATTTTTTGGAGAGTTGTTGATAATCAACTTTATGTAGTAAAAGATACCGATAAACTTGGTTTTAATCAATCTGACGGAGTTAGAATACCAGATGAATATTTAGAAAAAAAAATATTTGTGATTCTAAGGACTGCTCATGGAATAGGTGATTGGGGTATATTATCCGCCATGCCACGTTTATTAAAACAAAAATATCCTAAGTGTAAAGTTTATATACCAAGTAAAAAATTATTAAATTCACTATTTCAAATAAATCACGATAACGCCTATAAGATATTTGTTAATAATCCTTATGTAGACGACTTTATCGATTCAATAGATGGTGAAATTTTTCACGACCACTATCGAATTTATGATGAAAAGAACACCGATATTCCGTTGATTAAACAAATGTTGAAATTCTGGCAATTTGAAGAGAATGAAATGTCAGACTATCTACCAGAGATTTATTGGAGTGACAAGGAAAAGGAACTTGGTAATCGAATTATTGAGGAGTATGTTGGTGATAAAGATTTTGGTTGTTTGTTGATGTCAGATAGGTTTGGTACACAACGCGGAGAACATGACCAAAAAAGTTTTGATAAAGATAAATCAGTAATGTTAGACATAATACAAAAAAATAAATTGCCTTATCTGTATTGGACTAGAGAACCTCTAAAAAATACACCATTTAATTTTATTGATAAAGCGTTAAATCTTAGAAATATAGATTTTAGAATTCAGTTGTATCTAAAATCCAAGGCAAGGATTAATATTTCAAATCAATGTGGTATTAGTCACTTAGTGTGTAGATATTCCGATTGTTTTGAATCACAAAGACAGTATCCAATCAAACACAATTTTCTCGATAATATAAAATATTTATGAAGATACTATGTATGACGCCCATTGAACATTTGGATGGTGCATTAAACCTTATAAATCAGTTTGGTGAAGTTACTTATATACCAAATATTTTGAAAAATGAAGTTAATGCAAAATTGATAGAGAATAAGATAACACATATTTTTACAAATCCTAACAAACAAAACTTTATTCTAAACGCTGAGTTACTATCTAATACAAGTGTTCAAGTCATTAACACGTGTTCGACTGGTCTTAATCATATAGATGAACAATATTGTTCAGATAATAATATAGATATATGGTCATTAACAAAAGACTATGAATTAATTAACGATTTACCGTCAACTTCAGAATTAGCTTTTGGATTGATGATGTCATTACTAAGATTTATACCAACTTCATTTCACTCAGTAAAGGACGGTAATTGGGATTATGAGCCTTATGTTGGGCATCAGGTAAAAGGAAAAACAATTGGTATTATTGGATACGGAAGACTTGGTAAAATTATGAAAAGATTGTTCGATGGTTGGGGTGTTAACATTTTGGTGACTGACCCTTACGCAAGAATAACCGATGCAAAAGGTGTATCTTTGGATGAGTTATTAGAAAAATCCGATATTGTTTTCTTACATACCCATGTAACAGATGAGACAAGAGATATGGTTGATGATGAGTTTATACAAAAGATGAAAGACGGAAGTTTTCTGATAAATACAGCTAGAGGTGAGTTAGTTAGAGAAGAGATTGTAATAAATGCAATTCAAAATAATAAGCTCGCGGGTTACGCGACCGATGTAATAAGGGACGAGTTTGGTGATTTTAAAAAGAGTAAATTAGTTGAGTTTTCAATGAATCCAACTAATAATATAATAATAACACCTCATGTCGGCGGTATGACTATTGAGGGACAAACAAAGGCTTATAAATGGGCCATAAGAAAGTTTAAAAATGAAGCTACTAACGATAATACCAACTAAATTAGATTCAAAACGTTTCAAGGAAAAAAATATAGCCGATTTAGACGGTAAACCATTATTTTTACATAGTATAGATTATGCGAGAAAAACCAAACATGATAACGATGTAATTATATCGACAGAGAGTGATAAAGTAAAATCACTAACACCTAAAGAAGTTATGATTCACACACGTGATAAAAATTTATGTGGAGATGTGGAGGTAGTTGACGTGTATTTAGATGTCATAAATAAAATAAAACAAAAATACGATTACGTAATTTGTTTACAACCTGATAATCCAAATCGTAGTAATAATTTAGACGATTGCATTGATTATATGATAGATAACAACTACGATGACTTAATATCTGTAAATAATAGTTATAAACGAAGCGGCTCCATACGCATATTTAAATATGAATACTTGAAAGCTGGATTAGTAAGTAAAAGAATGGGATGTATCAGAGATAGTGCGTCGGACATCCATTATAAAAAAGACCTCGAAGAAATTAGGAAATAACATGAATTATAAAGAAGAAAGACCTTGGGGAACATTTGAAAATTTACTTGATACCGATTATTGTAAGGTCAAAGAAATTGTTATAAAAAAAGGTGGTAGACCAAGTTATCAATATCATCACAAGAGAAGTGAACTTTGGGTGGTGGTTCAAGGTGAGGCTGTAGCTACATTAGATGATGTGGAAACAACTTATAAGGTAGGTGAAGTTGTAAATGTACCCGTTGGAACAAAACATAGGGTTGAAAATAGAAGTGATGAAGATTTAAAATTTATAGAGGTTCAAGTTGGAACATATTTTGGGGAAGATGATATAGTCAGATTAGAGGATGATTACGGACGTGAAGGCTCAGTTGAATAATTATAAAGTATTTATTCCATGTGCTGGAACAGGTTCTCGTTTACATGAAAAAACAAAAAATCTAAATAAAGCCCTCATATCAGTTGGTAATAAACCTGTCATATCTCACATAGTTGAAAAATTTGATGATAAAGTTGATATAATTATTGCACTAGGATATAAAGGTGATTATATCAAACAATTTCTTGAAATCACCTATCCGAAAAAAAACTTTCAATTTGTTGAAGTTGATGTTTTTGAAGGAGAGGGTTCAGGCCTCGGTTATACACTAAATTATTGTAAGAAATATTTACAATCAAAATTTATTTTTATATCAAACGACACAATCATACTTGATGAAATACCATCAATGTCAAAAAGAAATTGGAAAAATTGGATTGGATACTCTGATAAATTCGTAAATAAAAACTATCGTTCAATAAAACTAAATCAAGATGGTAAAATAGACTCACTATTAGAAAAAAATGATAATAGTAAATTTTCATATATAGGAATGTGTGGTATACATGATTATGAAAATTTTTGGTCGTACATGGATGATTCATCAATATTAAAAGATATTAATTTACAAAATAAAATAGATACAGGTGAAATAGAGCCATCAGCTTTACCAATTTTAACTGGTGAAAGTTATGGTTTACAAAGGATGTTGGATAGTGGTATTGAGTTCGATGCTATTAAGTTTGATTGGTATGACGCGGGTGATAAAGATGTTTTATCTGAAGCACAAAAGTTTTTAGAACCAGAAAATACACCTAATATACTGAATAAATCGGATGAAGCAATTTGGTTTGTGAATCATAATGTCGTTAAGTTTCACGTGGATGAAAAATTTATAAAAAATAGAGTAAAACGTGCAGATTTATTGAAAGATTATTGTCCAAAAATAATTGATTATAAGAAAAATATGTATGCATATAAATTTGTAAAGGGGAATACTTTATCAAATAATGTTACGACTGAAAATTTTAAGTTTTTTTTAGACTATTTAAAAGAATTTCATACACCATATCCAAAAACAAAAAAGTTTTTATCTAATTGTATGAAGTTTTATAAAGAGAAAACAAATAATAGAGTAAAAGAATATTTTATCCAATTTGGTCTACAAGATAATGGTAGGGAAGTAATTAATGGTCAAAAAACAAATAGTATTCATAATTTATTAGAAAAATTAAATTGGAATTGGATAAGTGATGGAATACCTGTAAGATTTCATGGTGATTTACATTTTGAAAATATTTTAGTTCCTAAAAATAATGATTTTCACACTCCACCTTTTTTATTTGTTGATTGGAGACAAGATTTCAATGGTGATTTGAGTATTGGTGATATTTATTATGATTTTGCAAAAATATATCATGGATTAATTATCTCACATGAATTAATCAACAAAAATCTTTTTAGTTTCAGAAGAAATATGAATGAAATAAATTACGACTTTCTCATAAAAAATATAAACTTAGATTGTCAAGAGATATTTATTGAATGGTTAGATAAAGAGGGATATGATTCTAAAAAAGTTCGTATAATGTCTGCACTAATATTCCTAAATATTGCAGGTTTACATCATAACCCTTATTCTCATCTTTTATTTAATTTAGGAAAAAAAATGATAGGTGACGTATGAAATTTTTTATTGGGCCGATGACTAAGAATGTTGTCGATGCTATTTTAGAATCCGATTGTAAGATGGGATTTATACCATCCAGAAGACAAGTAGAATATGATGGTGGATACGTTAACAATTGGACTACAAAAGAATTTAGTCATTATGTAAACGGTAAAACAATTATTCAAAGAGACCATGGAGGGCCAGGTCAAGGACATAAGTTGGATGATGGGTTGAAATCTTTTCAACATGATGCGAAATATTTTGATATTGTCCATATAGACCCTTGGAAGATAAAACAAGATTTTGAGGGGGGTTTTGAGGAAACCTTGAGTTTTATCAAATATATTTATTGGATAAATAAAAATATAAAATTTGAGGTTGGAACTGAAGAAGCGATAAGAAAATTTGACTCAATAGAGTTGAAAAATTTACTTATAAATTTAGAAAAAAGGTTATCCTCGGATATATTTGATAAAATAGAGTATGTTGTTGTGCAATCGGGAGTAGGTTTGGATTTGGGCAAAAAAGAGAACACAGGTAATTTCGACCCTAAAAGATTAGAAAAAATGATAGAGGTTTGTAAAAAATTTGGAAAGAAGAGTAAAGAACATAATGGTGATTACCTAACAATTCAGGATTATAGAGATAGATTTAATTTAGGATTAGATTCAATAAACATAGCACCTGAATTTGGTCAGTTTGAAACATCATGTTATTTGACGGAGATGGGAGATGATATTGATGAATTTTATCAAATATGTTACGAATCAAAAAGATGGGAAAAGTGGGTCGATAAAGATTTTATTCCCGAAAATAACAAAAAAGAACTGATAATGATATGTGGTCATTATGTTTTATCAGATAAAAATTTTATTAAAATAAAACCAAATATAGATGATAAAATTAAAAATAAAATAAAATCAGAGTTGGTGAGAATAAATCATGCATAGACCAAAAACTATTTTTTGTGATTTAGATGGGACTTTAGTAAAACATACCAATCCAATTGATACACAAAATCCAAATCTCATTTTAGAGGTTTTACCTGGTGTTCACGATAAACTTAGAGAGTGGGACATGAAAGGTTACACGATAATTATAACCACAGGCAGAAAAGAAAGTACGAGGAAAGCCACAATAAAACAATTATCAAAAGCAGGCATTCCTTACGACCAATTAATAATGGGATTTGGTGGTGGTGATAGAATACTACTCAATGATAAAAAACCTGATGGAAAGATTACTGCATATGCTATAAACCTTGATAGGGATAAAGGATTATTAGGAGAAAAAATATGAAAGATTATAAGGAAAATGGATATAAATTCGTCAAATCAGCTTTTACAAAGGAGTGGGCAAATCATGCTAAGGAAGTTTTGATAAAGATGGAGCCAAAGGTCTGTTTACCTTTCTCTGATATCTCATGGGGATTCGGCCAATTATTTGACGTGGAGCCATTCACAGAGATAAAAAAAAATAAATATTTTCAAACCTTTTTTAGAGAATTGTTTAGTACAGATAATTATAAAATTAACCATCTCATGGCGAGTAATAAATCAGCTTACATTGGGCCAGAAGAAATGTGGCATCAAGAGTGGCCAAATATTGATACTTTTGCACCAGGTTGTGACCCAAAAATAGATTGGAAAAAATTTACTCAAGTTGTTATAGCAATTGATGAGATGAATATTAATAATGGTTGTTTACGGATAATACCAAAATCTCATGAGTTGGGTATGGTGGAACATCAAGACATAGTTTGGAATAATATGGGACACAAAAAAAGAGCTAAATTCAATGAGGTAAATAAAGCGGTTGAAAAATACGGTATGATGGATTGTATAATGAAACCAGGAGATATGTTATTTTTTAATCATTATATTCTACACGGTTCTTCAAGTAATATTAGCCAATATGATAGAAAGGTTGTTATTATGCAGGTTCAAAATCATGATGTTGAGAAAAACATGAAAGTATTCAATGATTATGCTAAATATAGAACCGATTTTTTAGTTACCACCTATAAAAATAAAATAGCAAAAGAGACAAGTGGTAACAAATATGCTGATTTCAATAAAAATTAATTATGAATTTAATAATTTGTTTACATGGAATTTTAGGTGGCACTAAAGGAAAAAATGGAAAAGGTGATACGCTACAACCTAAATTATTATACGAACATATAAGTGAACAGATAATAGAGACAAATAAAGATTATTTTAACAAGATTGATATTGTAATACATTCGTGGTCACATAAACAAAAAGATAAAATTCTTGAAGAATATAAACCAACAAATTACGAAATAGTAGAACAAAAAGAGTTCACTAAGACGGGTGATAATAGAAAATTTAGTAAATTATATTCATTATTTGAGTCAATTAAACTCATTGAACAAGTTACAGATGACGATATAATATTTTCGACAAGGTTTGACAATTTTTATAAAGAAAAAATTGTATTTGAGGATATTAATAGATACTTAATAATGAATAAGGTTTTGTTTCCTGGTGACCCTCATAATTGGAGTGTCTATAATGATAGAAGATTACAAGATTTATTTTTTATCGCAAAATACCAAGTTTTAAAAAACGTATTTACAGAAAAAAATTATAAGAATGTTACTTCATTGATGAAAAATAAAGATAGTAGTTGTTTTTGTGATAATGGTGGTAGACAGTTGGACAATCATTCTATAATTAGGACTGTTTTCGAAGATAACGACATTCACAGATTAGATAATTATAGGTCAATGGATAGAAAGAATCGTGATAAACCATATGAAGTTTCTACTTGGAGAAATTATAAAAAAACAGGATAAAAAGGGTTATATATGACAAAAATAATATCAGAAATTGGTTGGAACCACATGGGTGATATGGCACTAGCAAAAGAAATGATTGATGCTTCAAAAGAAAACGGAGCAGAAATAGTTAAGTTTCAAACTTGGTCTGTTAGTAGACTAAAACCTGGCCCTTGGGATGAGGATGGAAGAACAGATATATATAAAAAAGCAGAGTTATCTAAAAGCGACCACCAAGAACTTATATCACATTCACAAAAAAGTGGTGTTGAATTTTTATCATCAGCTTTTTCTATTCAAGACGCAGAACTTTTATTTGATTGTGGACTTACTTCGGTCAAAGTGGCTAGCTTCGAATCAAGAAATCCAACTTTACTAGCCTTTTGTGACTCACATTTCGATAAGGTATATTTATCAACGGGCACATCATCAGTAGATGAAATATCAAAACATCTCTCCTATTTACCAACAACAAAAGTAGTTTTATTACATTGTGTTTCATCATATCCATTAGAACATTGTAATGCAAATTTACCAAGAATAAACCTTTTGAGAGAACTTAACAATGAGGTCGGTTATAGTGACCATACATTCGGTATTGATGGTGCAAAAATATCATTAGAGTATGACCCATGTGTAATAGAAAAACATTTTACGATAGACCAAAGTTTACCAGGTCGTGATAACAAGTTTGCAATATTACCCGAAGACCTAAAAGAGTTGTCTGATTACATTCAAATGAGAGATGAAATGAATATCAATCATGGTGGTGGTTATCTAAAGTGTGAGGAGGAGGCAAGAGATATAATGACAGGTAGATTTAGTGGTTAGTGTAATTTTAAGAAGTAGAAATGAGGAAAGATATATTGGATTTGCTCTACAATCTTTACACGATTTTTTTGGTTATGATTTAGAGATTGTATTAGTCGATAACGAGTCAACCGATAATACAATACGAGTGGTAAATAGTTTTGAATACTTGGACATTAAAAAAACAAACATAAACAAAAATGATTATACACCAGGTAAAGCATTAAACTTAGGTTTACAAAATTGTAGTGGTGAAATAGTTTTATGCATGTCCTCACATTGTCAGATTACTAATCTAAACTTTAATAAAATAAAAAGAAAACTACAAGACAATGTGGCAGTTTGGGGAAAACAAATTCCAATATGGGATGGAAAAAAAGTATCAAGAAGATATATGTGGAGTAATTTTAAGGATGAAGACCAAACGAACTATTTTTGTGAGTTGGAAAATAGATTTTTTTTACACAATGCTTTTTGTTTTTACAAAAGAGAAACTTTGGTTGATAATAAATTTAACGAAAAGTATAGTGGCAAGGAAGATAGATATTGGGTTAATGATATGATAAAAAAGGGCCATCAAGTTTATTACGACTCAGATATGATTTGTAATCATTTTTATACAGACAACGGAGCAACTTGGAAAGGGATAGGATAATGAAGATAGGAATTGTTGGTAATGGATTCGTCGGTAATGCAGTAAGGAATGGATTTTCACCAAACGTTGGATGTGATGCAGAGGTCAAGGTTTACGATAAAAACCCATCTAAATCAACCGATAGATTAATTGATGTTGTAAATGATAGTGATTTTGTATTTGTCTCAGTCCCAACTCCATCTTTTGAGAACGGAGATATAAATCTTCAGATATTAGATAATTGTCTAAGAGACATTTACTCGATATCAAAAAATGAGGAAACTATATTTTTAGTACGTTCTACAGTCGTACCCGGCACCACTATGAAACTAAAAGAGAAATACAATACACTCAGATTAGTTTTTAATCCTGAATTCTTAACAGAAAGAAGTGCCAATTTTGATTTTATAAATCAAACAAGATTTATATTGGGTGGTGATACAGAGGATACTACAAAAGTGTCTAATTTATTTAGGTGGAGGTTTGGAAAAAGTATTTCTGTTATAGAGACTGATTATGAATCTGCGGAGATGGTAAAATACATGACTAATACTTTCTTAGCTACTAAAGTTTCTTTTTTAAACGATATGAAAATATTATGTGAGAAAGTTGGTGGTGAATGGGAAGATGTATTAGAAGGTTTTATTAGAGATGGTAGAGTTGGACATACACACTTAAATGTACCAGGTCATGATGGTAAATTTGGTTTTGGTGGTTCTTGTTTTCCTAAAGACATACAAGCTATAATAAACTTTGCAGATAGTCTTGGGTTAACTATGGACACGTTAAAAGGTGTATGGAAGACTAATATAAAAGTTAGGCCAGAAAAAGATTGGGAAAAACTTGAGGGTAGAGCTATAACAAAGGATAAGAAATAATGATACTATGGTTTACAGGTCAACCAGGAAGTGGTAAAACAACTTTATGTAATGAACTTAAGGAAAAAATATTATATTCTCATTATTATCTAAAGGGTAAAATAATTCACTTTGATGGAGACGACATAAGGGATGTGTTAGATAATAAAGATTATTCAGAAAAAGGACGTAAAAAGAACATACAATTCGTTATTGATATGGCCAAAGTAATGGAGAAAAAAGGGTTCTTAGTATTAGTATCGTTAGTTTCACCTTATCGAGATTTAAGAACTGGTAATGTTTTTTACTTGAAATCATCAAGAGAACTAAGAAAAAATTATTGGGTTGATGATTATGAACCACCAAAAGAAAATTTTAATCAAATAAATACAGATAAACCAATAAAGGAATGTATAGATGAAATACTCAATGTTTATAGGGAGATGGCAGCCCTTTCACGACGGTCATAGATGGTTAGTCAATGAAAGATTAAAACTTGGTAAAAATGTATTAATTTGCATTCGTGATATGGAACCAGATGAAAATAACCCATGGAACTCTCACCAAGTTGAGCAAATGATAAATCACGTATATAGAAATAATGATAGTGTTAAGGTAATGATTATACCTGATATTGAAAGTGTAAATTATGGCAGGGGTGTTGGATATGAAATTATTGAACATTTCCCACCAAGTGACATTAAAAAAATAAGTGCTACGGAAATCCGAAAAAAAAGTGAATAATAAAGTTATTTATACAGCTATTATAGGTGGTTATGATGAACTAATAGAACCTAGTTTCAAACCTAAAGGTTGGGATTTCGTATGTTTTTCTGATAGACCATTGAAATCTAAAACTTGGAAGGTAAAAGATACATTACCACTTTATAAAGATAACACAAGAACTGCTAGAAAACATAAATTACTTCCACATAGGTTGTTCTCAGAATATGAATATAGCTTATGGATAGATGGAAATATAAACGTAATTGGTGACGTTAATGACTTATTATCTAGTTTGGACGATGTAAATTACTCCACATATGACCACAATCAAAATTCATTAGACCCAAGGGATTGTATATATGAAGAAGCAAGGGTTATTTTAGAGTTCGGTGCGATTAATATGAAAAAAACACCCGAAAAGGGGATGAAAAATTATAAGGATAATCCTAAATTGATTCAAAGACAAATGGATAGATACAAATCAGAGGGTTATCCATCTAATAATGGTTTAGTGGTTCAAATGGAAGTTCTCAGAAGACACAATCAAAAAGATGTCATAAGTGCAATGGAATCCCATTGGGAAGAACTAAAACATAATAGTAAGAGAGAACAACTCAGTTTCAATTATATTGCATGGAAGAATAGATTAAAATTTAATTACATACAGGGTGATTCAAGAAATAATAAATATTTTGTAAATATTGGAGCCCATAAAGGAAAGAAATGATAATATCACATAAACATAAATTTATATTTGTTAGACCAAGAAAAACGGCTGGTACTACCATGCAGAACGTTTTATCAAAAATATGTGGAGAGGATGATATTATCACTAGTGGTTATGATGAAGGTAATAGAAATATTGATAAATCATGTTGGGACGGCCATCCACACCCTCATTTATGGGATATAAAAAATTTGGTTGGAAATGATATATGGAATGATTACTATAAATTTACATTTGTTAGAAACCCTTTTGATATTACGGTGTCAAGATTTTTTTGGAATATTATAGGGAAAGGCCAAAAAGGATATGATACAACGAAAGAAGATTTTAAGAGATGGTTCAAGGAGTATACTTCAACAAATATCTTTCATGATGCGAAATATTATTCAGTAAATTTAGCTTATCCTTTCTTAGTAGATATGAATTGTATGTCACAAAATAACACCCCAATTTATCCATCAGGTAAATTAAATCGAGCCATTAATTTAGATTTCGTGGGTAGATATGAGAATTTACAATCGGATTTTAATTTTGTCTGTGATACATTAGGTTTGGAAAATTTAAAATTGAAAGATGAAAACACTAAAACTAAGACTAGAAAAAATAAAATTAATTATAAAGAATGGTATGATGAAAAAATGGTTGAGGTGATGTATTCTTGTTTTGAAAAAGATTTTGATTTACTCGGTTATGAATTTGAACAAGATTTTTCACTAACTAAAAAAAGTATATGTGTAGATAGAACAATTTTTCAAAATGTTGATAAGAATATAAATGGGGCGAGTCTAATTAAAGTGCCTGATTGGATAACTAACCCTTTAGGTAAATACTATCTATATTTCGCCAGTCATACTGGTAAATACATCAGGTTAGCTTATTCAGATTGTTTGACAGAGCCATTTAAAATTTATGATGGTGAGGTTCTAAGATTAACAGATACAACGTGTAAAACTCACATAGCCAGTCCTGATGTTCATATTGATGATAAGAGTAAGAAAATAAAAATGTATTATCACGGAGACACCAATAATTTTCAAGAAAGCTTTATTAGTGAGTCTAATGATGGTTTAAGTTATACAAATAATCCAAAACCTTTAGGACTATTTTACTTTAGAGTCTTCAGATACAATGATAAATTTTATTCTATAGCAAAAAATAAAAATGAGGACTCGATAATTTATGAATCAGATAATTGGGATGGTGAATATAAACCTTTATTCACTTTATTACCTAACTCAAGACACACGGCTACGTTAGTAAAAGATGATATTCTATATATTTTTTATACTACTGTTGGTGAGTCACCAGAGTCTATTTATTATTGTAAAATAAAATTAGCCGATAGTGTCAATAATTGGGATGTTATAGATAATAAAAAACTAACAAAACCGACTTTTGAATTTGAGGGTGCAGGTTCAGATTTGATTCCAAGTAACTTTGGTTCATCTACCTTAAGATGGGGTGAGAAAAAATTGAATGAATTACGTGACCCATGTATTTATAGAGAGGGAGATGATTTATTTTTGTTATATTCATTTAATGGTGAGGGTGGAATAGCTTTAGGGAGTTTAAATAGTTATGAGTAATGTTGTTTTTCAGGTCAATATTAAGGGACATAGAGTAAAACCAGAGTTTGATTTATCAACTAAATCTTGGGCGACTTGGTGTGATAAAAATAATTTTGAACATTTTGTTCTGACTGAACCAATATATGACTTAAGTTATATGAATGCTAATTGGCATAAGTTTTTTGTCTTAGAATTATTAGAAAAAGAAGGAATTGAATATGACCAAGTATGTATAGTGGATGCTGATACAATAGTTCACCCTGATTGTCCCAATTTCTTTGACCTAACAGATAATAAATTTTCAGTTGTTCAGAGTGACGGTTGTTATGAGTGGGTAAATCGAAGTATAGGAGCTTATCATACGTATTTTTTTACTGATATTTATCTCAAGACATGGACTTACTTTAATAGTGGTTTTATGATATTGAACAAATCACACAGGGATTTTTGTGATAAAGTATATGAGTTTTATAATAATAATCAAAATAAACTTGTCGAAGCACAAAAAACATTTTTAGTTGGAACAGACCAAACTCCAATAAATTTTCTAACAAGAAAACACAATTTAGACTTAAAATGGTTACCTAATGCATATAATTTACATGACCCATATAGAAAAGACCTACTTTTTATAGACCCATCAAATTGGTGGGCGGATGACTTAACTAATCTATATAATTCAGGTTGGGTTTATCATTTTAATGCGGTGCCGACAAATAATCTAAAAAGAGACGCTGGTTATTGGATAGATAGAGTTTTTCATGAGTTATATGAGGATAAATCATGAAAATAGCTTTTTTTTCAGAAACAGGTAATAATCAAAAATATCCAAGAGATTTTCCTAATGCTAGAACAGAAGTAGCTTGGTGTATTGCACTTGATGCACCAATGTGTCATCTAGAGCAATTACCTAATGACCATTTTGATTTAGGAATTGTAATAATTCCAAAAAACAATCCAAATATTGACCTGAATCACATTAGAAAAGTTTGTGACAAGATTGCGATTATGCAGGAGGGCCCACATTGGTTTTTTCAAGATTATGACGTGACAAATCAATTTCACTATTATAATTGTCTTATGGAAGCTGATTGGATATATTGTCATAATTATTCAGATATGAAATATTATAAGGGGTTGGGATGTAAAGATGTCAAAGTCCTCAGAAGTTTAATGATACCAGAGGGGTTAAAACCACGGAGTGAATTAGGTAATGGAACTATCATCGGTGGTAACTTTGTAAGTTGGTATGGTGGATTTGATTCTTATGTGGTTGCTAGAGAAATAGACGACACAATATCAGCTCCATCAATGGGTAGAAAACAAGAACAAGAGAGTATGATTGACGATATAAACTATCTACCTTATATGAGTTGGAGAGAGTGGATTGATAACTTATCACAATATAATATTGGTATTCATCTAATGAGAACACATGCCGCTGGAACATTTGCTATGAATTGTGCATTTCATGGAATCCCTTGTATCGGATATCGTGGATTAGATACCCAAGAGTTATTACATAGTAATACAATGGTTGAGGTTGGTGACTTGTATGAAGCAAAAAAATTAGTTTTACGTTTGAAACAAGATACTTATTTTTATAAAGAATGTAGTGAAATGTCAAAAATGGGATTTCAAAAACACTATACTGAAGAAAAATGGAAAGAGAGTTTCAATAATGAAACCGATTAGTTTTATTCAACCATCAAGAAACAACTTAAAATACCTAAAATGGTCATATGATAGTATCAGAAAGAATTTAGGTTCTCATCACGAGATATGTTGGGCTGATGATTTCTCAGATGATGGAACGTGGGAATGGATGCAAGAGATATCCGATAAAGATAAGAACGTAAAAATACATCGTAACGAGGGGCCAAATAGGTTAGGGCACACCATTCTATATGATACCCTCGTTAACAATTACGCTACAAACGAAATAGTTATGATTTATCATGCTGATATGTACGCTTGTCCTTATCTTGACAATGAAATTCTGAAACTTATAAAACCAGGCACGGTTGTATCGGCCACAAGGATAGAGCCTCCACTTCATCCTGATGGGCCAGAAAAGATATTGAGAGACTTTGGAATAGAACCTGAAGAATTTAAGGAGGAAGAACTATTTGAGTTTTTAAACACCACGGATACATCTGCAGAACCAACCAAAGGTATATTTGCTCCGTGGGCTATATACAAAAAAGATTTCCAAGATATAAACGGACACGACCCATTATACGCACCACAATCAAAAGAGGATTCAGATATATTCAATAGATTCGTATTAGCTGGTTACGATTTAGTTCAGACCTGGAAGGGTTTCGTGTATCATATGACTTGTAGAGGTAGTAGGTTCAAGGATGGTGCTCTAAGAAATCCAGCTGGTCAAGTCTTTATGAAAGGTAGAGAATCATCAGAGTGGTTGGAACAAAATCTTAAGAGCACACGTAATTTTATCCGTAAATGGGGTCACATGGTAAATCACGATAAAATGATGTATCCAATAATACCATCAAAATATGATATTGGTATAGTTGTTAGGAATTCTTCTCCACAATTACTTAGAGAGATTGAACCATGGTGTTCCACTATATATGTTGATTGTGAATATAATGATTACATAAAAGAGGAACAAAGAAATACAGCCTTTGATTTATCGGATAGGATTAAACCATAT
>MDTB01223817.1_pt1 | contig 15631 bp, 15 predicted proteins | sample 811161 | NCBI WGS metagenome assembly MDTB01 (sample SAMN05326650, study PRJNA326480) | marine metagenome | isolation source: seawater | place: Mediterranean Sea | collected 2009 | reverse complement strand
GGAAATAAAAACTGTTCCGGTTCAAAAAAACTAAGAAAAGTTGAATAAAGTGCCCTTTCCAAACCTGATCCAACATTTGAAACTTTATTTTCTTTATGATCTTTTTTGAACTGCAACATCTTAGAAGCCAAGTCACCAAGTGATATCTCATAGCAATTGTTCAAGGCAGGATAGACAATTCCTAAAGGTTGTTCATTTAAATTCTGGAGAAATAAATCTACTACTTCATCAATATATATGAGTTTGATAACCTTCGAAGCATCATTGACTTCTAGGTCTAAACCTTTGAGACAATTATAAGCAAAGGTGGAAACAACCGAATTATAGTTAGGTTTGCTCCATTTACCAAAAACTCCAGGGAGTCTATAAATAACTGCCCTATCTAATGTCTTAAGAGCCTCTTCAGCTCTCAGCTTGCTTTTACCGTAATGATTATTTTCTTCTACTTGTGTTGAGGACGAATATACAATGGGGATATTTCTATTATTACGTTTTATACAATTAACTATCTTTTCTGTAAGTATTTGATTTGTTTCATAAAATGCATCTTCATTTATTGGCCTATTCTCTCCAGCCAAATGATAAATAAAAGAAATGTTGTCCAAGTTCTGTTCTATTTCGGAGAATTCAGATTCGCGGTGAAACTCTTGAACCTGAAACTTATTCTCTTTTAACTTAAAGATAAGATTTCTTGCTATAAATCCCTCTGAGCCTGTTACAAGAATAGTCACAATTGCTTTCCTTTACGAAAAGAGATAATTTAAATTAGGATCTAAATTGAGAATATTCTCAACACCTTTCACATTAAGCTGATCAGTATTGTTAGAATTGAAGTCTTGAACAGAGGATACACTTTCATCGCCAATCTCAAAATAGGAATCATAATTTAGATCTCGATTGTCTAACGGCACTGAGAAATACTCTTTAAACTCATTCGCTATATGCATTTCTTCCCGGCTAAGCAAAACCTCATACTGCTTCTCGCCATGCCTTGTTCCTATTATTTTGGACTCAGCATTTTTGGCGTCTAGAATATTTTTGATTGCCATTGCAAGAGTCCCAACCGAGCAAGCAGGAGATTTCTGCACCAGTATTTCGCCATTTCTTCCATCAGTAAAAGCATAAAGAACTAGGTCTACAGCTTCATTCAAAGACATAATAAATCTTGTCATATTAGGATCTGTAATAGTGATCGGAACCTTACTTTTAATTTGTTCCACCATCAATGGTATTACAGAACCTCTTGATCCCATCACATTACCATATCTTGTAATGCAAATCTCAGTATCTGAGGTAAATCTAGACCTAGCAAGAGCAACTTTTTCCATCATTGATTTAGATATTCCCATTGCATTTATGGGATAGACTGCTTTGTCTGTACTGAGACATATAACTTTCTTGACTTTTGAAATAACTGAAGCTTCAAGAACATTCTCAGTACCTAAGATATTTGTTTTAACTGCTTCAAGTGGATAAAACTCACAAGAAGGAACCTGCTTAAGAGCAGCTGCATGAAATATAAAGTCAGACCCCCTTGTTGCATTTAAAACTGCATCAAAGTCCCTAACATCTCCAATGTAAAACTTAATTTTAGGATTGTTGTACTTTTTTCTTAAGTCATCTTGTTTTTTCTCATCTCTGCTAAAAATCCGAATCTCTTTCAGATCTGAAGTAGTAAATCTATCTAATATAGCTTTTCCAAAAGACCCACTTCCACCAGTTATTAAAAGGGTCTTATCCTTAAACATTCACGAATTTTATATGTAAATAGAATAAAAAAATACTCTTCTTAAGAATCAAATGGATTTGCTTCAATTTTAATCTCTACATGCTCCTTATTAGAAGTATTTATAAGTCCAGTCTTAGAAGCTATTAAAGTCTCATTTAAAGCACTTTGGATTGGAAATGTATATGTTCCGAAACCAAATATGACCGGATTAAGTGCATCCTTTTTAGAGGAATCTAGAATGAAAAGTTTTTGTTTTCTCATATCAAACATATAAAGAAAAGATTCGCCTCTTAGTCTATAGAATGGTGAGAAATATTTCATAAAAGAAGTTTCTTCATCAGGCTCAACTGAGGTGGAAAAGAAGACATAACTTTCATTAGAGAATCCATAGATTACTGGGCCAGCTGTAGATGATATTAATTCAGTTCTATAACTACTCTCCTTTAAGAATACTTTAGTGATAGAGTTTTTGTCTCTTGGAGAGTCAGTTGCAAAAAATAAATTACCTTCGTATAACCATGATACGCATGCTCTATACTCTTGTTTTCCAGTTAAAACTGGATATATCTTTAATGTATCAAGGGATAGTCTCCAAATTCCTACATTCTTTCCGGTATCGCCCAGATTAAAATACAGATCACCAGATTCTGGATCCTGCAAACAGGAATGAATGTGATTGATTTCACCCTCTTCAAATGTGTAGATCCTCTGGAATAGATTTAAGTCATTAATCGGAGCTATGTAGATCTCCACAGGCAACATATTGATGTTAGAAAAATAATTTGAATAAATTACATACGTAAAATCATTATATTGTATTTTATCTAAGTAAAGAGTCTTACTAAAGTTCTCAGAGGTCTTTATTTTTTTTACCTGAAGTGTCTTTTCATTAATTAAATATAGTCCTTTCTTTATTGATATTAATAATTCTTCTTCATTTATTCGAAGAGATGAATAAATACCGTATCTTAGTAGTCTTCTTAATATTCCTGAGGAATAAAGAAGAGAATTAAAAAGCCTATCTCCTTTTTTAATTACATTTAATTTCTTATCAAGCAAAACCAATCTGCCCTTTTGAATCGCTGTAGAGTTATTTTGATTTATAGAAATTAATTGCATTTAATTAATACTAGGAGTTTTATGGAACTGGTCTTTATTTTGCAAAAGGCAAAATAGTGGCAAGAGAACTAACACTGCTCCTCTGGAAACCAATATAAATTCGGTTATAAATAACCCGAAAAAAAGATAAATGGAATAATACAGAGTGCCGCGTGAAAAGGTACCATTATTTTCAAGCATACTAACCTTTATTAGAAAGTATGAGAGAAATAAGAGATAAGAAATTAATCCTATAGGTCCAAAATGGATAAGCAACATAGTGTGCATACCATCTGCCCATGTAATAGAAGACACAAGAGCAGACTGTCCAAAAAGTAAATAAGAATAACTGTACTCTTGCATTGCAATTGAAAGCTTAGCGATCCTGTTTCCCATACTCTGATCATTAGCGACATCAAAATTAAAACTTCTCATTGTAGGCAGATATTCCTCGAGGAAAGGGAATAAAGCCACATAAGAACTCAAGAATAACAAGGAGACTGTAACGAGGATTCCTAATGACTGGTGTGGTTTATTCTTAAAAAGATGAATTATAAAAACCAAGAGGAGAAGAGCTAGTGGATTCCTAGAACCAGTCATGAAAATTCCTAAAAGCGTGATAAGTAAAATAGGAAACTTAAATTTATATCCATTTAAAAATAAAAAGAACCCTAGAGCGCCTAATACATATGCATATAGATGACTATCAGGTCCACTAGAATTATTTTTACCAGTTCCCGGAAAGGATATCTGATTTGGGGAAGATAAATCAGCAGAGGCAAGAATTGAAGTTGCATAATAGAAGCACCACAAAATCATTAATAACCAGGTAAAAAAGACTAAATTCTCTATAAAGATTTTATCTAATTTCAAATTGCTACAGAAAATGAATATAGCAAATATAAAAATATACTTATAACCAAATCCTATAAAATTTAAAAGTCCCCTATCGGAGCTATAGCCTGCTAATAAACCACCCAGTAAATAAAGTAGTGTAAAAAAAGACATTATGAAAAGAGTGAGAGGTGTGATTCTTAGATTTTTTGTAATAATTAAAGTAAATAAGCATAAAAAAATTAATATATCGGACATTCCAAAGAAGGCAACCCGATAGTTGAAAAGGGAACCGATCATTAAAAGAGTTAATAAAATCTTTGCATTCATTCTTTATTTATCACCGCACAAGATTCCAGATCTAATGCAAGATCTTCGAATCAATATATTCTCATAAAAAATTAAACTTAATCTTGATTTGATGAATATAGCTATATTAATGTCTTAAGATATTTTTAGTTAATTTGAGGTTCTTTTTAGTCTTCTATTTAACCATAGAACCTTTCTAAGCATTAGATAAAAAGCACTAAAGTCTCTTAGAATGACATGCTTGCAAAAGGTTACAAAATCGGCAGTTTTTGCAAAGCTAGATACAGAAATTTCCCTTAACATAAACTTGCAAATATTTTTTGAAGCCAAAATCTCTCCAACTAACTCTTTAAATTTCTCCTGTCTTTCAATGATTTCTATTGCCTTCAAAAGTCTTCTAAATCTAAAAAGAATTCTTTCCTTTGAGTAATCATCTAAATTTCCAAATGTCTGAGAGTCGTGTTGTCTATAAAAGTATAATGGCTGCTTAACATTATTTACCTCAATTCCATTTGTAAAATAATAGAAGGAAAACCATATATCCTCAAAAGGTAAATCTTCAGGCATTGGAAACATGCCTTTAATGTCATTATGAAAAAAAGTCCAAGACGCCTTTGGGAGTACTATCAAATTTTTTAAATATTTTTTGTAGTCCTTGTGCTTAAGATGTTTAATAGGCATATCTCCTAGAATTTTTGATTCCTTATCTACTAGACTAAATGGGTGAATAAAAGATTCTTTGCGTACCGAAAATGTATTGAAGTATTCCCAAAACTCTTGATTGATTAAATCATCAGAATCTACAAACTTAATGAAATCATACTGCACCAAACTTTCGCCATAATTTATAGCGTTCACCTTGCCGTTGAAGGGATTTTTTCTTAATATTATCTTTTCAGGATATTGATTCTCATACTGTCTGCAAATCTCATATGTTTGGTCTTTGGAATGGTCTTCTATTATTACAAGTACAGAATTAAATGGGATATTCCGGACATAGCTCTCAATTGCATCAGCAATATATTCTTCTGCATTTTTGGTAGGCATTATTAATGCTAAATTATATTGGCTACTCAAGATTCATTAAAATTTTATTTAAGACCATTGGATCAACCTCATTTAAGAACAATTTGGATCGTAAGGACTCTAATTGTTTTGGCTCAATCACGTGTAATTTGGTCACATTTTTAAGTCAACAATATCAGAAAACTGAAAGCTCTTATATGAACTTTTTATCTAACATTCTTTTTATCTCTTTTATAGAATGTTTAAAAATGGAATTCATATAAGGATAACTGCTTCCTCCAAGATGAGGTGTAATAACTATATTTTTATTTGTTTTTGAAAACTTTACCATCTCACTTTCTTTGACACCGAAAGGACTTTCACCCTCCAAAACATCAAGGGCTATTCCTCTAAATTTATTTTTTGTAACGTACTTAATGAGAGCTTTTTCGTTGACAATACCACCTCTAGAGGTATTAACGATATAACTTCCTGGTTTCATTTTCTCTAGCTCTTTTCTATCGATTAGATTGATAGTTTCATTATTTGAAGGTACATGAAGAGTTATTAAATCTGAATCTGATAAAACCTGATTTAAACTTTGTTTTTTAACGTAAGAAGGAAATTCTGTTTTTTTACATATGGATCATAGGCCACGATTTCTGCTCCAAACGCATTGCAGATGTATGAAACTTTCTTTCCAATATTTCCAAGTCCTATAACTCCCACTTTTATATTATTAAGATCTTCTATCGAGTAACTTCTGTTATCCCATAAGCCTTTTGTTTTGACGTCCGTCACAGATTCAACATGATTTTTCAACAGAGATAGAATCAATGAGATCGTGTGTTCTGCTGTTGACCAGAGTGTAGCTTTGAAAGTTGAGTCAAGTCCTAAAGCATTGAATTGAATTTTTTTTTCCTCTAAATAATTAGTATCAATATGCTCATAACCCATAGAAGGTTGATAGATTGCTGATAGGCTGCTTCCAGAGTTGATTACTTCTTTATCTATTTTTATTCTGGCATTGGGAATGAGTCCATCAAAGTTATATACTTTATTTACTAATTCAGAATGTGGTAAATATTCGATTATTTCACCATCAAATATTTCATAGAATAAATCCACTACTTCTGGAAATCTTTTGAAAGGCGCTGTGCAAAGAACTTTGTATTTCATAGAATTTTATTAATAAATGAATGGGCTTTCTTTGAAACATCTACTAATGCTTCTTTAGAATAACCACCAATATGCGCAGTAGAATAGACATTACTTCTTGCGATTAAAGATAAATCTCTTTCCTCTGGAGGCTCTTTTCCCAATACATCACAGAAGTAAAAAAAGTGTTCATTAATATCTAAGACATTTTCGAGAGATTGCTGACAAACAATATCTGCTCTTGAAGTATTTATAAGAGCTTTTCCAGACATTAATGATAAAAGTTTTTTATTAAATAGTTTTTTAGTGGTTTCATTAGATGGCAGGTGAATTGAAATTATGTTGCTGGCCTTAATAAGGTCCTCTAATTTTGGAATAAACCTAACTTTCTTTGATTTAAAATACGGATTTTCTTTCCTAGAATGATAAAAAAATTTTATTCCAAGCTTTAGTCCCAGATCTAAAAATTCACGAGATATATCTCCAGCACCTATGAGGCCCACTTTTATTTCATTCAAGTCTGCATTCAAGTAGCGATTCCATAGGCCTCTCTTGGAATCAAAGTAATGCTTTTGAATATTAAAAATATAGGTAAATGAAAAAGCTAGGCAAAGCTTGGCAACATTTTTGACAGTGTATTCAGATTTAATTTTAAATAGAGCAATATTCTTTTTTTTTAGATAATCTGAATCAATGTTTTCAGTAGTTGTACCAAATCTAACAACTACTTTTAAATTTTTAGCACTATCTATTACTTCTTTATCTATCAGTTCACTTCCAATTATTAATCCATCGCAGTCACTGACTAGATATATTAATTCTTTTTTATTAGAAATGATACCGTTTGAATATATATATTCAATTTCACTGCTTTGATGTTCTATACTCAAGTCCTTTACAAAGTATGCTCCTTGAGGTGTTACTAAAACCTTTTTCACAATGTTCTTCCACCATCAATATAAAGAGTCTGGCCACATAAAGATAACGGTACTTTAGTTGCCAAATATAAGGTCAGTTCAGCAACCTCATCGACAGAAGCTAAACGCCCTAACGGAGTTGCGGCAATTATATCTTTACTATCTTTTGCAAACCTTTTCTCTGTAAGTCTAGATTTCATGAGACCTGGAGCGATATTATTTATTGTGAGGTTGTCTGAACATTTCTTAGCATAAAACTTTGTTAATGTTTCGGCGGCTACTTTCGAAGATATATAGTGATGATTAGACGCATTGAGGGTTTTAATGGAATTAGACAACACATTGACTATCCTTAATCTGTCCTTAGTAAAGTCCTCATCACTTACAAGCTCTTCAAACACTGAGGACAGGCCAAAGTAATTTACATTTAGGACATTTCTAACTTTATCTTCTTCTGAAGACAGGGGAGAAACTCTTTCATCATAGGTATAGGCGAAGTTATTTATGATCCCTTTGATTGATAGATTATTAACTCTGATATGTTTAAAAATGTCTTGCACATCTGATCTTTTAAGAACGTCGCATTTTATCAATTGAATGCTACTTTTTTTTTATAATTGGATCATTAGCAAGCTCTTCAAATCCACTGTTAGAAGTGATAATCAGGCTTAAATTTTCTTCTAGGGCCTTTTTTATTAAACACCTTCCAAGTGTTCCATTTGCTCCAAATATTAAAATCATTTACAGATATTTTTTTATTTTTTTACTAACTTTGGATTCTGTAATTTTTATTTCCTTAGCTGTTTCACTATTGACAAATTCTTCGAGTACCTTGGTCGCTTTTTCATGATGAGAAATTTCTTCATTAAATTTTCCTGATACTATTCTCTCTAATTGCTTTACAGCTTTATCCTTCATATCATTACCCCACAAAATTTTTCTACTTGAAGCAACTCCGTATTGGCATGTAGGAGAGGCGTTGTCTTGGAAGCCTTTGTATAAACCATTTCTTCCCATCATTGTCCTTACAGCTCCGAGTTCTCCGCTAAAATAAAGTTCTAGACATGCAGCTTCTTTTGGATAACCGTTTTCAGTTAACACTTCAAAAGCAGTTTCAACAGACGCAAAAAAAGTAGGGGCCATAAATTGCTCGATGAATAAATCAATTTCGGCCTCTTCCCCATATGTCAATTCAATTAGACCTCCTTTTGAAAACCCTAACGATTCTGTAAGATTCATTAAAATTTCTCTTGCATTACCAGATGCATCTTGGGCAATATCTACAAATGCAGGTACACCTCCACCTCTTAAAAAAGTATCTCTTATCTGTTCTCCAGGAAATCTGGGAGCAATCATTAGTACGTCAATTTCTTTAGGAAGTTCATTTGATTCAAATCTTAACCAATAGCCATGTGCAAAAACTATTGTTGTAGCAGGAGTGATCGATGGAAAAATTTTCTCTACTAATAGCTCGTTTTGAAATGCATCTGGAATTAGAACAAACACCACATCTGCATTTACAACAGCTTCCTCGATAGGAAGGACTGCAAATCCGTCATCTAGCGCAGTTTGTTGGTAATGATCCACTCTATTTCCAATAATAATATTATGACCAGAATCTCTTAAATTAAGAGCCTGTGCTCTGCCTTGTATGCCGTACCCTAGTATAGTTATATTCATGTCTTATCTACTTTCTTTATATATGTTCTGGGATTTTTTTCCATAAGTATCCTTGCAATTTCGAGATCCATAGGTTCATCTATATTGACTGTCCTTTCTCTTGGCATTATGTAAGCAATTGAATTTTCTGTGCCATATCTGATTCCTTTTTCTAACATATCTCGCCTCATTGAGTATATAGAGCCATTTCTTATGTATGCATCTGGTTTAAGATCTTGTCTAGTGCTTTCAGGAATTTCTGGAAGACAAAATTCTCTAATAAAACCATTCTCTATTTTTTTATTCTTATTGGATGATGATCATCTAATCTCATAACCCCGATTACAGAGTCGGCATTAGATTCGAACTGAAGTTGCATAGCATTGTCAATGTCTTCAGATGTTTTAAAAGGATTTGTGCAGAGAAGTTCAACTACATAATCATAACTAATGCCCTTGTTTTCCTCCATATACTTAGTTGCATGCAAGTCGCATAGGACCGGCTTAGCTTTGTCTCCTGATAGCTCTTTGGGCCTTATAAAAGGAGCGAGAGCTCCATATTCCTTTGCCACCTCAATAATTCTTTTATCATCCGACGAAACTACCACATCCGTAATAGTTTTTGATCTTAAAGCTTCGCAAATTGTATAAGCAATTAGAGGATGGTCATTTAGCAAGGCAATATTCTTTTTCGGTATAGCCTTGGAGCCTCCTCTTGCTAAAATTACCGCTAAAACTTTAGGCTTTATGTTCATTTAGAAACTCTTCTAGTAAATCTATAGCTTTATTATAAGCCAAATTTCTTGCTCCTTCGGACATACCCCCAATGTGCGGAGTTATTATAATTTTTTTACTGGGGTAATGTTCTTTAAAATATTTAAAAATAGGGCTATTTTTTCGGTTTTTTATTTCATCTTTCAGAACGTCAGTTGCAAAGGTAAATTCATCATATTGCTTCATAAATTCTACTAAGTCTTTTTCATTAATAACCTCTCCTCTTGAAGTATTGATTAAACAAATATCTTTTTTTGTAGCTTTTAAGAAATCTTTATCTATAAAGTTATAATTTTCTTCTGTTGCATGAATATGAATCGATAATACATCAAGATCTGAAAGGAATTCCTCAAGGTTTTCAATCTTTTCTATCCACGGAAAAGGGGACTTATCAACAAATGGGTCATAAAAACTCAACTTAGGATCAAATGCATTGCAGTAAGTAGAAAAAATCTTACCCAGTCTACCCATGCCCAAAACTCCAATATTCAAATCTTGAATTTGTTTTCCTATAAACTTTTCACAGTCCCAATTATCCAAATATACATCATGAACAGCTGGACTAATTTTCCTAACCATGGTCAACATCATTGTGAAAGCAAGTTCGGCTGTAGATGTTACTTGGGACAAGAAATTCACTTCATTTTTAAGACTTATTATGCTTATCTCTCTTCTCTCACACTCTACAAGGTCTATATGAACAGTACCTGTTGAAGCCGTACAAATTATTTTCAGTTTTGGAAAAAGATCAAATACTTCATTTCCAAAGAAGACCTTAGACCTATTTGGATTTGTAAATATGATTTCCGTATTACGTTCATCTAAATTTTTCAAATCCTCGAATTTAGCGTCTGGCAGATATGAAATTTTGAAGAGATTCTCTAGTCTCTGTAGAGTATTATCAATTCCTTCTAGGGGTGTACAAATGAGTAGATTTTTTTTCAAAATTATTTATCCAATGCCCTTCCAAGTATTTCCTTGGTCTGTATAGTGATGGTCACAAACTAAGGATGGATCATATAAAATTGTTTTTTGTTGCTCCTCAATTATGTCATTGGCCCAATACCTGTCTTCTTTTCCTACTAATTTTTCATCAAATTGAAATTCTGTCAGTGTAGATTTTTTGAAGAAGGACAAGGCATTATGAAAAAAATATCTTTCTTCAGAATCAGAATACATATTTACTTTTTCCTCTTCAACAAAGTGAGACCAGAGATATCTCTTCGTGATTTTTTGACCCCTGTATATTGGAATTTGATTCCCAAAAATCGCAGAATGAGTGTTCAAATCTTTAATGCTTTTGTCGATATCAAAGTTTTTAAGCACACAATGGCTTGAAATTATAAAAATATAATCGGAGGAAGAATTTTTAACACCCAAATTTATAGCTTTGGCAGGAGAATAATCTTCGATGGGATAGATCTTTATATCTGTATATTTATTTCTATTATCAGTTAAGTTTGGATTGCTTTGGAACTGCCTGACAATTTCTAGTGATTTATCTTTAGATGAATCATCAACTACTATTATTTCATTATTTGGAATGAAGTCTAAAACAGATTGTATTGTATGACCTATCCAATTTTCTTCATCCTTGCATCTAATAATTACACTCAATTTTGTGTCTTGCATTTTATTTTCAACCTTTGATTAATCTATTAACTTACCTGGATTCAGTAACCTATTAAAAATCCTTTCTCCCTTGATATATTTTTCAAGATTCTTAGCAGGCATTATCACATAGAGTTTGACTTCATTATCTAGTTCTTTCACTTTATAAGATCATTAAGGATTCCGAAACTATTTTCTTTATAGCCAATGTGTAGCTTTAAGTAATTTAAATCTAACTCTTCTAAGGGGTTTTCAGGAAGATTTTGATCATAATCTAATATCTTTGCACCAGCGCCTTTATAAATTTCGTAGTAAAAATCATCATATCCTTTAAAAGAGGTTTTGTAGATGTAAGTATCTATTCCTGCCAAACATAGTTCGGAGAAAACTGTTGATCCGTTTGAGCAAAAGACTTTTGCAGGAGAAGACTGGGCAAGGGCATAAAACAAATCTGAATTTTGATTTAAGAACGTGAAAGGCTTCTTGGAGTATTGATCACGAAGAAAGTTTATATTTTCATCCGGCTTAAATTTAAAAAATAAATTCAAATCAAATTCTTCGCAATATCTTGTTATGAAGTCGATCGCGGCAAGACAATGTTTTTTGTGCTCAACCTCATTGTACCTAAAAGCCCCAGAACCCATAAATAAAACATTTTTATCTTCTACTAATTTATGTACTTCACTTATATCATCTACAGAGCTCTGGACTGCTAAATTTCCGGAATGATAGCTTCCTTTTTTAGTATTTTTAAATACGCACAAGAACGTGGTTCTTCTTTTAATGCTAATGATTTTTTTAAATCTCAATATTCTGGAAAGGTTACAAAATATAAGCAGTCGAATGTTAATACTTAATAGTTTTTTAATTCGATTCAACAAACTACTTACCTCCGACCTTAAACCATGGGATAGACATATTATTTGATTAGGATTAAAAACTGTTAATGCTGATAGTTCATGAACTCTATAAAGATCATCAGTCAAAAGGACAACCTTATTCTGATCATTACTTCTAAGAAATTTTGTTTTAAAGTCACGAAGGATATTTAAAATTTTGAAATAATCAGTTAACGAACTTATAAGACTGAGTCTGTCTAATTCGAACTCTTGAGTTAAATCAATATAATTTATCTTATCAACCTTTAAGTCTTTCCATATAGGTTTCGCAATAACTTCCTCTCTTAGACCAACAATAGTAATTTGATTCACTTCCTTTGCGAATGAATTAATTAATTTAATATATATCCTGCACTGCCAGACATTACCTAGAACAATTAAAAAGCTAAGTTGAGTGTCAGATTTCTTGATTTGCACTTTTTGAAGAATTTGAACCCTTAAGATTTAGTAATCATGTGGCTCCCATCTTCCTCTGTAGTTCTTCATTGTATCGTACTCAATATCTTGATGATCTATTCCATGATCAATCATTGAGTCTTTAACTGCTGAAATATTTGCAACCATTTGTTTAAATTCTGCCGGTTCCAAAGCAAATTTATTATCTCGGCCTGGTAGATCATGATCTGTTGTAAAGTGTTTCTCAATGACCTTGGTACCAAAGGCAACTGAAGCTGCTGGAATTACAGAACTAGTGGTATGGTCACTAAGTCCAACGTTTTCTGTGAATTCTTTTAACCAATTAATCCTCTTTAAATTTGCTCTATCATCATTACAAGGATAAGAAGATACGCAGTGCATTAAGAAATATTCAGCAGAACCTTTTTTTAGCAATTCAACAGCTCTTACAATTTCATCTGGAGTAGCTGCCCCTGCTGAAAAATAGATCTTTTTAAAGTTATTAGAGCAGAACTCAATAAGTTTAAGATTTGCAGTCTCGTGAGATGGTATTTTAATGCTATCAAGATTAAATTTGGTCATATGTTCAGCTCCCAATGTTCCAAATACACTTATTAAGAATTTGCAATCATACTCAGCGCTTAGAGTCATCAAACTTTTTATTTTCGAATCAGTTAAAAAGGCTTTATTATAAATCTCTCTTCTTCCATCTTCATCCCATGCACCTGCTTTAAGGTACTTGGGATCCCAATATTGAAATTTAACAATTGTTGCTCCGGACTGAGAAGCAGAAGATATCATTTCTTCAGCTAAGTTCATGTCTCCCATATGGTTCCAGCCTATCTCAGCGATAATATCCATTTTTACCTCTTTTGTTTTATTGATAATTAAATAAACAAATTAACTCTAATACAATAATTTTTCAGCCTCTAGACACAGATCATGACCTAGCATTGTATGAATTTCTTGAATCAAAGCTGTATTAGAGGAAGGCACGCAGAACGAAACATCAGAAATTTCAGACAGTTTTCCGCCTTTATTACCGGTAAAACCAATAACTTTGATTCCCTTTTTAGAGGCTGTTTTTGAAGCCTCAATGACATTTTCTGAGTTACCGCTTGTTGAATAAGCCATTAATACATCTCCTGATGATCCTAAGGTTTCTATTTGTCTGGAAAATAAGTCCTTAAAACCGAAGTCGTTAGTCCAAGCAGTTATTAAGGAGGTATCAACAGTTAAAGCAATTGACTTTATTCCCTTTCTAAACCTTTGATGATCTAGTGTAGCTATATATTCTGCGCTCATATGTTGAGCTTCTGCAGCACTACCACCATTACCGCAGAAAAATAAAAAGCTGTCATTTTGAATGGCCTGTTTTACTATACTCAGTGCACGACTGAAAGATTCATCAAAAGACTTATCGATAGATTGTAGTAGGTCTAATCTAACTTTTGAATTGAACATTAAACCATGATACACCAAAAAATTTTTTATGTTGATACAAAAGAAGTTCCTCTGGAGCCAACTGATAAATTATTAATCTTAGATAGGGATGGTGTTATAAATTATGATAATGATGGTTATTTTCATGATAAAGATAATGTTACTTACATAAAAAAAAATTTAGAAGTAATCAAAAGCTATAGTGATCTGGGATGGAGCCTATGTGTTGCATCCAATCAAAGTGGTATAGGAAGAGGCTTTTATTCTAGGGAAGCTTTTATTGAATTATGTCAAATTATGTTTAAAGATCTTTTGAGAGAGGGAATCTCCATCAGCAGGTGGTACTATTGTCCACATAATCCAAATAAGTCTAATTGTTACTGCAGAAAACCTAATCCTGGCATGCTATTGAAAGCAAAAAAGGACTTTCAAGCAAAGAGAGTAATATTCATGGGAGATAGTCATTCAGATCAATTGGCTGCAATGAATGCAAAAGTAAGGTTTATACCAGTTTGATAATTAAAGGAGTTTTTTTTGATTTCTCAAAGAATCTCTGGCATTCAAAAGACTCAGATATAATTTTTCATCATAACTAATGATTCTTGAGCGACACCCCATTAAAGTTATAAAGATTTATATTTTCTTTTTTAAGTAAATAGTTGAATAAAAGATTAGTGGTCAAGTAGTTCATTGAAATGATAACAATCAATCCAAAACTTTCCAGATTACTTATGAGGAACGGCCCAATTAAAAAATTTAAAAGAGTATTGAGCATATTAACTTTCATCACCTGAAGAGATTTACCCATCATTAATAACGAGGTTCCGTTTAATGCAAATAAATTTCCCATTATTATGGGTATATATACATAGATCAGAATATTTATTATTGCAAATAAATCAATAGTGAATGGATTTCTGAAGGCAAAAATAGTAAGTATCAACAATGTGCACAACGCAAGAATCATCGAAGTAACAAAAGAAAGAATATTTACTTTTATAATTTTCTTCTCAGTAGTTTTTCTCTCTTCTTCAGCTAACTCTTTAGCCAATTTTGGAGAAAAATAAAGTGCTAGCGTAACTGAAACATAAGTTACTATTTGGCTAAATGACATGCTTAACCTAAAAATAGCAGCTAGCTCATACATTAAAAAGAAATTGAGAATTAAATAATATGATCTGTTAGTTGTCATTTGAAAAATATTATGGCCACTCAAAGGAAAAATATCTTCTTTTAATGACTTAACCAAATAAGAGCTCACAAAGATACCTTTCTTGAGTAAACCATTCCTAATGCAGAGAAATGTGAAGTAAAGTGTCAGCAATATATTTGGCAAAAGATAAATAAAAAAAATGCTCGATACTAGAACATTTGAGGTGTTATAAAGAAGAATCAATCCTATAAATATCAATCCGTTCTTTAATAACGTCTCAGACGCAACGATATTTAAGAATTCTCCACTTGCCCTTAATCTTGCTGAAAGGATTTCTATCAATATTGAAGAAAAAGAATAAATTACCATAAACGAGGTAGCGAGTTTTAGGTCTTCGGGTATGAAATTCGATAATAATAAGCTGGTAGACAAAGATAATACAAAAGTAATAGGTATAGAAATTGTGAAAAGTCCTGCTAATTTAGAGTTATGTCCATCTTTAGCGAATTCTCTTAAATAAAAAGTTGGCAGACCTAATTTGCAAAATGCAATAATCAAATCGCAAAAAACTAAAACTATTACAAATTTGCCAAATTCTGTGACGCCGATAATCTCAGCAGTTAAGAATGATGAAAAAACAATTGAAG
>MDTB01100196.1_pt1 | contig 15634 bp, 15 predicted proteins | sample 811161 | NCBI WGS metagenome assembly MDTB01 (sample SAMN05326650, study PRJNA326480) | marine metagenome | isolation source: seawater | place: Mediterranean Sea | collected 2009 | reverse complement strand
TATCTTTTTCTTTAATTTCTAAATTATTTATTAATTTTTTATTTACATATTCAACTTTATTTCCAATTTCTGGAAAAGATATAAGCCCACCTTTAGTACTTATAAAAACTTCATCACGCTTAACTTTATTTTCTTTAATCGAGTCTCTTATTGCTTTACCTAATATTTTTTCACTTTTCATCGATCGATACCTTATAGCCGTATCGAAAAGATTAATTCCATTATTGACCCCATAAGTGATTGATGAGTACCACTCAGCATCACCTGCGTCATTAACCTCACCTTTATATAAACCCATACCAATATTCGATAGTAATAGGCCCTCACAAGAAACATTATAAAAACTCTTATGTGTTTTATCTTTGAATCTGGACGCAAACCTTTTAGTGCCAGCAATGGTTGCAAATTTCTGTTTCACTCGAATAAACTTATAAATTTTTAAAATTATATTTTATATTTTGATTTCTTTCACTGTGAAGATTAAGAAATATTTGAGAGGAAATAAGCATTACAAGCTGTTTGTGTAAATCTTTTAAGCCTGAGATATGTTGATCAATTAAGTTACCTATTTTCTGACTCTTTAAATATTTGTTCTTTGCCTTTGACTCTCCCATAAGAAGCTCCTTGGCGAAAATTTGATATTCAGGATAAACTCTTATCCACTCTAAGAAATTAGCGTCATACTTATTTGACGGAATATAATCTTCTCTATTACTTTGAAACCATTCCAGGTGCAATTTTTTTTCATTTTCAGTGACAATTTTTTTATATTTTATTGACTGTGGAGGTAAGATTTTTGCGGGTTGCATTGTTGAATCGTAAATATATTCAGCGACTTTTATATCAATTTTATTCATGAGTTTGATTCTGAATGAACTATCTTTTCTATAATGAGCTGGAACTTTTGATACATCATACAAAAAATTCTTATCATATGTTGGGAGCAATAGATCTAGAGAATATAAAGGGTATACTAGATTATAATTATACCATCTTTTAATCCTTACCTCGAAAGACAATGCGTCATTAATGTCAGCAATAGTATCACCTTCAGTATTATTTATTTGTGATTTAATTAATTCATAACAATAATCGTAATGATGAGTTGCATCTTTAGAATTATTAAATATTTCTCTAAATCCCTCCAAAGAATAATTAAATATGTTATCTTTATAGTACTGAAGTAGCTCACTTTTATTTTTAAATTGATATATCTTATCATTAGAAAAAGTACTGCCAAGAACCAAGTCAAGTGCTGACCCAAGCATTAAAGCTTTTGCTCCCGATTTATTTTTTATCGATGAAAATAGATGTGGTTGAATGCCATGTTTAAACAATGATGCACCACCGGCATAAAAAAGTCCATCTTTTGCATGATCAATGAAAAGTTTTCTATTTAAGAAAATATGGGAATGCTTATAACCATAGTGACTACATATTTGTTTAGCAATATCACTTTCTACAAATCCCTTTGGACCATAGGTATAGGCATAAATATTTTTTCTATAGTTTTTACGTAAAGCTGCAAATACAAGCCTTGAGTCTATTCCACCAGATAGTCCAAGCGCGAAATTATTTTGATTTTTAAGACGTATATCACAAGCCTTAATAATACTACTATGACAATTCTCTAAAAGCTGATCCTCATTTAAACTTGAAGGTATGAACTTAAACGGATCATTCTTTTTAATTATTATTTTTTTATCTTGAAATTTTAAATTTGATCCCGGCTCTAATCTTTTAATATCTGTGTATCTCGTTTCATCATTAAATCCTCTACCTCCAATTAATATCCACGAAAATAAGTTTTCGTAATTAATTTTTGAATCTGTTTTTTTTACCTGGGATAAATGAAATATATTCCATGAAATAAATAAGCTACTACTTACTTGTTTATAATATATAGGAATTACTGAGTTATCATCTAAATATATTGAAAGTGATTTTTCTTTTTGATCAAATATAACTATACAGTATGATCCATTAAAACCACACAGCTCCCTATCTTTTTGATTTTCAAATAAATTGTAAATATTTGGAATAATTTTATCTTCATTTTCATTATATATTTTACCTAAAATATATATTTCAGTGTTAGAGATTTTTTTTGATAAAATCTTGTTGTCATTATTAAACAAATGAATTATTGAATTATCATTGCAAGCTGATTCATAAGTTAGCTCTGGATTATTCATTTTTATAATTTCTTCTTGATGCAATTTTACTCTATTATTATCGCTTTTCTCAAAATCAATTACACCATTAATGCCTATCATATAAACCTTATTTAAGTTTTAAATTTCTTTGGATTGACTTTGCTTTTTTATGCATTGCATTTTGAATAAGAAATTTTTGATTTTTATATTTAAAATTATTTTCCCAATCCTTACTCTTTTTGGGTTCAAGTATGGTTGGCTTATTATCTTTATTTAATAAAATAGGTATGTGACTTACCTCAAATATATTTTTTTTACTATTCCATTCAATTTTTACAATTAAGCTTTCGAGAGGTATCCGTTTATCAATTTTCAAGCTAAATTTTTTTGGATGAGCTTTCCCAAGCCAAAAGTTATTCCATACATCCTTATTATGATGATCAAATATAAAGTCTCCAATGGAGTAATAAATTCTTTTGCTATTCCAAGTCTCCATGACCTGCACTCTGTGAGGATGATTCCCTACAATTAAATCAGCGCCTGAATTTATCATAGAACGATACAATTTTTGGTCTCTCGGGAGAGGATATTCTAATAATTCAATTCCTGAATGAGGCATAATAATTACAAAATCAACAGATTTCTCTAACTCTTTGATTTGTTTATTGACTTTATTTCCGTATAAATTGTTAACTCCATAATGGTTTTCTTTTGCGATTGGATGATAACTAAGACCTATCAATCCAACTTTTTTGTCTTTTATATTAAATATACAAGGTTTTGAAGCCGCACTATGATCCAATCCAGCGCCAAAATAATTTATATTATTATCTTCTAATGATTTTAGTGTCGTTAAGAAGCCTTGTAAGCCATAATCAAATATATGATTATTCGCTAAACTTAAAGCTGAGATGTGCTGTTGTTTTAATAACTTCGCAAATTGAGTAGGTGCCTTAAAACTCACTTTATCATTTTCTATTGTCTTATTGCTGTCAAAAAGTGGGGATTCTAAATTGGCAATTAATGCGAAATCTTTAAATTGACTAACTACAGATGACATCATTGAGTCGAGGCCATTTTCTATTATATGATCGGTACAATTTCGACCTAACATAATATCACCTAAAATAACAACACCAGAGAAATTAGTCATATATATATAAAAGAAGTTTAAAGTTATTAATTTTTTATTTTTGTAGCATGAAAAGAAATTGTATAAAATTTTTTTTTACTGAAATGATTATTTATATTATCAAAAAGTAAGTGAAAAATAAAATTACTATTTTCTAAGATTTTAATAATTTCAGATAAGTTATTATCAACACTATTTGGAATATAGTGATACTCAAATATTATATTTCTAATTAATTTAATTTTCTTTGTTTTGTGAAGGTCCTTTAATATACTTAATTCTGAGCCTTCTATATCCATCTTTAGAAGATCAATTGATTTAGTAATAAAATTTGAGAGTTTAGTTGTTTTTAATTGTATTTTTTTTGAATTAATTCCTGCTCTTGATTTATGAATACTTGCTCCTAATGCACCCTGTGAAGAAGAAAAAAAATTAACTCTTTGAATTTTATTACTTAACAAAGTTTGGTATTTCTTAATATTGCTAATACCTTCTAAGTTTTTAAGTGAAATCTCTTGTGTTTCAGGATTGGCTTCAAATGTAGAAATTTTTGCTTCTGGATACAGCAAGTGGAAGTAAAGTGCTGTTAATCCGATGTTTGCACCTACATCAAAAATAACAGGTTTTTTTTTCTTAAGGTCAATCTTATAATCCTCTGAAATAAATATTTCACAAAAAATATTAAAAAAACCACTTAAAGAGTTAAAAAATATTTGATATCCAAAAATACTTGTTTGCTTATACCCATTGGACTTTGTAATTGAGAATCCATATCTTAGTTTAAAACAGTAGAAAATTAATAAAATTTTGGGAAAAGAAGAATGTCGACTTAGAAAGTTCATAATCGTTAAAATCTAATTTTAAATATTTTTAATTATTAAATATTTTTATATTCTGCATAAATTTTTTTGTACCATTTGATATAATCTAGATAACCTGTTTCTAGCTCTAATTTAGGTTGATAGCCCAATAATCTTTTTGCTTTCTCAATTGATAGTGTGCCTCTTTCAGGCATAAGTGTATCCCTTGGCTCATATTTAATTTTAATATTAGGAAACTCTGATTTTAAAATTTCTATCATTTCAAGTATTGATCTTCCTTTTCCAAAAGTTAAATTAAAAATTTCATTTTTTGAGTTATTATTTTCTAAAACATTTGTAAAACCATCAAGTAAATCATCGATTGATGTGAAATCTAATTTCTCCTCTCCATTACCATTTATTACTATTTCTTTTTCTTGAAGTGCATTTTCTATAAATACTTGACCAACTCTTCTTGAAATACATCCTCTTCCATATAAGGCCGATGGCCTTATTATGGTATATGGGAGCTCGAATACCTGATTATATGCTATGATTAACTTCTCGGCGGCAAACTTCAAAGCGCCGTATATACCTATTGGGTTACATACTGATTCTTCATTCACTTCAATTGACTCAAAATTACCATAAACCATACTTGATGAGTTAAATATGAAGTGCTCAACATTGCCTCTTGAACAATCTAATGCATTTTCTAAAGTTCTAAGACTATGATCAAAAGTAGAATAAGGATCTTTATTTGATTTATTTGCATGAGATACAGCAGCTAAATGTACAACTATTTCTGGCTTTAATTCCTGAAAGTTCTTAGACAATGAGTGATAATCTCTTGCATCTTGGTATAAAACCTTAATATCATTTTTTTTTAATAGAGAAATCCTATTTTCCAAAATAGTTTTTGCAAGCTCAGAGTTTGGAACGAAATTATCATTTGTTAACACTGTCACAAGATTATTAACATATAGACTATCGATTATTACTACCTCAGCACCAAGTTTCTTTAAATTAAGCGCTAAATTGAAACCAATAAAACCAGCACCACCAATAATTAAAATTCTTTTATTTTTTATCATTATTCTCTTATTACACCTGGAGTAATAAAATAGTTCTATAGCTAAATCAAGACTATGGCAACAAAACAAAACTCAGTAAAATTAGCTAAAAACTAATTTATTTAGATAAAATCAATTTAATTTTACTTGCAATAAATTTCATATGAGAATTAGAGAGGTGAGGACCTACTGGTAAACATATACTTTTATCACTAAATTTTTCTGCATTAATAAATTTATATTTTTCATATCTATATTTTTTTTTATAGTAGTTTAATCTAGGCACTGGGTGTGGATAATAAATGCTAGTCCCTATCCCAAAATCAGACAGTTGTTTCATTATTTCAGCTCTTTTGATTTTGCAGTTTTTATTCAAAATTATTGATAGACAATATCTACTACTTGTTCTTATAGTTTGATTTTCTGGTATTAGATCAATTTCAGAAATTGTAGATAAGTTTTTTAATAAGTTACTATAATTTTCTTCTCTAGCCTTTAGAAATGAAGGTAGTTTTTTTATTTGAGTAACACCAATCGCGGCATGAATCTCACTCATCCTATAATTAAATCCAAGTTCATTTACATTGTAAAGACCCGGTAAACTTCGTTCAGTATGAGTCTTAGTTACACCAAAAGCTTTTTTTAATTTTACTTTATCAAATAATTTTTTACTCTTGAAAATTATCATTCCTCCTTCTCCTGACGTCATATGTTTCACAGGATAAAATGAAAAAACTCCAACATCTCCAATTAAACCAGTATGGATATTATTTATTTTAGCTCCTATTGATAATGCACAATCTTCCAATACAAAGAGTTTATATTTTTTTGCAATTTTCATTACTTTATCCATATTTACAGGAATGCCTAAGTAGTGAACAATCGCAATAGCCTTAGTTTTTTTCGTTATTTTTTCTTCAATTAAATCACAGTCAATATTGCCATCACTCTCACATGAGTCAATGAATATTGGTTTTGCTCCCGTCAACTCAATCGCATGTGCTGTAGCAACATGAGTTTGGGATGAGACTATAACTTCGTCACCCTTACCTATGCCAAGTGTAAAATACACTAAATGCATACCAGCTGTGCAGGACGAAACTGATGTTGCAGCTTTGGCGCCAGTAAAATCGGCAAACAATTTTTCAAATTCTATAGAGATAGGGCCATGTACTAAAGTTTTGCTATCTAAAACTCTTTTTACAGACTCATACTCATCCTTTCCAATTAATGGTTTTCCAAAAGGAATCTTCATAAGTAATCTATCTTGATGCGTTTTCTATTTTTTATTGACTTTTCTGCGGCAAAACATATCGACATACTATCAAATATATCTTTTGTTTCAATTAAAAGCTTTCTTTTGTTTTGTTTAATTTGCATAACAAAATTGTGAATTAATTTTTTTCTACTAATCTTATCTGGATACCTCGGATTTAAATTGGATACATAATATTTATTGTTATTGTTAACTATTGATAAAGTTTTTGAATATTCGTGTAACATAGTCTTTTTTGTTCCAAAAATTCTTACACTATGAAAATGAGGGTGTACACAACCTCCATTAGCACAAATTTTTACTGTTAACCCTGACCTAAATTGTAGAAGTAATAATGCAAAACTCGAATACTTCAGGTCTGAGTTTTTGGTCGCAATATTATTCTCTTGTGCTGTAACATAAATTGGTTTTTCGTTTAGCAGCCAAATTACTAGATCAATCATGTGTACTCCTGCACCTTGTATAATTGAATAAAATTGCATTTTAGATCTCCAGCCCGATTTTATTTTTTGAACTCTTCCCCAATTATAATCAGCTTCAAGATGAAAAAGCTTTCCATACTTTTTTCTTTTTAATTCTTCTTTTATGGTTTGAAAAAAATGGTTAGTTCTTAAAACCAAATTAGATGAAAAAAAAATTTTCTTGTTTTTTTTAAAAAGTTCATAAATTATTTTTAATTGTGTAGGATTTTGACATAGTGGCTTTTCAATCAAAATATGCTTATTATATTTATATGCTTTAACAATTTGTGAGAAATGGTAATTATCAAATGACGCTATTGATACAATATCAATACTTTCATCTTTAAAAATTAAGTTTTCATCTTTAAATACTTTAATCACCGGATAAGCTTTTTTTATTTTTTCAAGCTTAAATTTATCAAAATCGCATACTGAAATAACTTCTGCATCCTTTGATGTCATAAAAGCCTCTAGATGTTTAAGGCCTACACCTAGGCCTATAACTCCAACTCTAAGCTTGTATTTTTTTTGGTATGACATTTAAATATAATCTAATTTTATTCCTAATTTATCATATATAATTTTTACTGAATTATATTTTTTAAAAAGTTGCCTCATATATTTGAGATCTTCATCTGTATCTATAGCTAAAGTTAAACCACTATAGTTGACTTTATTGGAAATATTATGAATTTTATATTTTTTTGAATTTTCATAAAAATATGAAGTTATGTGTTCTTTATTTTGGTTTTTTGTAATGTTTTTATAAGATTTTAGAAAAACTTTTGAGGATATTACCTCTACAGATAAACCAATTGGGAATGTTCTTGGAAAAGTATTAGTAACAATATCAAAATTACCTTTTTTAAATATTTTCACTGCAAAATTAATGAGTTCTGGACTTATTGCTGGACTATCTGCACATATTCTAACGAAAGATTTCATTTTTTTTTGTTTAACGATTTGAAGAAATCTATCGTAAACATTACTTAGAGAACCACAAAAATAAGCAATTTCTCTTTTTTTACAAAATTTGACAATTTCCTGATCTAACGATTTATCTGAAGTAGCAATAATTACATGAGTTATGGAAGATGCTTTTTTAATCTGACTGACAACCCTATCAAGCAGAACAATTTTTCTTATTTTCCTTAAAACTTTTCCATTGAGTCTTTTGGAATTCATTCTTGCTTGTACTATACAAATCATATCAAGCTCATTTAAAAATTAGATATAATGTATTTTTAATTTTTTTTAAAAACACAAAAGGTATAGGTAAATATAAATACAATAATAAATAGTTAACTGAAAATAGAGATTTAAAATTTTTTATTAATAATTTTAAAGCATGAAAAGGTTGTCCGTTTAGAATTACACTTTTAATGCAAGAAATAAGAGTTAATCTTCTCATTATTATAAAATCATCAATTTTATTTTCAGGTATATTTTTTAAATATTTATTTTTTATCCAATAGTTAAAGTGGTTATTCGACCAACGGATTACATTTTTTGTTAAACTATCTTGATTACCAATTTCATAATATACAAAAGCCTGATTTTGATAATAAATTTTTTCTCCAAAAATTCCCCATCGCAATACTATTTCACTATCTTCAACAGATTTAAGTTCTTTATCAAAAAGTCCATATTTATCAAATATACTTTTTCTTACCATGATGGCACTAGGGGCATGAAAAGCATATCGACCTTTAGGTCTAATATAATCCTCAACAATACCTTCATTAGAATGATTTTTTTTAGTAAATATTTTAGTTTTATCAAATCTTTCTTTTATGTTCATGCCATTTTTACTATTCATTAAATTACAACAGAATATATTTATATTGGGTAGCTCAACTGACTTATAATATTGTTCCATAAGCTTATCCTTGTGCCAGAAGTCGTCAGCATCTAAAAAACAAATTAGATTTGAATTAGACGCATTTATTCCAGTATTTCTTGCTACGCTTGGTCCTGAATTATTTTGAGTTATAAGTTTTATACTGGATTTATAATCTTCTAGAATCCTTACAGTATTGTCTTTGGAACCATCATCAACAACTATTAATTCAAAATCTCTAAAACTTTGCTCTAGTACACTTGATACAGACCTCTTAATAAATTCAGCTGAATTATAAGCTGTAATAATTACAGAAACTTTAATTTTTGGATTGATCATCGATCTTATGAATTACTTCTATAATGCTTATAGTTTTAAATACTTATTTGTTGTAGTATAAGTGAATTATATTTCTATGAAACAAATAAAAGAAAAAATTGTCGCTGAAATAGGCAATAATCACTTAGGTAATTTAAAATATTTTAGAAAGTATGTAGATGCAATAATAGATCTAAAATTAAAGAATGCAACAATTCAAATTAGAGAAAGAGAGTTTTATAAAATAAATAATAATAATAAATATCTTTTGAGTAGTAAAAATATAGAAAATCAATTTAATCGATTGAGAAAAAGAAATATCAAAACTGGCCTAGCTGTAGCAGATATAAATTTCACGGAAATCACTAATAATTATAAAGTAGATTTTTTCAAAATACTGAGTTGGAAAGCTGATGATTTTAAATTAATTGATTATTTAATGAACTTTAATAAGACCATCTATATTTCACTTGGTACATTATCTGCAAGGAAAATAAAAAATTTGTCTAATAATCTAGAAGGCTATAAAAATATTAAATTTATTCATACCCAATTAAATTATGACATAGATGATTTAAATTTACTTTTTTTAAAAAAACTAAAAAACCACTCCAAAATACCCGTTAGCTATGGGCATCACTCTAGAAATAACTTAGATCCATTAATAATGTCTTTAGCACTAGAAATTGATAAAATTTTTATTTATTTAAAATTAAACAGTAAAAATAAATTCCCTGATCACGAACATGCTATAAATATTGATCTTTTACCATCCCTATTAGAAGAATTACAGATTTGTTTGCGTTTACTTGGAAAAGAAAAGAAAATAATGTCAAAAAATATGATTGAAAAATTAGCAAATCGAAGAAAAATTTAATGTTGAATTAAAGGAGATGAAACAATGAAAAAAAAAGCGATTGTAATTGCTGGCTCCAGAGGCATAGGTAAAGCAATTGCAGATCAACTTACTGAATTAAAGTTCCAAACTATAGCAACAAACTCTAACGAACTCGATACATCAAATATTGAAAGTGTTGAGAAATTTATAAAATTAAATAAATCTACTGACGTATTAATTCTAAATACGGGTGGACCACCGGCAAAAGATTTTTATAAAATAAGAAAAGAAGACTGGTTAAAATATTTTAATCAACTATTTTTGTCTTTTGCGTTAATTCTACAAAAAATAAAAGTTAAAAAAAATGGATATGTTTTTTTAATAAGTTCTTACTATATCAAAGAACCAGCAGATAACATGGTGCTATCAAATTCATTTAGAATTGCTGCATCAAGTATTTTAAAAACTTATGGTAAAATTAATTTAAAAAATAATATTACAACCTTAAATTTGGCTTTAGGACCATTTTATACGGATCGATTGAGACAATTGAACCCAGGAAAGACAAAACATCAAATTGGTAGACAATTACCTCTTGGAAGAGTAGGAGATACAAAAGAAATTGCAGCTTTAATTAAATCTATAATTAAAAACGAAATTAAGTACTTAAATAGCCAAACAATTTTTTTGGATGGTGGAATTTCAAATACTTTAATTTAAAATTAATGAGAATAGTAATTTATAAAATTTTAATTTTTTTCTTTAAATTTTTTGATTTTTTTACTTTAAAAAAAATAAAATATAATAATCACGTAAGTAACAAACTTAACCTTGGATGTGGTCTTGTAGTGCATAAAAATTACATTAACGTTGATTTAAGTCCTCATGCTTTTTTAGCAAATTTTCCCGATTTTATAAAAATTAGATTTTTTTCTATTTCAGGAGCAAGTAAATATTACTCTGTAGAGGAATATCTTAATATTATAAATAATCATAAATTTTTGTATTATGATTTAACAAAATCTATACCAGCAGAAAATATGTCTATCGATGCAATTTATACATCACATTTTCTCGAACATATTGAATACGAGAGTGCGAAAAAATTTATAAAAGAATGTTTTCGAACGCTTAGAAATAATGGAATTATTAGAATATCAATACCTGATTTGGATATTGCGAAAAATCAACTCAACACCGGTGATAACTATGCTGTATTAAAAAAGTTTTTTTTCACATACGAAAATAATAATGATTTCTCAAGACATAAATTCATGTATAATTTTACATCATTAAGGAAATTACTTGAAGATTGCGGTTTCGCTCAAGTTTCAAAATGTAAGTTTATGGAAGGAAAACTTAAAGAGGCAAAATACCTAGACAATCGAGAAGATGAGTCTTTGTTTGTTGAGGCCATAAAAAAATAATTTAAATAAAAATATGTTACGATTGTGATTAAAATAAATAAAGCTGATTTTGAGGAAAAAGGTTACTTAATTGAAGAAAATATAATCTCAGAAGACTTAAAAGAAAGTAGTATAAAATCCTTAGTTACGCTTTTAAATAAGTATAGCCCGGAATTATTTAGTAAGAAATATAATCTTGATATTCTTACAAACGAAGAGTTTAGTAAAAATTTATCCTATTTTCGATCTCAATATCCAGACATTTTTGGAGCAATATATGATTCAATGCAATCATGTATATCTACAAAAAAAATTGCTAGCCAGGATAGAATCACTGAAATACTTGCAGAGCTAAAGGGTGACATAAAGGAGTCCTTTGTTTGCTGTGACCATACTATAAGAATGGATGGTCCAAACGATACAAGAAATAAATTAGATTGGCATACTGATATCTATGCCGGAGACCTTAACCATCCAAGGTCGGGTGGATTTACCGTTTGGTGTCCTCTTCATGACGTAAATCCTGATAGTGGTAGCTTGACACTTTGTTTAGGTAGCCATAAAGAAAATATTCATCAAAATATTGAATTAAATAAAGGAAATGAGTCAAATAGTTACATTATTAATGATGAAGATGTTGAAAAATTTAGAATATTGAAAACTACTTTAAATGCGGGTGCAGCTATTATTTCACCAATGAACTTAGTTCATAAAAGTGGAGATAATCTAACAAACAATTTCAGATTTACATTTGTCGCTAGGTATTATTGTGTTAGTTCCAATGACTACTTACCAGGTTACAATCAATTCAAACTTAGTAAATTGGCTAGTAAAAATGTACAAGAAAGAAACTTTAGATAACTAATGACTGTAGATAAAAGCAATTTAGTTAAAGAACTTCTCAAAACTAATCTTAAAAAAATTTGTAGTGTTTTTGAATTTGATTTTAAATGGAACATTATTGAGGAGTTTGAGAATGACAATCAATTTATTGATCAAATTAATGAAAGTATCAGTAAAAATGATATTTTTAGAACAAGAAAATTTGAATCTATTTATCAATTTAGCACATACAGAAATGTAATGTATTATCTTATTAGATTACTAAAGCCAAATTGTGTTGTAGAAACTGGGGTTCTGCATGGACTTACAAGTACATGGATACTTCAAGCATTACATAAAAATAAAAAAGGGAGTTTAATCTCAATAGATTTACCAAGAAAAGATTGGGAGAAATTTTTTCCTGATACTCCAATGGGGCCCGGTGATTTAGCTCCGGAAATTGAGTTAGGCGATCATGAGCCAGGTTGGATAATTCCAGAATATTTACGAAAAAATTGGGAGCTTAAGCTAGGACCTTCACATGTACATTTAGAGGATACGCTAAAACAAAATCCTGTTGATTTATTTATACATGATAGCGATCATTCATACGAAATAATGAGCTATGAATGCTTAAAAGCATTTGAAATAAGGCCTAGTAGTTTATTTGTAATTGATAATTTTGATGATAATGGATTTTTATTTGAATATTTGAGCAAAAATAGAGTAAATTATTCTTTCATTGATGAGGTTGACGACAACTGTAATATTTCTACAACAACAGCTATTATGAAACTTGAAGAATATATTATTGATAAAAGAAATAAATAATACTTATTATCGAAGATATCTCTGCTAAAAGACAAAAAAAATGAAAAAATATAATATTACTGTACTAGGCGCAGGATACGTTGGAATGTCTATGTCCGCAATTCTTGCTAAAAAAAATAAAGTATTAATATGCGATATAGATAAAAAAAAAATTCAAGATATAGATAACGGTATTTCGCCTATACCTGATGCAGGAATTAATTTAATTCTTAAAAAGTATAAGAAAAATATCTCAGTATCATATGACTTAAATGATACAAAACTTAAATCTGAAATCTTTATAGTTGCAATACCTACAAATTTTAAAAATGATATAAAATCATTTGATACAAAACCAATCGAATTAATAGTTAAAAAAATTCTTAAATTTAACAAGAAATGCTCTATTTTTATAAAATCAACAGTTCCAATTGGTTTTACAAATAGTTTGAGAAAAAAGTATAATCATAAAAATATATATTTTTCTCCAGAATTTCTTAGAGAGGGAATGGCTTTACACGATAACCTTTATCCTACAAGAATTGTGGTTGGAGGTAGATCTAGAGAGTCAAAGATCTTTGCATCTTTATTAATTGAGGCTTCAAAAAAAGCAAAAAAAGATATTCCAACTTTATTTACTGGTTCAGATGAAGCTGAATCAATTAAGCTTTTTTCAAATACTTATTTAGCTCTGAGAATAGCTTATTTTAATGAATTAGATAACTTTAGTGAGTTTTTTGATTTGAATAGTGAAGATATAGTAAAAGGTATTTCATTGGATAGTAGAATAGGTAATTACTATAATAATCCATCTTTTGGGTATGGGGGATATTGTCTACCAAAAGATACAAAACAGCTTTTGTGTAGCTTTAAATCACTTCCTAACAGTATAATAAAATCAATCATAAGATCAAACAGGCTTAGAAAAAATCTAATTGCTAAGAATATCTTATCAAGAAAACCTAAGATAGTTGGAATATACAGATTAATAATGAAAAATGGATCTGAAAACTTTAGAGAAAGCGCGATCCACGATATAATTAAAATAATTTCACAGGATAAATCAATTAAAATTATTGTATACGAACCACTTCTAAAAAAAATAAATTTAAAAAAACTTGAATTAGTTAATTCAATTTCGGAATTCAAGAAAAAAAGTGATTTAATTATAGCTAACAGAAAAAACTCTCAACTAAATAATGTTAAGGGAAAAGTTTATACTAGAGATATTTTTAATGTTAATTAGGTATGTTTAATATTAATAAAATCAAATCGTATCTATTCAAAAAAATTATAAGAATCCAACTTGAGAATTTTTTAAAAGTTGCTTCTGCTCAGATACCGTCTGGATCATTCGTATTAGATTTTGCGTCATCTGCAAATAAATATTCATACATATTTGAACATACAATTTATCATGGAGCAGACATAGAACTTCCAAAGAATATTATATTAAATCAAAATCAGTTTTTTACTCGCGCAGATCTGAATTTTAATCCGTTTAGAAGCGACATCTTTGATGTGGTCGTTTGTACTAATTCCATCGATTATGTAAGTAGCAATTTAGATAAAACAAAAGAAGCTTTCGAAAATTTATTAAGAAATCTGAAAAATGATGGATCATACATAACTATGCATAACAGTGAATGGATTTATGCAAAAAATTATAGGCAATGGATATTAGAAAATTTTAAGGATGTAAAATGCTATACCTATAATGGTATATTAAATAGGAAAATAAATAATCTATATTTGACATTAAATAAAATAAATGATCTTTGGTTGAAAAGGATATTATCCATATCCTTTTATTCACTAATTTTCATATTTAGAAGTATTTTAATAAATTTAGATAAATTACTTTATTTTACTCACGATTGTTTTTTTTATGTTGCAAAAAACAAAATTAATAAATCAAGTAAAAAAACTAACATATCAGAAAAATATTCAGATATTTTTATTTCAATAAAGAATAAGAAACCTCTATCCAAAATTGAATTAAACGAAGTCCATAAATTAACATTAAATTTTATAGTAAAAAAATATAATTGTGAAATTTCTGAGGTAAATTTTTTATATGGTGATTCTGAAAATATCTATCCAGTAATTAATAATATAGTTAGAATAACTAAAGAAGATGAAATAAATTTAAAGGATATTTGAAGCTAAATTTGCGTTTCTGTAGACAATATTTTCTAATTCTTTTTTAAAATATATACGCATTCTTGTTTGTGGATAATTTTTGTAAAAATTTATATCAATAAAATTAAATAAGTTAGCGTCAATATCAAAGTCCTTAATTAAAAGTTGTTCATGCAGTCTTTTACTGTCGTCAAAAATAATTATTTTGCATGAATCAATATGTTTTTTGAGAAAATCAAACGCAATTTTATTCGAGCGCGAATTTTTTTCAAAGGCCCCTGCTGAAGACTCATCAACAAGGATAAAATTATATTTTTTTGCTTATTTTTTGATTGAATTAGATTTTTTTCACGTAAAAAATGAATTTTTAAAATTATAAAGAATGTATGGAAGTAGCTTACGAAGATATAAAAGATAGAACAGGTGTTATGAGAGATGGTATTTACATCAAAAATACCTAAAGATTCTCCACTTTTGTCCACTCCACTCCATTTTAGTAGTTATGTGCCTAATGAAACCTAATAATATCAATGTGTTGGTTGCGGGGGTAGGATTTGAAC
>MDTB01015029.1_pt1 | contig 15635 bp, 10 predicted proteins | sample 811161 | NCBI WGS metagenome assembly MDTB01 (sample SAMN05326650, study PRJNA326480) | marine metagenome | isolation source: seawater | place: Mediterranean Sea | collected 2009 | reverse complement strand
GTTGATCTGGCACGCATTTCAGCGATTTCGACCATTTCAACGAACAAATCTTTCTCGGCTTCAGACTTGAAGGATATTTCCTGACCCCCAAGTGATAAACCTCGTAAAGTACTTTGTTCATTTTGCAAATCACGAAATGGATTCTCAGCAATTGCAATTTGCTTACCCATGCGAACCCCATAAAAAGCTGCTCCGCTTAGACCGCCGATATGATTACGTTTTCCATAAAAATGTGCCTGTAAATTCTCATTATCAAGCACCAGATTATTGACCTCTTCACATTTTTGATGATCTTCGCCCTTACACCCATAATGAGTAAGAATATCTCCATATCCTTCTTCCCACTCTTCGAGGTTTTCACGTATCTTTTCAGGAAATTTATGAATAATCTCCCGCGGTAAAGCTCTCTTCAGGGCCAACTCCGGGTCATTTTGAATTAATTTCTTGAAAGCCCTCGCGCGCGCGTACGAGAGTTTGACACCTTTTTGATAGAAATGCAGAAGTTGACGAGGATCATGCCGATTAATTTCCTGAAAGGCACCAACCCAATCATCAAATGCATCTAAAGCTTGCTTGGCATTGACTTGATCATACGGTTTTTCTTTTGGTAAATCTTTTTTGGCAGAAAGACCTTGAACATTTTTGCCTATTGGCTGTGAAGTGTCTGCTGACTTTACAGTATCTTCCTTGGATTCAACAACTTCATCTATTTCTTGGAGAGGGTCAGGTGGGTTGAATCTGTGCTTTGTTTGATAGAAAACCAAGACTAGAATAAATACCATTGGAGCTACGCATCCCGAAAAAAATATCCAAAAATTCCTCGAACCACTCAATGTGGACTTGAGTTTATTCAAATTTGAGGAAAAGGGCATAGAATACTATAGTAGGGTTAGCAATTCATTGCAAAAAATTACATGTAGATAGTTGAACACATTTGAACATTGAATAATTACATTACTGCTGTAGATAATTCCAACGGGAAAAATGTTATTTCTGAAGAAACTAGATATTTATTCGACGGGAACATCATTATCTTTAAAATTTCTTCTAATCGTTCCAGTCGGAGTAAGTATAACGGGATCTTTAAATATGGACTGAGGTGTTATATTTTGAATGTTTTCCCGCACCGGAGAACCTCCTCTCGAAACTATGCTTGCAGTAACAAAAATCAATAAATTACGTTTTTGGTAACTTTCTGCCGAAGATTGAAATAAACGGCCAATTAAAGGTATATTTCCAAGAACAGGTATTTTGTCATTCACCGTTTTAACTTCTTCACGAGTCAATCCACCTATAATAACCGTGGCTCCATCAAAGATGGTTACTTGTGTCACCACTTTTCGAACGGAGAAAATCGGCATTAAAATACCAGAAGGCTGGATTATCATAGGTGGTGCACCGGTCTGGGATGTTCCTATCATTGCTGAGCTTCCACCATATTCTATAAAACCATCAAATTCAGTTACCTTCGGCTTAAGGTCTAGGTTGATTGAATTATATTTTTCGATGGTTGGCGTGACTTCGAGCACAACCCCAACCTCTCGAAAACCTGGGTTTTCATCTTCCGGTGCAACCGCATCAAAACTGGGCGTGGCAGATTGAATTTGAATTGCACCACCCAATCCTCCTCCTCCTTGTTGGTTACCCCCTCCACCTCCACCTAATGTTGGTGCAGGTGCGGGTTCGTAATTGGTTGGGTAAATGAATTCCTGGGCTACAGTTATCGAGGCTAGTTGACCATCCATAACCGTCACCCTTGGTGCACTCAACAAATCTGTTCCTTGTTTTCTGCGTAAAGCACTAATCAGAAGTTTAGCTTGAGACCCACCTAGAATTGCACTTGTTGCTCCGATTTCAAAAGTAGAAGAAGTTCGGTCGTCCGTTACATCAAGTAGTGGAGAAACCCCCTCACCTATACCAATTTTACCTGGCAACCTAGGGACTGGATTGGGAATTGAAAGGCTTCCTTCATCGTTTTCAGGATTAGTAATTATTGTGTCTCTATTTACTCCAGTTGGAGAATGGGCAGCAGCAAGGGTTCTTGTGTTTCCGGTAAGACCTTTATTCCAACCCAAAATAGGTCTATTCTTGGAATCCACCGCTATATTTCCATCTTTGTCATAAATAAAATTTGCTCCCCCCCAATTGTAAGCCCAATCAAAACTTATTTCATCAAGAGCTCCTTCTTGTACTTCCAAGAATTTGGTCTCAATCTCAACCTGCCTACTCGAATCTTGATCTAACTTAGCCAATATTCGCTCTATCAAATCCAACGACCTACGATCATGGGTTACGATCATCTGAAAACCATCAAAAACAAATTTATGCCCCTTCCCATCGTCAAAAGGTATACCTGCACCTTCTAAGAAAGCTTTTATCTTCAATCCGGTATCATCCCCTCCTCCACCGCCTCCGCCTGCAGGTGGAGGTGCAAAAGGATCAGCGGCTGCTCCGCCTCCGCCTCCGCCGCCTCCGGTCATCCGATTGATTGTGCCTTGAGTTACTTCATAAAATTCCGTCTCCAAGGGACGACCCTTAAAACTTCCACCAGTCTGAGAAACTACCACAGCATCTGCTCTTATGTCGTATGTCCAACTTACCATTTCCGTAATCCATTGAATCATCTTACCCAATTCCATACTGTTTAAAGTAATTGTCACTAAGGGATAAGGCTGATCATCGGGCGGTTTCTTTACGATTATCTGAACTCCTTTTTTGGTCGGATCCTGCTCTGTGAGATCAAATGCTTTGGACTGACGCATTAATTCCTGCATCACCTCATCTAGAGGAGACTCGAAGAAAGGTACTTCCGGAATCTTAATTAAATTAAGCTTGGTTTCCAGTGCTGAGGTTTCATTTTGAACTTCCTGGACATCGTCAATTTGTCGGTCGAAAACTTTTGGTCGTTCCCATTCCCGTTCAATCTCTTCCAGCATCTCCTGCCTGGTTTTAAGGTAACCCAAATAACTTTCCTGTTGCCTCATGGAAGAGATTCGTAACAACATATTTTTAGCTTCTAGGTTGTCCGAAAAGCGGGTTTCTATAGTTCTGTAAGTTTCTGTCGCACCAGTAAGATCACCATTGATAAACTGTACCTTTGCCCGCATAAGATAATCATTAAGTTGGGTTCGTTGGTCTTTCCATTCTGGCGTAAATTCAGTTATATCACGACGATAAGGATCACTTTGATCATTGCGAATCCGCTCATCCATTTTTTCCGCTAATTTAAGTTCCTTATCCATGGCTTTTTCCCCTTCGGTTTCCTTCAGCCCCGGTCTACCATAACTCATTGTATCACCCTGTATATCCCGGTCTTGGTAAAAGCCTGTCTTAAAATCGGACAAATGCTTCTTGGCCGCTTCCCAATCTTTGATGTCTCTAGCATCTTCTGCTTTTTCTAGGTGTATGCGGTTTTTAATCAAAGAAGCCTCCAAAATAATCGGCCATGTTAGGGTACTGGGTTCTAGAAAATTTTTAACTTTGAAAAGAATCCCATCTGCCTTGATATATTCTTTTTTCTTAATTTCTACCCGGGCATCGCGGAGCATTTCTTCGGCAAGCTCGGCTTGCTCCTTATTCTTTGCTTGAGCTTTTTGCATTTCTTCATCGAAATTTATTTCATCCGCTTCACCTAAAGTTTCGGTTTCTGCCTTGCGGCGAGATTCCTCAATTTCTTTATAATCAAGTACCAATTTTTGCACATCAGGAACTTTTCCTTTTAGCATAGCTTCACCCATTTGATACCAAACTGTTTGTTGTTTTGCTTGATATAAATCACTAACCAAAGCAATGGTTGAAGTATTTGCTGGCAAAATCAAAAGAGCCTCATCTATTTGTTGCATGGCTAATTCATAATTGCCCTGTGCACTATCCCTCCGGGCCTTGATCAGTAATCTTTCTGCATCACGAGAGGTAGAATCAATCTTTGATTTCTCCTCTTCCATCAGTCTTTCTAGGTCTGGCTTTGCATCATCATCAGGAAGGCCGGATTTCGCACGAATTTCGGAGAGATCTTTCTTAGCTTTATCTAGTTCCTCGACTAATTTTCCAACAAGAGAAGCATCCCGAGGACCATCCTTTGACAAGACAACTTCTCTTTGGATCTTACGCTCAGTAAGTTCCTGAGCTACATTTTCACGATATTTTTCTAATAGTTTACTCGCCAACGAATATTCCTCTCTAGACATCGCAAGTTTCGCCTGCTCATAAAAAATTTTAGTTTCTTCTTTGCGAATCTGACGAAGATAAAATTTATTTTGCTCATTCTGATCAACATTGGCGAGGGCTGCATTTGCCATATCTTGAGCTTTATCGTAATTCTCTGCTCCGATTAATTTACGAATTTCTGTAAGTAGCGCTACTAAATTTGTTGAACTGTTATAATTATATAAATCCGGACCAACGACTTGCGGTGCAGGTGGCTTTTCTTGGGTTGGTATCTGGATTTCACTATCTGAGAGTTTATCAGCATTCTGTCCATGCAGGAAAAGTGTCCCAAAAAATAAAGTAAGGGACATGTAGTATAGTAGACCATTTGGCATATGGTATGACATAGGGGCAGATGAGTGAAGAATGGTAGATATATTTCTCAATGAATCTTCGCTGTTGGTCAACTTAGAAAATTCAGGGCATCCTCAATTCAAGATCCTCAGATTGGGTAGGTATAGGAGCATTTTTCCTGATCTTTAGCGACTTCTTTTCCATATCGAATGATAAGACTGTGTATTTTCTTTGGTTGTAAATGATTTCACGTCCCACATCCGAATCTTTGACTCTTACCTCTAGTGGATCTTCTTTCTTAATTTTGAAACTTAATACAACCTCAAATTGGCCAAGTTGTACTTCATTCATCAGGCTGTTTATTTCAAAGGGTTTTCCTCCAATTTGATAATCTTCGATCAACGCCCTCCCAACCTGCTTTACACCTCCATTTTTTTGAGGCACATCCTGAACAGTAAAATACTTAAGGCTAATTAATTTTTCACCATCTTTTTCATCCACTTTAATTAGGGAAGGTCTACCTGGTTTAGGATCGTCTGCTAACTTGTATACTCCATTAACATCTAACCGATTACGGACAGTTCTTCCGAACTGTTGAGTCAATTCAATATCTTCCAAATAAGGTGATGCTCCAATCCAGCTACTTAACCTAAATCTGTAGGGTTTCAAATTAAAACCGAGTAAAGATACTCCAAATTCCTCTTTTTCCTCTTCTTCTACAGGTGCCTCTGGCAAGGTGGTGGTTAAGACGCCATCTATTAAATATATCAGAGGAGGCGTAAATAAATCATAAATACTTACATTTTGATCAGTACCTAGGTTTTCCCACTCAAAAGATTTCCTGGAATTATATAAAAAGTAAGTATCAGGTTTTCTTTGATAAAAGTACGGTTGCTTGCCCTCTAAATAAGAAAGATCTGCGCTGTCCGCCAACAGATAGCTAGGGCATCCAACAATTTTTTGGATGGAGTTTGTTGGCAGAGACCGGACTTTTCCGTCCACATCGAGTAATGTGGGAGAATTAAGTTTCTTCCAATTTTTGGTTATTTTCAGACCTTCTTTACTTTTTATGTTTCCAACAATTGATTGGCCGTTTTTTTGAAGCACAGTAACTTCGTCACGTCTCTTAAAGAATAATTCTTCAATTTCTACCTTGGTAAAATTTTCATCCTTGCCTTGAAAATAAATATGCTCACCTGGCATTAAATCATTTTCCATGTTTACCTTAAGAGTAACTCCATCAGACTTTCTACTCAAGGTAAAGGCATCATCCAAATAAGCGACATTCAGTGATAATTGTTCGTTGGAAGATAAATCTAAAAAAACAACCGTTGAAATGGATATCAGTGCGGTAACTAATAAAAATTTATCGTACTGTTTTGCGATTAATGCTTTCATTAAAAAAAGATTCAGTATCAGATATGGAGTCCTGATTTCCGGAACTTGTTAACCATTTAAAATATATTTCGGTGTTAAGATAAGGATGAGAAACCACTTTCTCCGCTATCTCACCGAGATTTCGTTCTGCACCGGTTATATATTCAAGAATCAAATCTACTTTAGAATCAACCTTACTTACAATAGGGATGTATCTATCATTGACAGTATCTTGCGTGTTGAAAGGATCCGGCGTGAACGGTGTGTTTGTAGCGGGAGATAGTTCAATATTCTCAATAGGTTGTATTGAGATTTCACGAATTTGAAAAGGGGGACGTAATCCATTTACAAATTTTCTCAATGATAAAGTTTGAATTTGTAGCGACACTTTGAAAACAAAGCTATCTATTCCAGGGACATCTCGCATAAACGAAGAGCTTATTTCTGGTAGATCAATTCTATCAGTAGAAATATTCAATTTATCAACTTCGCCAACTTCTTCCCGTAATATAGATAGTATTTGTATAGTATGATTTTCATCTGTACAGAAGGACAAAGTATTTACAATTTCTTTAACTATTTCTGACTGAACTCCAATCTTTCGTGCTTCTTCAACAGAAAAGCTAGGCCAATTACCGTCGTATGATGAGAATGAAAAGCCAAAACTGTCATTGGCAGAGTTTCCGGGGTTTATGGAAAAGGGAGATGTTGAACTATTTTGCAAGTCTTCGGATGGTAAGGAAATATTTGATTCTGAACATTTTTTTCTTAATCGAGAAAATAAACGTGTTAATGAAGCATTTACAGATTCAGCACTTTTAGAGTCCCATTTTGACGAAAGGTTTTCATTTTCGTTCAAAAGATAAAGTAGAAAATTTGATAGGTTTTTTTCTTTCGCAGAAATTCGTTCTAAATCAGCAAGTGCGGTGTTGTAGTCATTTTCAGAATGAGATAAGGAGTCTCTCGCAGTAATAAGTTCGTTATACTCTGAAAAGAGTGATTCGCTTTTGGATAGTAAATCAGTTGTATTATCTGAATAGGAAAGGGATAAAAAGAGCAGTGAACAAAATATTGCAAAAGTGGAAATACTTAAAACGAGAAAAAATAGATTCTGTTTGATAAATAATTTCATTTAAGATTTAAAAGAATATCATATTCGAAGTGTGAAAAGTTACGATTAAATAAGTCACCTTTACCTTCAATCGAAAAAGATTTTTTAATAATTTTTTCGATATGTGGTATATTCTCGAAATAAGCCGTTAAATTTTCTTTCTTTTGACGATCTAATTCGATTAATGCATCTCTTTTTTCTGACTCATCGGTCTCGATATTAAGTCTCACTAAATAACGACCAGATAGACTAAGAACTAAATCATTATTTACCAAATTTCTAGTGTCTACATTATTATTTATTTGCTTTTTTATACTAAATTTATCGAGCCATATATCGCCGATATTCTTTTGTGAAATAATTCCTTGAATAAAGTTAATTATCTCATGCGAAAGGCCAATGGTTTTTGAATTTTCAATAAGTGGTTGTTGTGAAAGATTTACTTCTGCAATTAGGTTTTGGGTAAAAGTGAATCCCTGATGAAAGGAATTTAGTTCATTTATACTTTTTTCCAATATGCTAATATCTTTTTCGATTCTTTGTTTTTTATCAATAATTTCCTCTTGGAAATTATTATGTTTTAAAATCGACGATAATGGAAGCAGGCTGAAAATGAAAAGAGAAAGCGAAATGTATGGCAGTTTTTGCTTTAACCCTAAAGATTTTAGTTTTGAAGATGGGAGTAAATTTATAGTCGAGGAATTCTTTTGAGAGTCTCCAAGAAATACATTGCTTGCTAACCCTACTGCTTCACTTGTCATAAATGGCAAGAGAGGTTTTACTTTTTCCGGTACTCCACTGCCTACCGTAACACTCGAAAGTGGATCAAAATATTCCACTTGTAGTTGCTGACTTTGAATTAAGTATTGAGCAAGGTTGGGTAGTAAAGCACCTCTTCCTGTTAGATATATCTTCTGAGGAGATTTTCCTTTTTTCAATCGTTTGTAAGTAACAATTGATCGGGTTATTTCTTGGCTCGCACGAGACAGAAACTGGTTACTCGCATTTTGTATAATTCCGACAGACGCATCATCCTCGGCCAATGATATCTCTTGAGAAAAATATCCTTTTTTAAGAATTTCTGCTTTTTCAAATGTAATACCTAAAGAATCAGAAATGTTTTGGGACAATGCATTTCCGCCAATGGTTATTGTTCTAATTAAAAATCCTGTAGGATTTATGAAAAGTAAATTAGTTGATTTGGCACCTATATTGATTGCTAAAACTTCTGATTGTTCATCAGGGGCATCTCCAAGAATGCCCCGTACTGCAATGTAATCCAAAACAGGTGCGGGTGTAATCTGAGTTGGTATTAGGCCAATTCCTACCATCCGCTCTGAAAAGGTTTCCGCCACCTCTGGTTTTACCGCAAACGCCAGGACCTCTTCTTCCACCCCATCATCGTCTATAATTTGGTAATCCCAAATAAGGTCAGACAATGGAAATGGCATTTTTTGCGATAATTCAAATGCAACTATTTTTCTTTGCTTTTCAGGGTCAACATGCGGAACCCTTATTGTTTTGGTAAGAAGTAGGTTTCCTGGAAAAATAAACCTGACTTCTCCCTTCAGCGAAAGTTTGCTTGAAAGCTTTTCCAGTGCACTAACAAGAGAGTCCAGCCAGGCATCTTCTTTCGTTAAATCATGATGCAGTGTTTCTAGGCCAGAAGATTTGAGAACCAGACCTTCTGGTCCTGCACGAAAGACATTGGCAGAAACGTGAGAGTTTCCGCAATTTATTATTATGTCTTCTTTTTGAGCCACCTGTAAGCAAGCTGGAGGTTTAGATTAATTTCCAGAAATAGATGGTTTCAAATATGAGCCCTTGGGGTAGTAAGACTGGAAAACATGATGAGCAGGCACTAGAATGTCCTTATTGCGGTTACTTTTTTCTTCTGCTTGTTGTTTAAATTTTAGCAGCGTTGCTTCATCCCTGTAGTTTTCAAACATTATAGAATTGGAAAATTCTGCAGGTACGCCCTCCAAATATACTTCGATTGCATATCCAACTGGATTGATGTAGTTACCTCCAAATCCATCTCTATCTGCAATTGCACTTGGAAACATAAAGTTGACATACATGGTTGTACGTTCGAGCTTGATTGTCTCATAATTAATCTCTGCACTGTAATACTGGTAGAATTGGGAGTCTATGAGTTTACTTGTTCGAAGAACTTTCTTTTTAAATTCATTACTAAAACATAGATATAGTTTTACTTTTAGCCCTTCCACATATTCAGGATTAAAAGCTTCTTCAATAGTTGAAGGTCTATTGTTTCTAATTTGCTCTAATCTTGGGTGTGCTAACAGATTTAGTGGAACTGAAACTTTAATCCATGAATCTGTTTCGTTTGTGAGAGTCACTTTATTCGCAAGTTTGACATACTTATCTTCCTCAGCATAGACAGATTTAGATACCATAAAAATCAAAGTGTATATTATCAATTGTAGTAATTTCATAATTCTTTAAGGGTTTGGCTTTACTTACTAAGACTTTATCCTTTCTAAACTTATACACGAATAACAAGCAAAATCGCTATGGTCTACAAGATATCCTGTCTACTTTTTGCAAAAGACGCCAATGATCGTTTGCTACTTTTGCAAAGAGCGAAATCACCCAACAAAGGTTTATGGAGCCCACCGGGAGGTAAATTAGAAATGTCAATTGGCGAATCACCCGTTGAGTGTGCAATCCGAGAATCTCAAGAAGAATTAGGTGTAAATCTAAATGAAAATGATCTTCACCTTTTCGGCTATGTTGCGGAAAAGAATTATGAAGGTGACGGGCATTGGCTCATGTTTCTTTTTGATGTTCTTCAGGAGATAGATAGTATTCCAAACATGATAAACGAAGGAAATTTTGATTTTTTCCATAGAAATGAAATTAATCATCTTGATATTCCTCCGACTGACCATCGCTTGGTTTGGCCTTATTTCGATAAACGTAAAGATGGGTTTTGGGGTATTCGAGCAAATTTCGGTGGTAAATCTACCAAAATTAAGGTTGAAGCAAAGCCCATTTAAGAGAATAATGAATTTATAAATGGAAGGACTACATCACGACACTAATCTAGAGCTTGCCAAAGAGCTCCCTCAATCAAATATTGATAATCAAAGTAGTAAGCCTGATGAGTTAATTTCTGAAATAACCACAGAAATTAATCCTCCTGAAGAAACTACAGATTTCGCTAATTCTCCGGTAAACAAAGAGTTATCTGTAGATCAAAAGATTGACCTTTACGAACAAATGGTGCGAATAAGAAGGTTTGAAGAGCGATCTCTGCGAGCTTACCAACAAGGAAAGATTGGCGGTTTTCTTCATTTGTATATTGGGCAAGAAGCTGTCGCCGTAGGCTCTGTATCTACGCTTGGTGATGACGACCATATAATTACAGCCTATCGTGACCACGGTCATGCAATTGCGGTTGGAATGAATATGGATGAATGTATGGCCGAGCTTTATGGTAAAAAAACGGGATGCTCCAAAGGAAAAGGTGGTTCCATGCATTTTTTTGCTCCCGATAAAAACTTTTGGGGCGGTCATGGAATCGTTGGAGGTCAAACACCACTGGGACTTGGCATTGCTTATGCCTTAAAACATTTTAAAAAGAAAGGTAGCTGTCTTTGTTTCATGGGAGATGGAGCCACCAACCAAGGTCCTTTTTATGAATCTCTTAATCTTGCCGCACTTTGGGAATTGCCGGTGATTTACATTATTGAAAACAATGGATATTCCATGGGTACTGCCGAGGGCAGACATTCTGCAGGGGAGCCCCTGGCAAGAAGAGGTGACGCTTTCGACATCGATTGGAAAGTGGCACATGGTCATGACCTTTACGAAGTTCGTCAAGTCGTGCAAGAAGCAGTGGAGCGTGCTCACGAATTTAATAAACCAACCGTATTAGAAATTATAACATATCGCTATCGAGGCCATTCAGTAGCTGACCCTGATCAAACTTATCGAAGTAAGGAAGAGATTGAGGAATATAAAAAAAATAAGGATCCCCTTAGCTTGTTTAAAAATAAACTGTTAGAAGAAGGTGTTTTAACAGATGAAAAGGCTTTGGAACTTGATCAGTCTGCAAAGGATGAAGCCAATGCTTCGGCTGAGTTTGCTTCGGCAAGTCCCTTTCCTGAACCTGATGAACTTATGGATGATATTTATTGGGAGACCGATAATCCGGATAAACGAACATCAGAAGGAAGAATTTTCTTTGAACAACCTTGAATTCATAACATGCCTATAATTTCTTACCGAGATGCCCTTAACCAAGGGCTTGCTGAAGAACTTCAACGTGACCCGAATGTCGTCCTCATGGGTGAAGAAGTCGCTCAATTCAAAGGATCTTACAAAGTGTCTGAGGGATTGTTAGAAAAATTTGGCCCTTCCCGGGTAATTGATACCCCTATAAGCGAAGCTGCCTTTTCTGGGCTCGCAGTCGGTGCCTCCATGATGGGTATGAGACCGGTTGTTGAATTTATGTTTTGGAGCTTTTGCTATGTAGCATTTGATCAGATTTTTAATAATGCAGCTAATGTTCGCTACATGTCGGGAGGGCTCATTAATGTTCCAGTAGTTTTTAGAGGACCTGCTAACGGCGGTACCAATGTTGGGGCAACTCACTCCCACACTCCCGAAAACTTTGCCGCCAATACTCCGGGCATGAAAGTTGTATGCCCAGCAACACCTGCGGATGCGAAAGGTTTAATAAAATCAGCCATACGCGACAACGACCCGGTTTGCTTCATGGAAAATACCATTTTATACAACCTAAAAGATGAAGTTCCTGACGATGATGATTATCTTGTTCCTCTAGGCAAAGCCAAAGTGCTCGTTGAGGGGAAAGATATTTCAATAATTGCTCACGGAAAGGCTGTCCACACGGCTTTAGAGGTCGCAGAGGAACTTTCGGATAAACATGATATCGTCGCTGAAGTGGTTGATTTGAGGTCTATCCGTCCCCTTGATCAGGAAACCATTATTCAATCTGTCAAAAAAACAAATCGGGCTCTTCTTGTGGAAGAAAATAAACCTTTTTGTGGCGTGGATGCACAAATTTCATTTTTAATCCAAGATCAAGCCTTCGATTATTTGGATGCCCCGATTGCTAGAGTTTCTGCTGTGGATGCCCCACAAGCTTACAGCAAATCTCTGGAATCTGCCCAATTGCCAACGAAAGAAAAAGTTTTAAAAAGTGCCCTGAGCATTCTATAAATTGTTATGCCTACGAATATAGAAATGCCCAAGTTAAGTGACACCATGACTGTTGGAACAGTTGTAAAATGGCACAAGCAAGTTGGGGACAAGGTAGTTAATGGAGATACGCTCGCAGAAATTGAAACTGACAAAGCGACCATGGAGCTAGAGAACTTTGACGATGGTACTTTATTAAAGATTTTAGTCGAAGAAGGTGCCGAAGCCCCGATTGGCAGCCCTTTGGCTGTTGTAGGTGAAGAGGGAGAATCGGTGGAAGAGGACTCCATGCCCGTATCTGAAGATTCACAGGATGAAGAGTCTTCCTTGGCATCGCCTCTTGAAAATAACGTAGAGACCACTGTTGAGGATAATACACCAGAAGAAGTGAATACTGAAGTTGAAGTTAGTTCTTCTACCGGCGAACCGGAACTACTCCAAAATGAACCCAACATTGAAAGTGACCTGCCGCCCCAGAAGCAAGAAATCGAAAGTCTTGCTCCAAAGAATCGTACCCTAATTTCACCACTTGCCAAAAAAATGGCAAGCGACAGAAATCTTGATATTTCCAAGCTAAAAGGAACCGGGCCTTCAGGTAGAATTGTAAAGAAAGATATTCTAGAAGCAGATTATTCCGACGAAGAACCTTCAGACCCCATTGACAAAATGGTTTCTGCCGTTGCCCTTGAGCAACCTGTGCCAAAATCCTCAGGTTTACTTGCCGAAAAATCTGTTCCTTTATCAGGTATGAGAACAGTTATTGCAAAGCGACTGACTGAATCAAAAACAACCATTCCTCACTTTTACTTACAAAAAGAAATTAATGCCGAACCACTGCTTGAAGCTAGGATTGCGATTAATGAAAATTCGAAATTGCAATCTGAACAAAGTGATTTTCCATACAATAAAGTAAGCGTTAATGATTTAATTTTAAAAGCTTCTGCAGAAGCCATTAAATGGCACCCAGAAATAAATACCAGTTGGGGTGAGGAAAAAATTACTCATCATGGAGTAGTCAATCTTGCTTTTGGGGTTGCTATTGAGGGAGGTTTACTGACCCCGGTTATAAATCATGCCGAGCAACTTTCTTTGTTAGAGATCTCTTTGGAAGCTAAATCTCTCATCCAAAAGGCGCGTGATAAAAAACTTCTACCCGAAGCTATGTCTGGGTCCACATTTACGGTTACTAATTTAGGAATGTTTGGTATAGATTTTTTCAGCGGTATCATCAACCCACCAAACGCGGCAATCTTATCGGTTGGCTCTTCTATCAACAAACCTGTTGTCGATAAAAACGGTGACATTGTTTCCGGAAAAACTATAACACTGGGCTTAAGTTGCGACCATAGGCTTGTTGATGGGGCAATCGGTGCTAGTTTTCTTAAAACCTTGGGTAATTATTTAGAAAACCCCGTTTGTATGTTCGGGTAAAAGAATACTCCTAGCATTAAAGACACACTACCTCCAAATTCAATTTAACTCGTTGCTCTTCGATTAGCGTCCTCCACCAAGTATGCTCCCAGTTCATTAACTTGAGAAATTATCGATTTTTTTGTTTCCGAAAGATTCTGTGAGTTTGGAATACTCTCCCCAAATAGATAAAATTTTATTTTAGGTTCAGTTCCGCTTGGTCTGATCGCAACAGTAAATCCATTTTCTAAAGATATCATAAGGAAATTTTCTTTTTCTAGGGGTTGGTCTTCTTCATCCAACAGTCCAGATTCACTGAAATCCTTGACTTTACTTACAGCTATTCCATTAAGGTCTTTACCCAATGATTTTCTAAGTGAAGACATAATCTTTTGTATCTTTTCGCTACCTTCCGCTCCCTCGAAGTAAATGTTTTCCGTTTTTTCGTAATGAAAACCATATTTCAAATAAAGTTTATTAAGGAAATCCAATGGTTTAACATTTATAGACTGTAAATAAGACAATGCCTCAGCAACCGCAAGTGACGCGGCATTTCCATCCTTGTCCCTCACTAAATCTAAAGGCAAATATCCATAACTCTCTTCTGCTGCCAAGGCTACATACTTGGAATATCTAGATAAAATATCAATTCTTGTCAAAAGATCTGTTGTGTCAAAATCGATACCTATACCCTCTTTTTCTCTGACTCCTAAAGCTGCCCTTTCTTCGTATTGGCTTAACTTTTGTGCCATCCATTTGAAGCCTGTTGGAGTATTCACATACCCTATACCATGATCATTAGAAATCTTTTCTAACATCGGTGTAGTAACAAAAGTCTTAAGAAGCGTGAAACCATCTTTATTTTCAGGTTTCAAAATTTGCTTAGATTTTAAGGAAATCAATCGATATTCAGCAAGTAGACAAGCAATTTGATTTCCGGATAAACAAACAAAGTCTTTTTCGTGCCTTAACGCTACACCTATTCGATCACAGTCTGGATCACTTGCAATTACGACTTCAGATTTTGTCTTTTTAGCTTCGCTAATTGCTAAAGAAAGTGCCTCCTTATTTTCTGGGTTTGGAGATTTTACAGAAGTAAAATTAGGATCAAACTGATTTTGTAATTTTACCGTTACCACTTCTACTCCATGATCAAGTAAAGAAGGGACGGATGATATTGCACCCGTTCCGTGAATAGGGGAAAAGACTATTTTAGGTGAATGATCTTTTAGCAAATCTGGTGAATACACCGCATCCTCTAACACAGCTCCGTATGAAAGATCATCTTCTTTACCGAGTACATTAAATTGATCTAAGCTGTCTTTTTCCTTTAACCAAGGTAAAATTTCGTCTAATTCAATGTTGCTATAATACTCTACCACTTTTTGGGCATGAGGAGAAACTAATTGACCGCCATCCTGAAAATATGCCTTGAAGCCGTTATCGTGAAAGGGGTTATGGCTTGCCGTTATAACAACACCTGCATGAGCGAAACGATTGCGTACGCTGTAGCTAAGCTGAGGGGTGGAGCGAGGGCCATCAAATATCATTGCATATCCACCCATATTTTCCCAAGCAGTTGCCACTGATTTACAAAAGTCAGAAGAAAAATGACGTACATCATAGGCAACCACCAAGCGTGGTTGCTCGAGAGCTCCCGCCGTTGATAGCCATTCTTCCACGTATTGATACAATGCTTTGGTAGCTTTTAATATGGTAAATTCATTCAGTGTATTTGTTCCTACCGCTGCATGTTTTGGAGTTTCTTTTGAGCTTTTGCCGCCTAATTCTTGTTTAGTGATAGTTTTCCCGATTGTTCTTCCTCTCATCCCACCGGTGCCAAAGTTCAAATTTTTATAAAATCTGTCATTCAATTCTTCCCAGTTTTCGTTTTCTACGAGCTCTAAAATTGATTCTTTAGCCCAAGCGGGCATAGAGCTTAAATTCAAAAATTCTTCGCAATTTCTTTGTGTACTTGGAAAAATCATCCCTGATTTTCCTGCTTTTTGTAAATTTTCTTTAGTCATTTATTATGGAATTTGGT
>MDTB01185591.1_pt1 | contig 15636 bp, 12 predicted proteins | sample 811161 | NCBI WGS metagenome assembly MDTB01 (sample SAMN05326650, study PRJNA326480) | marine metagenome | isolation source: seawater | place: Mediterranean Sea | collected 2009 | reverse complement strand
TTAATTCTGAAGTTTTAAAACCCCATTTTTTTAATTTAATTAAAAAGTTAGTCTGTTTGTCCATTGATTGATCAGATGAAAATCCAAATGTATAGGCGACAAATTTTAAAGGTATCTTTGATGTCTTTCTAGGGTCTTTTTGTCTTAAAGAACCTGAAGCTGCATTTCTTGGGTTTGCAAAATTATCTTTAATTTTTTCAAAATCATTATTTTGAATGAAAACTTCTCCTCTTATATCTATGTCATCTGGAAAATCTTTCTGATCTATAAAATGTGGAATGTCAGATATTGTTTTTAAGTTTAAGGTAATATCTTCCCCTTCCTCTCCATTTCCTCTTGATAACCCTCTAATTAGTTTACCTGAATTATATGTAAGAGAGGCTGATATACCATCAATTTTAGGCTCAGCACTATATTCGAACTCAAAATTTTTAGTTAAATTTAAAAAGTTAATAATTTTTTTTTCAAAATTTATCAAATCCTCTTCATTAAAAGCGTTTGCTAAGGAGAGCATCTTTACTCTATGGGGATATTTTTCAAAATTTTTAGAAGGTGTAAAACCCAATATTTTGGAGGGAGAGTCTTTATCTTTAAAATCAAATTTTTTCTCAAGATCTAGAATTTCTTTTTTTAATAAGTCAAAATCATGATCAGATACAATCGGCGCACTATTTTCAAAGTATTTTTTGCTGTATTTTTTGTATTGTTTTAATTTTTCTTTATATTTTTTTTTCGCTATACTTTTTAACATTTTAATCGAAAAGTTTTTTAAACTTTTTTAACATACTCTTTTTCTCTTTTTTTAACTCTAATTTTGATTTATATTTTTTGTTAAATATCTTGTAAGACTTTTCATACCATTTGCTTGATTCATAGTTATAACCAAGCAACGAAGCATATTTTTGAGACTCATTTTCTAGGCCAATTGTGAAATATAACTCAACCAGTCGATGCAAAGCCTCTTCAACATAAATTGTTTTTTCATATTGTTCGACTACTGTTTTATATCTATTGATTGAAGCAATCCATTTTTTCTTTTTCATATAATGTGAGGCAATATACATTTCTTTAGACGCTAGATAGTCTTGGATTAGATCAAGTTTATAACCTGCATCTAAAGCATAATCAGAGGAAGGATAATTTTGAATAATGAAATTAAATTTTTCTTGCGCTAGTAATAATGGGCCTAAATCTTTTTTTTCGTCAACAATTTTTTCATAATAGCACATAGCGAGTAGAAAATGAGCATAGCTTAAATCAGGATGCTTGGGGTAAGTTTTGATAAATCTTTTTAGTTCAGATTCTGCATCGAAATAATAATCATCAGCATAATATACATATGCTGACATCAATGCAGCTTTTGGAGCCCATGAAGATTGGGGGAATAATAATTCTGCTTCATTAAATTTTTTTGCCGCATAAAGAGCATCTCCTGCTTTAAACTCATCATAGCCCTCTTTAAACGCTCGGATCATTTGCGATTCAACATCCTCCTCAACAATTAAAGAAGTTTTTTCTTTTTTTGCACAGTTTGTTAGAAAAAGAGATACAAAAAAAAATATCAAAAAAATTTTTAAAAAATTCATAATTTAATAATTTTGAAGATTATAAAAAAAATTAATCTTATGCGATAGACTTTAGAATATTCTTATTCAAAAAGGAATGCGGAATATTTTTCTCTTTTAGCTCGATTATCGAGAAATTTTCATTTTTGCTTAGCAATTTTCTTAAGCCTTGGTTGGTAATATTGTGACCGCCTTGACAAGATGTAATTTTACCAACCATTTTAAAACCTGATAAATATAAATCTCCAAGACAATCTAATATTTTATGATTAACGAATTCTTTTTTATTTCTCAATTTTTCTTTATTCAATATTTTGTTTTGTTTAACAACAATTGCATTATCTAACGAACCACCTTTAGCAAGATTTAAATTTTTAAGTTTTTCTACGTCCTCATATAAACAAAATGTTCTTGAATTATACATATCTGATAAATCATCCATATAAATATTAATGTTGTTTTTTTGAGTTTTGATCAGTTCATTTTTGAAATTTATTTCAAAATCTATCTCTAAGCTTATCTTGCTAGGTTTAAATGAAATATATTTTTCTCCTTCTTTGTAAACTACTTCTTTATCAATGATTATTATCTTAATTGGATGATCACTTATTTCAAGATCCACAGAGTCAATAGCTTCAATAAAATTCTTAGAAGATCCATCAAGTATTGGAACTTCTTCGGAGTCTATTTCTATTAATAAGTTATCTATTCCTTTACCATATAAGGCTGCCATTAAATGTTCGATAGTCGAAACAGAAACTCCAAATTCATTTGAGATCTTTGTACAATATGAAGCGCTCGAAACATTGAATACACTTGGATAAACTATGTTATTCGAAACTAAATCGGTTCTCTTAAAATATATTCCATTATTTGGTCTCTGGGGAACTAGCTTAATATTAACTTTCTTTCCTGAATGAAGACCAAAGCCAGATAAATTTATTTCTTTTTTTATAGTTTTTTGTTTTAAAATTGACATCAAATGAACTTATATTCATCTGCAAAATCAAAGAAAAAACAAGTAATGTTACAAAACAATACAAGATTTAACCAAAAAAATTGAACATTTTCTCAAATAAGCCCTGCTTTTTAGAGTAAAGGTTATGTATTATAACTTCTGAAGGGTTAATGCCATCGATTACTTTCTTGGCTGCAATACAGGGGCTTAGATCGCTTTTTACTGTAAACCTGTTTGAATATTTATGACTAATAATTTTTTTAACTTCAATATTACAATCTTTAAAGATTTTATTTAATGTTTTCACAGTTGAATGTTGAACAACAATGAATCTAACATCAATAACAAACTCTTTATAATTTATGTTTTCTGGAAAATCTAAATATTCCTCGCCATCAACAATATATTTATCGACCAATATATGTAATATAACACAACTTTTATCGTTTCTTGCAATAAGTTGTTTGGCATCGCTGATTAATCTAACGACGTCAGCCTCTTTTATTTGGTTAGAATCGTATTTATTTTTTAGACTCAAAGAAAATTCATCACACTTAGCATCTGTAACTAAATTGATTTTTTCAATAAAAATTCCAATATCTTTTTCAAAATCTTTTACTTTTTCTATTATGAACTTTGTTAGTATTATTAAATTTAGATTATTGTCAAAGGTATCTGGCATTAAATATTTTTTTTGGTAATCAGAATTACCATCGTTAGAACTAAAATAATTAATGTGTAAGTTTTGACCAACGATTGCAATATAAAAAGATTGATGTTCTTTGTTAATCATAAGTAATTACCTTATTTGGAATTCTTAAGTCTAAAATTTTTGGTTTATTTAATTCACTGTTCTCTAGAAGTCTCAAGCTTAAATTCAAATTATCTATTGTAAAATTTACTGGAAACCTAATCTTAATATTGTTTCTAAATTCCACATCTATTCTATCGCTTGGAAAAAATTTTATTTTCTTTATATTTTCAATATCTAAATTTGATTTATTGATCATTTTCAAAGTTTGAAATACTTTTTTTATATCATTTGTTCCTGTAACTTTAGGCAAATTTGTTGGAAAATTTTTTAAATTGATTATCTTTTCATTATTTCCTAACACAACTACTTCATTCAAATATTCTATAATACTCAATGGCTCAGCTGATACCAGGTAAACTTTTATCTGATTTGGATATATTTTTTTGACATTATAATCTTTTACAAAATTTATAGAATTTATAAATTTAAATGACTCTCTTTTCAGAGTAAATATATTATATCCAATTAGATCTAATAATTTTTTCTCTAAAAGAAGATTATTTGATTTATCTAAACCAACCACCTCTATTTTTTTTACAACAAAAAAATTATTATATCGTAAATTTGAGTTATGTATTGAAGATAAAATTAAAAAAATAATAAAATAAAAAAAAATATATTTTTTCTTATCTGTTTTTTGAAGCATCTTTAATAATCCAGTCTATTAATGAAAAGAAATTCATTCCATGATATAATGCTATTTCCGGCACTAATGAAAGACTTGTCATTCCTGGCTGGGTATTTGTTTCTAAAAGATAAAACTTTCCATTATGAAATTTAAAGTCAGATCTGGTCACCCCTCTGCACTTTAAAACTTTGTGTGCTTTTAATGCAATACTCATCACATCTTTATATTCTTTTGTTTTAATATTTACCGGAATGACGTGTCTTGTTTTTGCTTTGGAACTATACTTAGCTTTATAATCGTAAAACTTTCTTTTAGGTATTAACTCTATGGCTCCTAATTTTTTTTTACCAAGTATTGCAACTTGAATTTCTCTTCCTGGTATGAATTCTTCTGCTAAAATTTCATCATAAGCTTTAAGCTTATTTAAATTTTTAATGATATTTTTTTCATTACAAATATAAACACCTAAACTTGACCCCTCATTAATAGGTTTTATAACCACAGGAAATTTAATCTTTTTTTTTAATAATTTAATTACTTTTTTTTTATCTAAATCTGTTCGTATTTTTATGAATTTTGGTGTTAAAATTTTATTTTTAATAAATTTTTTTTTTGAAATTTCTTTATCCATAGCCATCATAGAAGATAGTACGCCTGAATGGGTATATCTGAGACCTTTGCTCTCTAAATAAGTTTGGATGAAACCATCTTCACCAAATCTTCCATGTAGAGCGTTAAAAACAACATGAGGAGAAAATTTATGAATATTTTTTTCTAAATTTTCGTCGGGTTCAACTATTCTACAAATGTATATTTCTTTTATACAATTCTTTACTGCTTTTGCTGTTTTAAGACTAATAGATCTTTCTCCTGAAATGCCCCCTCCAAGAATAAGAATTCTTTTTTTCATCTATTATTTTATTATTTCTATCTCAAGATCTAATGATATGCCTGTTTTTTTTTTAACTTCTTCTCTTACAAAATTAATCAATTCACTCATTTCAGAAAAGGAGGCATTTTTGGAATTAATAAAGAAATTGCTATGTTTGGACGAAATTTTGGCATCTCCAAATCTAGTATCCTCAGGTACACTTTCACGAATAAGTTCCCAAACCCTCTTTTTTGTACCTTCAATTGGATTTTTGAAAGTACTTCCCCCAGTTTTAACTTTCAGAGGTTGAGATGTTTCTTTTAATTTTTTTAGTCTATTTATTTCTTTTCTTATTAAATCCTTATCATTCTTTTTACATTCAAATGTTGCACTTAAAAAAATTAAATCATTGGATAAATTGCATTCTCTATAACCAAAAGTAATATCCCTTCTTCTTATAGAACTTACCTTTCCTTCAAAATCGACTACCTGAATTGAAACTAAAAAATCTTTGAATTCGGATCCGAAACATCCAGAATTCATTCTTATACCGCCACCTACAGATCCTGGTATGCAGGATAAAAATTCTAAACCAGATAAACCATTCTCACAGGCAAAATCTGAAACATTTTTATCTGAACATGAGCAGCCGGCAATTATTTTGTTTTCGTCAATCAATGATATATTACTAAAATTTTTACCTAATTTAATAAAAATTTTTTCCCCCAAATCTTCACTAATTAAAAGATTAGATCCTGCCCCTAAAATATGTTTTTTATGTTCAGGCGCTATTTTTAAAAAACTTATTAACTCTTTTAAGTTTTCTGGTTTATAAAAAACCTTTGCTATTCCACCAATATTCATCCAATTCAAATTTTTAAGAGAGAAATCAAATTTTAAATTAGAATTATTTTGATCTTTAAAGATTTTAAATTCTTCCAATTTCATTATTTAAGAAAGTTTTTTAGTTCCTTTAACCATCCAGAAATAGATCCAGCACCCATTCCAATTACAATTTCATTTCCTTTTAAGTTATTTTTGAAGAAATTTGTGAGGTCTTTTTTTTGATTAACCATAATTACTAATGCTCTCGAATTTTTGGATATATCCTTAGCAAACTTTTCGTACTTAAATTTCAATTTAATTTTTTCCCCTGCTTTAAAAATAGGACACAACAATACTTGATCTGAGTCTATGAATGATTTGCTAAATTCACTGCTTAAATCATTTAGTCTTGAAATTCTGTGTGGTTGAAAAATAGATATGATTTTTTTATTTGAATAGCTTTTTTTCACACCATTTAAAACCTCTTTAATTTCAGTTGGATGATGAGCATAATCATCAAAAAAAGTTACACCATTAAACTCAAAAACTTTATTAAACCGTCTTTCAACCCCTTGGAAATTTTTTAGACTTCTTTTAATTAAACTTGGGGATATACCTATGTGAAAAGTTAATGCAAATGCTACCGCCGCATTACTAATATTATGGAATCCAATCAGAGGAATCTCTATATTATTAATTTTAATTTTTTTCTTATTTGGTGTTTTTATAATTAGATTAAAAAATGATCTATTTAGTTTATACTTTATATTAATAATTCTAAAATTAGAGGCTTTGTTTACACCATATGTAAAATAGTTTTTAATATGGGTTTTTTTTAGTAAACTTCTATTGTTGGCATCATCAATACACAAGAAAGTTTTCCCAAAAGATGGGACATTTGAAATAAATTTCTCAAAATATTTTCTTAAATTATCCTCAGATTTGTAAAAATCCATATGCTCTCTATCGATATTAGTAACAATAGAGTAGGTGAATGGAACTTTGATAAAGCTACCATCAGATTCATCAGACTCGAGCACACACCATTCACTCTTACCTAACTTTGCCGAGTTGTTAATTGAATTTATCACGCCTCCATTTATTATTGTAGGATCTAACTTTGCTTTTGAAAAAATACCAGCGATTAATGATGTTGTGGTAGTTTTTCCATGAGAACCAGCCACAACAATATTTTTTTTAAGAGAGGTCATGTGAGCTAACATGTCACCCCTTTTGTAAACTGGTAAATTTTTTTTCTTAGCTGTCTTAAGTTCAATATTATTATTTTTTATTGCCGAAGATATAACTACAATATTAGCGTTATTTAGATTGGTAATTTTGTGTTTTGTGAAGATTTTAATCTTATTTTTTTTTAATCTTTCTATATTTTTATTTATTGAAATATCACTTCCTTGTATTTTAAAACCAAGTTTTTTCATTATTAAAGCCAACCCACTCATGCCGATTCCTCCAATACCGATGAAATGGATTGTTTCTTTTTTTCCTAGATTAATTTTCATAAAAAGTTTGTTCTATCATATTAAAGTTTTCAAACCACGATTCTTCAAAAATAAAATTGTTCATTTTTTCTGCCTTATTATACAACATTTTTTTGTTATAGATATTTTCTGTAAAAAATTTGTAAAAATAGTCTTCAGAAATTTCATTTTCATTAATAAGCCAACCAAAATTTTTATCCACATAAAACTTTGCGTTAAAATATTGATGATCATCTTTTGAAAATGGAAAAGGAATTGCTAAAAATGGGATCTTTAAAGAAACTAATTCTGACAAAGTGGATGCTCCTGCACGAGTGATCGCAAAATCGCATAACAACATAATATCACTAATGTTATTTTCAAAAGTAAAAACTTTATTTGCAATATTATTTTCTTGATAAAAACTTTTCAGGTATTCTTGGTTAGATTTACTAGTTTGGTGATATATAGTTAAGTTTACCATTTTCGAGATCTTTAAAATGTCTTTAAGAAAAATTTTATCTAATTTTTTTGCCGTTTGACTTCCTCCAATTATTAAAACTTTAAACTCTTTGCCAGTTAATAAATTTTTTTTTTGTTTTAAAAACTCTTTTCGAACTATAGGTTTGATCACTTTTAGTTTATTTAAATGTTTTAAGGGTAAATTTTTTAGGTTAATTTCATACGCAAATATTTTTTTACAAAATCTTAACAAAAATAGATTGGACCTTCCGATTACTAGATTTGGTTCAAAAAGGAATATTTTGATATTCAAAATCTTTGCTGCAAGACAGTGCGGAATACTCATATAACCGCCTGTTGACAGTAGAACTTTCGGATTTTCTTTTTTTAAAAAAAATAAGGATTTTAAAAATGAAGAAATAAAAAAAAAAGGAAATATTACAATATTCAAGTTCTTTTTAAATTGTGGAATATGAATTTCATTTACATTGTAATTTTTTATGTCAATGAAATTTAGACCTCTTTTATCTGAAATTAATTTTACATTTAATTTTTTTTTAAAATAATCATAAAATACTTTAGCTGGTATTACGTGCCCTCCTGTCCCACCAGTACTTATTACTATAGAGCTCATCTATTTATTTTTCTTTTTGTTAAATTTAAAATTATACCTATTAGTATTGAAGAACCAATTATAGAAGAACCTCCATAACTAAGAAACGGTAAAGTCATTCCTGTTGTGGGTAAAAATCTAATATTCACTCCAATATGAACTAAAACCTGAAAAAGAATTAACATTACAGAGCCTACTAGTATTAATTTTAAACACTCATCTTCTACATTAGATACTTTTTTAAAAACTCTAAAAACAAGAAATAAAAAAATTAAAATGATACCTATTATCGATACAATTCCAAATTCTTCAGCTATTACAGCAATAACATAATCTGTATGAGCCTCTGGTACTCTGATATTCAAAGTGCCTTCTCCAATACCCTTTCCAAAAAAACCTCCATTCATAATTGCTTCTGAAGCTCTTTCAGACTGATAATTTCCTTTTGAAGTAACATCAAAAAATGACTCAATTCTAAATTTTATATAACTAAATTTTGGAATAAATTTTATCATTAGAAAAAGAGCAGATAAACTGATTATCATAAAAGATATTAAAAAAAAAAGATTTATTCCTGAAACAAATATAAGGCTTAACCAAACAGATAAAACTAATAAAGTTTGACCAATATCCGGCTGCAAAAATAGTAAAAGGATAATTGGGATGATCGTAATTAAACTAAAAAGATATCTTAAATAGTTATTAGAATATTTTTCAGATGTTAGTATCATGGATAGTATAACAATTAAAAAAGGTTTAAGGATTTCAATTGGTTGAAATCTTGGCAAAAAAAATATGTCTATCCATCTTTTAGAACCTTTAACTTCTACACCAATTATTGGAACTAAGATTAAAGCGCAAAATATCATAATGAAAGAAATCAATGATAACTTATAAAATGTTTTTTCTTCAAGTAAGGAAAAGACGAAAATTGTTAAAATTCCTAGTAAAGTGTAAACAAGTTGTTTAAAAAAAAAGTAATAATTTGTTGTCTCAAGTTTTGTAGATGCGATTAAAGAGGTTGAAACAAGAGAAAAAAAAATACCTAATGAAATTAAAAGTATTATCAAAAAAAATAAAAACTTATCAATATCTTTCCACCAATTATATAATGAAAAATTCATATTTTAATTTTTCCCACTAATACCAATTTTTCTTAATTGAAAATTGAAATACCTTCCCCTATCTTCAAAATTTTTAAATTTATCAAAAGATGCAGAAGCAGGGCTAAAAAGAACAATTTTTTCCGTTAATTCTTGTTCCTTTTTAAGGTCAACTTTAATTTTCTTTATTGCAGAAATCATATTATTAAACTTTTGATAACGTACTTTATCTTTAAGTCTTTTTTCAAAAAAATTAGCATTTTTTCCAAATATATAAGCTCTCAAATTTAAACAGTCTTTTTTACTTAAGGTAAATTTATCCCCTTTTTTTGGTAGTCCTCCTAAAATCCAAAAAGTTTTCTTCTCGGTGTCTATTAATTCTTGTGTTGAAGAAAATGAGGTTGATTTTGAATCATTGATTACTTTAAGTTTTTTGTTGTTAATAATAATTTCATTTCTAAATCTTAAAGCCTTAAATTTATTTAAAGTTGGTATAATTTTCTTCAAATCAATCTTTAAAAATTTACAAATATTTAAAATAAAGATAAGATTTTTTTTATTAACACTGTTGTTTAAGTAATTGTTTTTTATTAATTTTTGATACCTCAAATAAATTTCTTCATTAACTCTTAAAATTTTCGAACTAATCTTCTTTTCATTTATAATTCTATCGACAATTTTATTTTTTTTTTCTATAAAAGCGTGAGAATTTTTATTTTGCATTAAAATCAATTTGATTTTACTTTTAACATAATTTTTAAAATTTCCGTGTCTTTCTAGATGATCGATTGAAACATTTAAAATTACTGCCAAATTAGTTTTATAATATTTGCTATATTCGATTTGATAAGAAGATGCCTCAACAACAAATAACGTTTTTTTTGTAAAGTGATAATTTGATAAAATTGATTTTCCAATATTTCCTACTAACTTTGTATCGATTTTTTGAGACCTAAAAACTTGATATAAAATTTTACATGTTGTTGATTTTCCATTTGTTCCTGTAATTGTGATAAAAAAATTTTCTGGAAAACTCTTATAAAATACATCCAAATCAGTGATAATCTTTTTTTTATTTTTTATTATTTCATTTGATAAAGTGCATTTTTTATAATCTATCCCAGGACTTAATAAAATGTAGTCGAAATTGTTAACTCTATCAATTCCTTTAGCAAACTTCTCATTATAAGAAAGATTTGTTAAGGGTAGCTTATCATCAAATACTTTTAGATAATTTTTTTTTTTCAAAAAATTATAGGCTGATTTGCCAGTTTTACCATATCCATAAATTAAAATTTTTTTATTCTTAAAGAATACCTTTGTAGATTTCATCTTAGTTTTAATGTGGCTAAACCAATCATCGCTAAAATAAGTGATATAATCCAAAATCTTATGACTATTGTAGACTCGGCCCAACCCTTTTTTTCAAAATGATGATGAATTGGAGCCATCATAAAAATTCTTTTACCAGTTAGTTTGAACGAAACAACTTGCACAATTACTGAAATTGCTTCTAATACAAACAATCCACCAGTAATAGCTAGCACTATCTCATGTTTTGTTACTACTCCAACTGCTCCTAAAGATCCACCTAATGCCAAGGAGCCCGTATCTCCCATAAATATTTTGGCTGGTGGTGCATTAAACCATAAAAAACCAATTGATGCTCCGATGATTGCTCCACAAAAGACTGCTACCTCACCAACATTTTCGATATAAGGAATTAACAAATAGTCTGCAAAGATAATATTTCCAGACACATAGCTTATAAAACCAAAACAACCTGCAACTAGTATAACAGGAACAGTGGCTAATCCATCCAAACCATCTGTTAGATTTACTGCATTAGAAGATCCAACAATTACAAACAAATAAAAAGGTATAAAAAACCATCCTAAGTTTATCACTAAATTTTTAAAAAATGGAAAATATAAATTAGTTTTAATATCAGATTCTATAAATTTATAGAAAATAGTTAATGAAATTAAACAAAGAAAAATTTGGACTAATATTTTTAATTTTGAAGAAATTCCTCTTGAGTTATTGTTTTTGATTTTTTTGTAATCATCAAATGCTCCTAAAATTCCAAAGGATAAAGTGATGAATATCAATAACCAATTATATGGATTAAGTAAATCAGCCCACAAAAAAACACCTGTAAATAAACCTATCAATATTAAAACCCCACCCATAGTAGGCGTTCCAATTTTTTTAATTAAATGATCTTCAGGTCCATCAGAACGAATGGGATTTGTAATTTGTTTTGACGAAAAAAAGTTTATAAACCTATCTCCAATTAAAAATACTATGATCATAGAGGTAATCACAGCTAATCCTGTTCTCACAGTTAAAAAATTAAAAAAATTTAAGAATGAATATGTATCTGAATAGCTTGTAAGTAAGTTATATAACATTTTTATAAACTTTTTATAATTTTATTTAATCCAGTTGAATTGGATCCTTTTATCATTAAAAAACTATTATTTGGTAATTGTTTTTTTATCAAATTTAAAATTTCGAATTTATTATCTAATATTTTGCCTCTTATTTGTGGTTTTAATTTGTTAAATGTATGTTTTGTATAGTTACCATAAACATAGGTTTTGTTTATATTGGATTTGTTAATATATTTGGCAATTTTAACATGTAGTTTTTTTGAGAATTTTCCCAGTTCAAGCATATTTCCAATTAAAATAAATTTTTTCTTACTATCCTTATAACTTTTATCAAATTTTTCTAAAGCAAATTTAAATGAAAGTGGGTTCGAGTTATAACTTTCGTCGATAATAGTTATTTTTTTTTTTCCTCTATTGTAATTTACTATAGAGCCTCTGCTTTTAGGAATTTCGAAATTCAAAAATAAACTTGTGGGAAGCTCGTCTATATTAAAGTAACTAGAAATAATGCTTAATGTAGATAAAATATTTTCTTTATAATTTATTAAATGTTCGGGAATTGCAAAAAATTTAATTTTTGCTTTTATCAAAAATTTACATAAATACTCATTTCTATTTTTTTTCTGTCCTAGATAGACAACATCAGCTAATTTATTTTTTTTACTGAAAGTAATAATATTTAAATTTCTCATTTTTGCTCTAGAAAGAAAATAATTACAAAATTTATCGTCTTTGTTTATAATCATTACCCCCGAAGGAAAGATATTATTTATTATTTCCCCCTTTGCTTTTGCAATTTCATTTAGATTTTTAAAATTTTTAATATGAGCATAGGAGATATTTGTGATTAAACCTAGATTAGGTCTAATAAGCTTAGTTAAAGAATCTATTTCTCCTTTTTTGTCCATTCCTACCTCTAAAACTGAGAACTTTGTTGATTGTGGTGAATTTAAAATACTTAAAGGGACACCATATTTATTATTAAATGAATTTTTTGAATAATATGTTTTGTCTAATTTCTTGAGACAAAATCCAGTTAGTTCTTTAACTGATGTTTTTCCAGAAGATCCTGTTATTACAATATTATTGCTATCTAGAGACTTTCTGTAAGTTGAACTAAATTTATTTAGTTCCTCGAAAGGATTTTTATTAAATATATTTTTAGAGTTTTTTAATTTTTTGTTTGTAATTGCTAAAATTGCATTATTTTTTATTGCTTCAATTCCGAATTTGTTTCCATCAAAATTTTGACCTTTTACTCCAAAAAATACTGAATTTTTTTTAATTTTTTTAGAGTTTAAAGATACCGAGTTTAGTAACATTTTTTTTTTTAAAATTTTATTCTTGATAGTCTCTGTTAAAATGTTTGTTTTTAATGAATTTGATAGCAAATTATTTTTTTTTCTAATCGCCTTGGTGATCTCTAATTTGTCCGAAAAAAAAAATTTTTTTTTTGTATTCTTGGTAATTTTCATGCCCCTTCCCAGCAATAATTAAAATATCTCCTGATTTTAATTCATTAACAGCTTTTGAAATAGCGGAGGCTCTTGAAGGGATCTCAATATATTTTTTTTTCTTAATTTTTCTTTTTATTTGATCCCTTATTACTTTGGGATTTTCAAATCTTGGATTGTCGTCTGTTAAATATATTCTATCGCAATACTTATTTGCAATACTTCCCATTAAAGGCCTTTTGCTTTTATCCCTGTTTCCTCCACAGCCAAACACCAATGAAATTTTACTTAAAGGATAATCTTCCTTTACGTTCAATATAATTGTTTTAAGAGCATCTGGAGTATGTGCATAGTCAAGTATTACTCTAGATTTATTCTTTAATTTACCTATCTGTTCTAGTCTTCCATTGATGGGTTTAATCTTATTAATATTCCTTAGTATGGAATCAATTTTTAAACCTGATAAATATGCAGCCAAAACTGCGAAAAGTAGATTCTTTATCTGAATACTCCCAATTAAATGGGAATAAAATGAATAATCTTTTTTTAAAAGACTGAAACTCACCCTTTTTTTATCGTTTATTTTTTGTATCTTTTTTAGATTGATGAAGGAGTTTTCACAGCCTATTTTATGAATCTTTAATTTCTTTTTTTTTGAAATTTTTTGAAGTTCTTTTTCTTGAGGTATTCCATTTTCAAAAATTATGTTTCCTTTATTAACCAACAACCTGTCAAAAAGAATGAGTTTTGAGCTCAAATAATCTTTGAATGTTTTGTGATAATCCAAGTGATCCCTTGTTAAGTTTGTAAACAATGCAGTTTTAAAGTTTATCTCATCCAATCTGTATTGTTTTAAACCATGACTTGATGCTTCTACAATAACGTTATCAATCTTTAAATTTTTTAATTTCTGTAAAATTTGGTGTATTTTTATAGAATCGATTGTTGTATTACTTGTTTTAAATTTAATTCTTTTAGATAGAACTCCCAAAGTTCCAATAGTGGCAACTTTTTTTTTATTTAGAGACAATATTTGATAAAAAAAATTTGCAATTGAGGTTTTCCCATTCGTACCAGTTATAGCGATGATATTTTTAGGTTTTTTTATATAAAAATTACTTGCAGCTTCCGCCAATGTTTTTCTTGGATTTTTACTTTTGATAAATAAAATTTTTTCTTTATTAAACCCCTCAAAATTTAAGTTTGAAATGATAATTTTTGAACCATTTCTGATAGCTTTTTTAATAAAATAATTTCCGTTTGAGTTGTTTCCCTTGATAGCAAAAAAAATATCATTAGGTTTACAATTCTTGCTGTTAAATCTAATATTATTAAATTTAATGGATTTATAGGCTGGGTTTATATTTTTAATTATTTTACCTAATAACATTTTTTTTTAAAATCTTAGTATTTTGTGGCTAAAATAGGTCCTATTTGTTCTATTATTTTTGCTGCTACCTCTACTGACGTCCACCCCGCGGTATTGAAGGGTGTACCTACAAATGAACCTGGTTTGTTTCGATAATTATAAACATAGTCTTTGGATAATTTAGTGTCTTCCAACATAACAATTAAAACATACCTTGGCTCATTTGATGGAAAGATTGATGCAAAAGTATTTATTTTTTTTTTAGTATATTTTCCGTTTTCTACAATTAGTGCAGTACCTGTTTTTCCCCCAACATCGTATCCTTTCACATCGGCTAAACTTGCAGTTCCCTCTGTTACGACTCTTCTCAAAATTTTATTTATTTTCAAACTTACATCTTTACTTAATACTCTTATTTTTTTTCCATAATTGATATTCTCGCCTTTAACCAAAGTTGGTTTGATATCATATCCTCCGTTTGATATTATCGCATAGCCTTTGGCAAGTTGTAGAAGTGTAGTAGTAATACCATGACCAAAAGAGACAGTTAAAAGTTTACACTTCCCCCAATTAAAAGGGATTGGTGTTCCAATTTCTGTAATGTCAAATGTAATATTACCCAGTATACCAATTTGATTTAAAAAGTTTTTAATCTTTTCGACACCTAATTTTTGGCCTATTCTAACAGATCCTATATTTCCTGAATTAATCAAAATTTCTTCGACTGATAAGTTTTGTGATAAGTCCTCATCATATTCTGAGATTGTTCTACCGCCACAATTAATTTTTTTTTCAAGATTATTGAACATTTGTTTTGGTTTAATTAATTTTTCATCAAATCCTGCTGCTATTGTAAATGTCTTAAAAACTGAACCAAATTCATAAACTCCTTTGGTTGCTCTATTTATATACTTTTTATCAGAAATACTTTTACGTTTATTAATGTCAAAGTCAGGTAAAGATACTAATGATATTATCTCTCCACTATTGATATTCATTAGGATGCTTGCACTTCCAATATTTTTAAAAATTTTTTCTGAATTAAGAAGCTCTTGTCTTATTAAAAATTGAATTTCTTTATCTAAAGTCATAGTTAAAGG
>MDTB01225583.1_pt1 | contig 15637 bp, 19 predicted proteins | sample 811161 | NCBI WGS metagenome assembly MDTB01 (sample SAMN05326650, study PRJNA326480) | marine metagenome | isolation source: seawater | place: Mediterranean Sea | collected 2009 | reverse complement strand
TTGTTTAGTTACAATGGTTGTAGTTAGTTTAATGACTAAAGAACCAGATGCAGCTACACAAAAAATGGTTGATGACACTAGAGTACCTACAGGTAAAGCTATCTTAGGTAAACAACACTAGTTAATAAACATTTAAAATTAAAAGGGGCGATTTTTTCGCCCCTTTTTTTTTGCCTAAATCATGATATCCTAAGAATATGATAGCAACTTGGATAATAGTATTAGATTATATTTTGGGAATGATTATGTGGACTCTAATTGGAAGAGCAGCAATGAACATTTTTCAAAGAGAAGATTCTACATTCTTTTTTATGAGAGTTTTTGTCAAGTATACTAACCCGATAATAAAACTCTTTAAACCTATTACCCCAAGCTTCTTATTTGGAGGTTTTATCGCGCTCTATGTAGCTTGGTTTTTTTATTTATTTCGATTTTATGCAATGCCATATTTATTAGGATACGATGTATGGGGAATGCTAGCTTTTCCATTAGAAAGCGATTTTTCAAAACAACTTTACCAACTTTTTAATTAACATTTTATTTTTTTGACAAATTTGTTGATTAAAATATAAATGAAATATGAATAGCTTAATCAAAATATCGCCCTCTATACTTTCAGCAGATTTCAGCAGATTAGGTGAGGAAGTTGTTGCCTTAGAAAAAGCTGGAGCTGATTACATACATATTGATGTCATGGATGGACATTTTGTTCCTAATTTAACAATTGGACCAGAAGTGATAAAAAAACTTAGACCTCTTACAAAAAAAATATTTGATGTACATTTGATGATTTCACCAGTTGATAATTTTATAAAAGAATTTTCGGATGCAGGTGCAGATATTATTACTTTTCATCCTGAGGCAACTCCAGATGTATCACACACTATTAATTTAATAAAAAAAGAAGGTAAAAAAGTTGGTATTTCTCTAAAGCCAAAATCAAAAATAGAATTAATTGAGAAGTTTATCCATCTTGTTGATCTAATTCTTATTATGAGTGTTGAGCCAGGCTTTGGAGGTCAAAAATTTATGCCTGAAGTTCTGCATAAAACAAAAAAAATTAAAGAACTTATTGACGAAAAAAAACTTAAAACTGAAATAGAAATTGATGGAGGAATTAATTTTGAAAATTGTAATAAAGCTAAAGAAGCTGGTGCGAATATACTTGTTTCAGGTTCTACAATCTTTAGGGAAAACCAAGGAGACTTGAAAAAGAATATAGGAATTCTTAGATCAAATTAATAAATGTTTAATATAAAAAGTATCTACTTTTACTTTTTAGCAATTAGAATAAGTCTAATAAAGTTCGTCAAAAAAATTTACTTCTCAACTACATTTTACAACAAATCTTTAATTTCTAAATCACCACAACAATTTTATTTTCATCCAAATCCATTTTCATTATCAACTATTACTAATTATGAAAATTATTCATTTAAAATAAGTGAAATTGACCCAAATGTTTTTTGGCTTAAAGAAAAAAATAAAGAGCAAATGTATAGGTTGCATAATTTTTTTTGGCTAAATTTAATTGATAGAAAAAATGATGGCAAGATCCTGCAGAGAATAATAAAAATTTGGATATTAAAGTATTCAAAATATAAAAAAGATATATGGGAAAATTCAATTTTAAGTAAGCGGGTTATAAGCTGGATCTTAAATGTAGATATTATTTTAAATAATGGATTTTTTGAATTTAAAAAAAATTTTTTATCAAGCATAATATCTCAAACCAACCATTTAAAAAGGAATATTAAATTTGAAAAAAATTATTCAAATAGAATAGAAATTTTAACTGCTCTTCTATTAACTGGATTAGTATTTAAAGAATATGAAAATAATTACACTATTTCTATTAAAGAATTAGAAAAATTAGTAAAAGAATTTTTTGATAAAGATGGATTTCCTCTAACTAGAAATCCTAGTGATTTAATTTTTTTTTGTAAGTATTTAATTCTATGCAAGGAATGTATTAAAGATGCTCAAAAATACGTCCCAGAATTTCTAGAAGATATAATTAATAAGAACTTAATATGTATTAAAAACATATATACACCTAATAACCAAATTCCACTTTTTAATGGAGGTATAGAGGAAAATTTGGATCAATTTAAGAAACTTGTTAAAGAACTAGATTACAAATCAAAAAATACTAACAATATGATAGGTGGTATTCAAAAATTAAAGTTTAGAAATAATTATGTATTTTTTGATGTAGGAGAACCACCAAATAAAAGTTTTTCTAGTAGCTACCAGTCAGGACCATTATCTTTTGAATATTTTTTAGACGGTGCAAAAATAATTAGTAATTGTGGATTTGGCCTTAATATTTCGCCTAAAGCAGAACTTTTAAGTAGATTAACATCTGCACAAACGACTTTGACTTTAAACGATACTACCGTGAATAAGTTTGAGAGAAATAAAATCATTAATAGAGTTTTTGGAAACTCAATTATCAACACATTTAAAATTAAAGACTTAAATTTTAAAGAGAGTAAAGATCAAATTGAGTCTAGCGCATCTCACAATGGTTATGAAAAAAACTTTGGTTGTATTTTCAAAAGAACACTTTCTTTGATAAAATCTTCTGGTTCTTTAGTGGGATCAGATCAAATTATTAAAAATAAAGATGGCAAGCCAACAAATTATAATCTTAGATTTCACTTATATCCTGGCTTAACAGCTGTAAAAACTATGGGGGGCAATAGCGTACTAATTCAATTGTCTAAAAGTAGATCTTTAATTTTTTCTACTAAAAATGAAAACATTATATTAGAGAGAAGCATATTTTTAGGAAGTAATAAAATATTAGAAAATACTTGTGTAACGGTCTCTGGTAATTTAGTTAATAAAGATAAAACAATTCATTGGGAAATTAAAAAGAATGTTTAGTAATGATGAAAAAAATTAAAAATGCTATTATATCCGTATCTGACAAATCTGAGTTAAAGTCGGTTCTCACGAGTCTTAACAAATTTAAGATAAATATTATTAGTTCTGGTGGAACTTTTAGGTATATTAAAAAATTAGGATTTCGTTGTAAAGAGCTATCAGAATTTACAAAATTTAATGAAATGTTGGATGGAAGAGTTAAAACTTTACACCCAAAAATTCACTCAGGTATTTTGTATAATAGATCAAAACAAATACATAAGTCGCAAATGAGAGAAAGAAAATTTGAACCAATCGATTTAGTGATTGTAAATTTTTATCCATTTAAAGAAACTTTAAAAAGAACAACAAATGACAAAAAAATTATTGAAAACATCGACATAGGAGGACCAACAATGGTTCGAGCTGCTGCTAAGAATTTCACCGATGTAGCTATAATAACAAATAAATTTGATTATAAAGAATTAATAAATGAATTAAAAAATAATAATGGTAAAACAAACCTGAAATTTCGTGAAAAAATGGCGAGGAAAGCATTTAATTTAACAGCATACTATGACTCTATTATTTCAGAATGGTTTAATCAAAAATTAGGAGTAAAATTTCCTACTAATAAAACTTTTTTTGCAAAGAAGTTGGAAAAATTAAGATATGGTGAAAATCCTCATCAAGAAAGTGCGATTTATGTAAGTAATTTAAAAGAAGATAATTTAGGCTTAACAAAATTAAATGGTAAAGATTTAAGTTATAATAATTACAATGATATTTTTGCTAGTTTAGAATTATTATTCTCAGAAAAAAATCTACCTACAACAGTAATAGTAAAACATGCAAATCCTTGTGGTGTTGCATCTAATAGATCTCCTATCTTATCTTTTAAAAACTCTCAAGCAAGTGACCCAGTGAGTGCATTTGGAGGAATAGTCGCATGTAATTTTAAAATAAATTCAAAAATAGCTTTAGAAATCAATAAAACTTTTTTTGAAGTAATAATAGCCAAAGGCTTCGATAAAAACGCTTTAAAATTACTTAAAAAGAAAAAAAATATGAGAATTATCGATATATCTAAAATGAAAGTAACTGATAATTTAAAAATTAAGATATTTGATAACTCTTTACTTTTACAAGATAAAGATAAAAAAAATCTTGATAAGAAAAAACTCAAATTTGTGACAAAAAATAAACCTACTAGAAAAGAAATAAAGGAGATAGAATTTGCTTATAAAGTTTGTAAATTTGTAAAATCTAACGCTATAGTAATTGTCAAAGATCACTCAACAATTGGTATAGGTGCTGGTCAACAAAATCGACTAGATAGCTCCCGAATAGCAACTCAAAAAGCTAAAAAGTTTCAGCCTAGAAAATTATTAAATTCTATAGCAGCTTCGGATGCTTTCTTTCCTTTTGCAGATGGCATTAAAACTTTAATTAACGCTGGTGTAAAAATAATTGTTCAGCCAGGCGGTTCAATAAGAGACAAAGAAGTTATTGATGCTGCTAATGATGCAAAAATAAAAATGGTTTTTACTGGCATAAGACATTTTAATCATTAATTATATTCTATCTATTTTGGCAGCTAGAATAAAGTCACTTTCCGCTAAGCCTTTGATCGCGTGTGTTGAAATTCTTACTTTTGCATACCCCCATCCAAAATTTATATCGGGATGATGACCTTCTTCTTCGGCAATTTTACCAACTGCTATAATAAATTTTTCACTTTTTACATAATTTTCAAACTTGAAATTTTTTTCTATATAAAAATTTTTATTTTCATCTTTTAAAACTTCCCAACCATCTATCTTTTTTAAATATTTGTGTATTTCTTCAACATTAAATGCTGGGATTGACCCATCACAGGCAATACACTTTTTTTTATATAATTCACTCATATTTTAATTTATACATTTTATTTTAATTATTAATAATATAAACTAACAATTAAACTAATGTTTATAAACAAAAATTACTCAGATTTAAAAAAAGTCGCACAAGAAAAAAGCTCTGAATATTTGAGTGCAAAGCCTTTTCCTAGCATAGTTTTCGATAATTTTTTTGAGAACGAAATTCTAAATAATATTTTAAGTGATTTTCCTAAAAATATTAAAGAGATAGGAAATGAATTTAATAATAAAGCTGAAAAGAAACTTAGTCTGAACTCTGCTGAAAAACTATCTATCTCAACTAATAATTTTATAAACTTTTTAAATTCTGAACCATTTGTAAAATTTCTAAATGAGCTTACAGGAATAAAAGAAACTTTAATTACTGACCCTTATTTAGTTGGAGGTGGTCTTCATGAATTAAAGAACGGGGGATATTTAAATATCCATGCAGATTTCAATCAACATCCTAAAATGAAGTTGGATAGAAGGTTAAATATTCTCATTTACCTCAATCATAATTGGGATGAAAATAATGGTGGACAATTAGAATTGTGGGATAAAGAGATGAAAAAATGCGAAAAGAAAATATTACCAGTTTTTAATAGAATGGTAATTTTTAGCACTACCGATTTTTCCTATCATGGAAATCCTAATACGGTCAAAGTAGAAGATGATAATTCTAGGAAATCTATAGCATTATATTATTATTCTAATGGGAGACCAAACTCAGAAAGAAAACTAGGTCTTCATTCAACAATTTTCAGAAAAAGACCTGACTCTGATGATGTGGATGGAAATCTCGAATACAAAAAGATAATTGGCAAGATATACATAAAATCAAAGAGAAAAATATAAAATTTTTGGAGCGGGCAAAGGGGCTCGAACCCTCGACCTTCTCGTTGGCAACGAGACGCTCTACCACTGAGCTATGCCCGCGTACTAAAAGATTATAACTAGACAATTTTTAAAAAAAAAGCAATATCAAATTATGAAAATTATTGATTGTTTTAACTATTTTGATGAAGATCTTATTCTAGAAATTAGATTAGCAACTTTATTTGATTACGTAGATAAATTTATTATCTGCGAAGCAACATTAGACCATGCAGGTAATGAAAAGAAATTAAATTTTGATATTAAAAGATTTAAAAAATATGAAAAGAAAATAAGATACATAGTCATAGAAGATTTGCCTAAAGTAGTAACAAAATTTAAAAAAAATTGGCACACTGCACATGTTCGAGATCAATTTCAAAGAAATTCATTGGTTAGGGGCTTATCGGATTGTGATCCTGATGATTTAATTATGATATCTGATCTTGATGAAATACCAAATCCCGAAAAAATTTCTGATTTTAAAAAAGAAGATAAATATGTTTGTTTTGCTCAAGATAACTTTTTACTTAAATTTAATTTATTAAATACGACAGAACCTAAATGGTATGGAACAAGAATGTGTAGAAAAAAAGATCTTAAATCACCCCAGTGGCTCAGGGAAATAAAAGCAAAAAAAATTCCATTTTACAAATTTTATAAGCCAAAATTTGATAAATTTATCCAAGATGGGGGTTGGCATTTTAGTTCGGTAAACAATGTTGAGGGAATATACAAAAAACTAAATTGTTACTCAGAACAACAATGGAACAATGATAAATTTAAAAATAAGGAAATAATTAGAAGGAAAATAGAACAAAAAAAAGATTTGTTTGATAGAAAATATACTTATAAAGTATTAAATGTTGACAAAACTTTTCCTAAATATATTTATGAAAACAAAGAAAAATTAAAAGAGCTTTTGTACGAAAAATAAAATTAAATATTCTGAATGAATAAAAAATTACCAGATCAAATTCCAATATTTCCTCTACCTGGAGTTATCTATTTTCCTAAGACCAACCTGCCTTTAAATATATTTGAACAAAGGTACCTGGACTTGGTAAATGACGCTATTCGCAAAGATAAATTAATGGGTATGATACAATCTAAAAGGATAGAAAATGAAGTTTATAAGGTTGGATGTTTAGGAGAAATTAGTGATTTTAAAAAAAGCACTGACGGAAGAATTCTTATAAATCTAACAGGTCTAATGCGGTTTGAGGTCTTAGAAGAAAAAGTAAACTCAAAACTATATCGTGAATTTAAAGTTAATTATAATAAATTTGCTTTGGATCTTAAGCCAATAAAAGAAGAAGTAAATATTGAGACGCTTATGACTAAAATAAAAGTTTTTTTTAGAAAAAATGGACTTTTAATAAATTGGAAAGAGTTCGATAAACTAGACTCTGTTCAAAAGATAAATACTCTTGCAATGATTTCCCCAATTACAAATGAAGAAAAACAAAAACTTTTAGAATCTGTTTCCTTGAATGAAAAAACAAAGACATTAGGAAATATAATTAATTTTTATTTACACGAAAAAGATATTATAAATAAAACATTACAATGATATAAACTTAAGAAGATGATTTGTTCATTGAATCGAAAAAGTCTGCATTATTTTTAGTATTTTTTAATTTAGATATTAAAAATTCAATCCCATCCATTGTACCCATTGGACTTATAATTCTTCTTAAAACATTCATTTTAGATAGGTCATCTTTTTCGAAAAGAAGTTCTTCTCTTCTTGTTCCAGATCTAGTTATGTCTAAAGCAGGATATATTCTCTTATCAGCTACTTTTCTGTCTAAAATTAATTCTGAATTACCTGTTCCTTTAAATTCTTCAAATATTACTTCGTCCATTCTGCTTCCAGTATCAACTAATGCTGTAGAAATAATTGTTAAAGATCCTCCCTCTTCAACATTTCTTGCTGCACCAAAAAATCTTTTAGGTCTTTGAAGTGCATTAGCATCAACTCCACCTGTTAAAACTTTTCCTGAGCTTGGTATGACGGCATTATATGCTCTTCCTAATCTAGTTATTGAGTCTAACAAAATAACAACATCTTTTTTATGTTCTACTAATCTTTTTGCTTTTTCAATAACCATCTCTGCAACTGCCACGTGTCTAGATGCTGGCTCATCAAACGTTGACGCAACTACTTCACCTTTAACGGATCTCTGCATATCAGTAACTTCTTCAGGTCTTTCATCTATTAATAAAACCATTAAATAACATTCGGGATGATTAGCTGTAATTGATTGAGCGATGTTTTGGAGAATTATTGTTTTTCCTGCACGCGGAGGAGACACGATCAAAGATCTCTGTCCCTTACCTATCGGACTAACTAGATCAATTAAACGAGCAGTATTATCTGGTTTTTTTTCTATTTTTGTGCTCTCAACTTCTAACTTAATCCTTTCGTTGGGATATAAAGGAGTTAAATTGTCAAATGCAATTTTATTTCTTCCTTTTTCAGGCTCATCAAAATTAATTTTATTAACCTTGAGTAACGCAAAATATCTTTCAGCGTCTTTTGGTCCTCTAATTTCTCCTTCAACCGAGTCTCCTGTTCTTAAGCCAAATCTCCTTATTTGACTTGGACTGACATAAATATCATCTGGACCAGGCAAATAATTAGACTCTATCGCTCGCAAAAAACCAAAGCCATCTTGTAAAACTTCCAGAACTCCAGTTGCAGTAATTTGTTCATTCTTTTCAGCAAGTTTTTTTAATATTGCAAATAAAATTTCCTGCTTTCTAAGTGTGCTTGGGTTTTCTATACCTAGTTTCTCAGCTTCGCTAATAAGCTCTGCAGGGTTCTTTTGCTTTAATTCTTGTAAGTTCATGTGATTAATATTTTTAGACTAAGAGGTAAGTAACTTTAATATAAGTGTTTTTGAGAATAATTCAAGCCTTATTATAGGGGTTTAAAAACAACAACAAAAACAATAACAATTAATAATAAAGTTGGTATTTCATTGATAATTCTAAAGAATTTTGATGTCTTTTTATTTTGATTTAATGCTAAGAGCTTTAAATTCTTACCAAGATAAAAGTGGTAGTGAGTTAAAAGCAAAACAGATACGATTTTTATCTGCATCCATAATTCAAAAAAAATTGAAAAAGTTAATGAATGAATTAATAAAATGCCAAATAGCCAGGATAAAATCATAGCTGGCATCATTATAAAGTTATAAAGCTTTCTTTCCATAACTTTGAATATCTCTTTTTGAGAATTATTTGTTGTTTCAGAATGATAAACAAATATTCTAGGAAGGTATAAAAGACCTGCCATCCAAGATATAACTGATATTAAATGTAAGGATTTAAATAACAAATAAAGATTCATTTATTTTTTCACCACATATTTGTTAATGAGATTTTCAAATAAACTAATATGATCTTTATTATCATTTAAACATGGAATTAGATCAAAATTTTTTCCCCCATTATTTAAAAAGCTTTCTCTGCCTTGTATATTAATTTCTTCCAAAGTTTCAACGCAGTCTGATGCAAATCCTGGACAGATTACCAAAACATTTTTTATATTTTCACCTGCAAGACTTTCAAGAGTTTTATCTGTGTAAGGTTGAAGCCATTCTTGAGGCCCAAATCTTGATTGAAAAGTGGTTCTAATGTTTATATCTGAGTACCTTTCTTTAATTAGTCTCGTAGTCTTCTGACAATAACATTGATACGGGTCTCCTTTATCAAAGTATGACTTAGGTATTCCGTGGTAAGATGCAATAATTAAATCTGGTTTCCAGTCTATGGTTTCTATTTTTTTTTTAATACTATTAATCAAAGCATCAATATACAAAGGCTCACTTTCATAATGTGGTATTATTTGTAGACTTGGCTGCCACCTTATCTTCATTAAAGACCTATATACTTCGTCACAGACTGTTGCGGTTGTTGCTGCTGCGTATTGGGGATACAAAGGCAGAATAATTATATGTTCGCACCCCTTATCTTTTAATAAATTTAATTTACCATTAATGCTTGGGTTCCCATACCTCATAGCAAAATCAATGATAACATTTTCTTGCTTAATTTTTTTTTGCAATTCTATAGCTTGGGAGCGAGTATAGTATAAAAGTGGAGATTCATTTGTTTTATTAAACCATATTTTTTTATAAGCATGAGCTGTTTTGCTTGGTCTAAAAGATAAAATGAAAAGGTTTAATATTATCTGCCAAATAATTGGGTTTACTTCAATTACACGCTTGTCAGACAAAAATTCTTTTAAATATTTTCTAATATCCCACCAACTTGTTGAGTCAGGAGTCCCAAGATTTACAATTAAAACTCCTGTTTTTCCAAATTGAACTTTAGGATGGTCTGTTGTTATCATTTAAATCCTCTAACAAATTTAATTAACGCTCCCAATTTATCTGGGTCAGTTTCAGGTATTAAACCATGACCTAAATTAAAAATATATGGGACATTTTTGAAAGTATATAAATATTTTTTAGCCTCTCTAAAGATAGTTTCTTTAGACTCAAGTAAAATTCTTGGGTTCATACCTCCCTGTATAACTACATTACTTAAATTTTTCTTTACCCAAGAAGGATCTACTTCATAATCAATATTTATGCCGTCTGGCTTTACTTTATTATTAAAGTCTTTATATTTTTCTTTGATACCTTTAGGGAAACAAATAACTGGTATTTTTTTTAATTTACAAAAATCAACTATTTCTAAGTTTGGTCTAAGGCAAAAATTATCTAATTTATCTTTATCTAAAAGCCCTGCCCACGAGTCAAAGATCTGAACTAAGTCGGCTCCTGCATTAATTTGGTTCTCAACATGTAAACATAAATACTTATTTAAATTTTTAAAAATTTTTTCAACACTTAAGTCTATATCGTTTGTATTTATGTGAGTGTTATTTTTTTCTCTTTTTTTTAAATTTAACATATACATTAGTAAAGTCCAAGGAGCACCAATAAATGATATTAAAGATTTTTTTTTATCCAGCTTCTTTCTTGTCTTGCTTATCGCTTCATAAACAGGGTTTAATTTTTTAGTAAAATTAATTTCATTGTTATCTAAAAATTTCTCCAGATTAAATTTACTTAATTCTGGCCCATGATCCTTAACAAATTTTACCTCTTGACCCAAAGCATAAGGAACTAATAAAATATCTGAAAATATAATTGCTGAATCTAGATCATATCTTGCAATTGGTTGTAAAGTAATTTGAGAACTTAAATCACTATTTAAACATAAGTTAATAAAATTTGTATTTTTTGATCTAATTTCTCTGAATTCAGGGAGATATCTACCTGCTTGTCTCATAAACCAAATTAAGTGTGAAGTATTAATTTTTTCAATAAGTAACTTTTTTAAATTGCTCATATAAATAAATAAAAGTTTATAAGTATAGATTTGGTAGTAGGCCCTGTTAATTGCTAATATAAGTATTTATACATGTTTTATACAATTTGAACTTGATAAAATCTTTAATAAACATAAAAAACTTAGTGGTTTTGTAGTAAATATTAACAATAATAGAATTATAATATCAACACCTAACAAAATGTTAGAAAAATGTTAATTATTGTTAACTTTTTTTAGTAAATTTTAATAGAGATGAAAAAAATTAATTTATTAATAGATTATTAACAGGGATATGAACGAAAAATACAATGTATATCTTGTGTCTGACTCGACCGGTGAAACATTAGACCGCATATTTTTATCTTTAAAATCTCAATTCGCAAATTTCGAGTATTTAAAAAAGGAATATGCTTTCATCAGAACAGAGCAACAAATTGATAAAATTATAGAGGAATGCAAAGAACAAGAAAATTCTATTATCTTGTATACTATTGTAGAGACAAGATTGGCTAAATATATTTTAAACAAAAGTGAAAAAAACAATGTGCCTTGTTTTGGTATTTTGGGCAACCTAATATTAAGTTTTTCAAAACTTTTAAACCAAAGAGCTATCCATAAGCCTAGCGCACAGCATGTGTTAGATGCAGATTATTATAAAAGAATAGAGGCAATACAATTCACCATGTTGCATGATGATGGGAAAAAGTTAGACGATGTTATGAATGCTGATATTATACTTTTAGGTGTGAGCAGAACAAGTAAAACACCGACTTCAATTTATTTAGCTAACAGGGGTTTTAAGACAGTAAATATTCCTCTTGTGCTAGATCAAAAGATTCCAGAAGATTTGAAAGCCAACGATTTTAAACCTTGTGTAATAGGCTTAGTGGCAGATCCAGAAAGGCTAGCGGACATCAGGAGAAACAGAGTAGCAATAATGAAAGAAAACAACATTAAAGAATATACTGAAATTAAGTTTATTAAAGACGAAGTTAAAAAATCAAAAGAACTTTTTAAAAAATATAACTGGCCGACGATTGATGTAACACGTAAATCAGTTGAAGAAACAGCAGCTTCTATTTTAAAGATTTTTGAGATTCGAAAAAATAAATGAAAATAATATTAGCTTCTAAAAGTGGTGTCAGAAAAAAAATTTTAGACACATATAATATTGCTTCAGAAGTAATTGTTTCAAATGTAGATGAAGAAGAAATCAAACAATCTCTTTTAGTTGAGGGTGCGAATCCACTTATTATTTCGAAGAATTTAGCAGAACTTAAATCTATCAGAGTAAGCAATAAGCATCCAGACAAACTTGTTTTAGGAGCTGATAGCGTAATATCATTAAATAATGAGTTAATCAATAAACCTAAGTCTAGAGAAGAAGCTCTTGAAATTTTAAAAAAACTTAATAATTCAAAACATTATTTGATCAGCTCTGTTTGTATATCTATAAACGGTTCTATGGTCTGGAATTATTCTGATCAATCAGAGCTGAAAATGAAAAATTTAGATAATAATGAGTTGAGCAAATATTTAGATAAAATTAAAACAGATACGTTGCTTGCTTATGGGGTATATCAAATAGAAGCCGAGGGGATTGACCTTTTTGAATATATTAAAGGGGATAAAGATTCAATTATGGGTTTGCCTATTAAACAAATTATGAAATATATTAAAAATTATAAAAAATGAACAAAAAATTATTTGCAGTTATGGGAAATCCTATAACCCATTCCCTTTCACCTATTTTACATAGTTATTGGTTTAAAAAATATAACATCAAAGCAGAATACTCTTTGATGAATGTTGAAGAAAAAAATCTGAAAAGTGTGATTGATAAAGTTCGAAGTAAAGAACTTTCTGGTGTTAATGTAACTTTGCCTTATAAACAAAAAATAATACCTTTTGTAGATAAATTAGTAAATGATGCTCAGTTTACGAATTCTGTAAATTCAATTTACTTGAATAATGAAGATTTAGTCGTAGGAGATAATACCGATGTATTTGGTCTACAAGCTGCATATTTAAAAGAGATTAACACCCAAGAAAATAAAAAAGCATTAGTATTAGGAGCAGGAGGTGTATCCCCTTCCGTTATATTTTCTTTGGAAAAGTCAAAAATAAAAAATATCTCTGTTATAAATCGAACTCATGAAAAGTCACTCTTTCTGAAAAAAAAATTTGATTATTTAAATGTTTTGGATTGGGAGTCTCTAAAAAAAGAAATATGTAATTTTGATATTATAGTAAATGCAACAAGTCTTGGCTTAAAAGACAAAAAAGATTTTGAATTTGATTTTGATAATGTAAAGAAAAATTTAATTTACATTGATTGCATTTATAATCCATTAGAAACACAAACACTAAAATATTTAAAAAAAAATGGTATTAAAACTTTTAATGGTTTAGGAATGTTCATATATCAAGCACAAAAATCTTTTTATTTATGGAATAAGATTAATCCTGAAATAAATGATGAATTAATTGATTTGTTAGTTTCAGCACTAAAATGATAACAATAGGTATTACAGGCTCTATAGCATCAGGAAAAACGACTGCAAGCAAGTTCATATCACAGAACAGAGGATTATTTTTTAGTGCAGATAATATTGTGAATGAATTATATAAAAAAAAACTTTTTAAAAAAAAAATAGCGAAAATTCTTAAGATTAAACCTTACTCAAATTTTAAAAAAAGTCTTAAAGATAAAATTTTACAAAATGATAGTTATTTGACAAACATTGAAAAAATAATTCACCCTCTAGTAAGAAAAGAAATGTTACTTTTTCTCAAAAAAAACAAAAAGAAAAAATTTTTATTTTTAGAAATTCCCTTGTTAATAGAAAACAAGCTTACCAAGTACTTTGATATAGTAATATTTATTAAATCTAAAAGAAATGTTAGGTTAAAAAGATATAAGTTAAATGGAGGAAACTTGAAATTTTTTACATTGTTAAATAAAAGACAATTGTCAGATAAGATAAAAACGTTAAAATCTGATCATGTGATTGTTAACAATTCTTCTTTAGCTGTTTTAAAAGATAAACTTTTTAATATAATTAAACAGTATGAGTGAAATTTTTTTAGATACGGAGACTACAGGTTTATCATTTAAAGAAGGGCATAAGATTGTTGAAATAGCATGTATTGAAACTGAAGATTTAATACCTACCAATAATGTATTTCACAAATTAATAAATCCTCAAAGAAGCGTTCCTGATGAAGCGATGAAAGTTCATGGTTTCACCCAAAAATTTTTAAGTGATAAGGAAACTTTTGATCAAGTGTCAGAAGAGTTTTTAAAATTCATAGAAAATAAGAAAATTATAATTCATAATGCAAACTTTGATTTAGCTTTTTTAAATGGAGAATTAGGCTTATTAAAAAAAAATTTAGTGGATAAGACTATTGTAATAGACTCACTAGAAGTTGCTAGGAACAAATTTCCAGGAAGCTCCAATTCTCTGGATGCATTATGCAGAAGATTTAATATCGATCTATCACGTAGAACCAAGCATAATGCTCTACTTGATTGCGAATTATTGAGAGAGGTTTATATTAACCTCGTAGATGTAAAAGAACCAAAATTTAATCTTTCTTCTTTAAGTAGTGATCAACAAAAGTTTTCAAATGCTTCAAAAAAATATCATAAAAGTGTTATAAAATTAACTGAAGACGAGATTAAAAAACATAAAGATTTTTTAAAAGCAGAGTTAAAAAAAAATTATTATTGAATCTTTCTCAGATTATAAAGTTTTTGAAAATCTACATTTTCACTAATTTTTATTTCTTTAAAACCAGAACTTTCAAAGATAAAAATGAATATTTTTCTTAGTTCAGGGTAGATTTTTGTTGGTACTTCTATTAATATTATTTTTTCAATTTCTTTTTTATCAATTATTTTTTCTGACAATTCAATTATTGTTGAATAAATAATTGAAATATTAATTTTTTCAAAGTCATTTTTTGTTGGTATGAGTTTTAAATCTGTTTGTACCTCAATTATTTTTTCTTTTATCCTATTACTTTTTATATCAATATTTACTTTATAATTAGAAATATCCTTGGATAGAAGAAAAAATGTCTTTGGATTAGGTATATTGAAGTTTAAATTATTTATGTATTTACCAATAATTTTATAATTCATCTTTTTTATTTTTGTCTTCAACAATTTCACCATCTAATGTGTTGATATTATTTTCAGTCTTCGTTTTTTTTTGTTTTATAAAAAACTTGATTAAAATATTTCTTGAATAAGGTATTATAAATAAAAATCCTATAGCATCGGTTAAAAAACCTGGTATTATAAGTAATAAAGCTGCTATTGCTATATAAGCTCCTGAAATCATTTCATAGATAGGAACTCTATTTTCATACATATTCATCACACCTGATTTTAATGTTTTTATTCCTTCTAGTTTTGCAAAGTAAATTCCAATTATAGCTGTTAAAAAAATCAAAAATATCGTGTTGAGAGCTCCTATTTTTCCACCAATTTGAATCAATAGAATAATTTCTATTGCTGGTATGCCAAATATTAGAAGAAAAAGTGGGTTCATTTGTCTATTACAAAATTATATTATTAATGTATATTTATCAAACTATGAGTAACAATTTTGGATATATAGACATTA
>MDTB01003298.1_pt1 | contig 15641 bp, 15 predicted proteins | sample 811161 | NCBI WGS metagenome assembly MDTB01 (sample SAMN05326650, study PRJNA326480) | marine metagenome | isolation source: seawater | place: Mediterranean Sea | collected 2009 | reverse complement strand
TTTATGGAGAAGGAGGGATTCGAACCCTCGATAGAGTTTAAACCCTATAACACCTTAGCAGGGTGCCGCTTTCAACCACTCAGCCACTTCTCCTAACATTACTTGTTGGATTTAATTTTAACAGAATCATCTTTAGCGCTGATTTTATCAAAAATTTCTTCCCTGTGAACTACAATATCCTTTGGCGCGTTTATACCAAGTCTGATCTGGCTTCCTTTAACTCCTAAGACCACAATCTTGGTATCATCGCCAACCATCAAGGCCTCTCCGACTCTCCTCGTGAGTATTAGCATGACATCCCCCTCCATTTTAGTAAGTTAGTCCTCAAATTGTTATTTTTTATCTAACTTAAATTCATTATGTAACGCTTGAACTGCTATTTCTAGGCTTTTTTGTTCAATTACGACAGAAATCTTAATTTCAGATGTAGAAATCATGCGAATATTGACCTTATTCTTAGCTAGACACTTAAACATTCTTCCAGCAATCCCAGCATGAGATCTCATTCCTACGCCAACGATAGAAATCTTAACGATATTTTTTTGAGATGATACACTATCAAACATCATAATTTTTTTATTTTTTTCAATAACTTGTATAGCTTTTTTTAGTGTATTTCTACTTACTGTGAAAGTAAAATCAGCTAATCCGTTGGATCCCACGTTCTGGACTATCATGTCTACCTCAATATTAGCGTCACCAATCGGGCTTAAAATCTTTGCGGCAACTCCAGGAGTATCTTTTACACCCTTGATCATCACCTCTGCTTCATCCTTTGTGAATGCTATTCCAGATATTAATGCGCCTTCCATCTTTTTCTCCTCTTTTTTGATCAGAGTACCTACTCCTTTGGCATGAGCATGTAACACCCTCAAAGGCACATTGTACTTACTTGCAAATTCAACTGACCTTAGTTGCAAAACTTTCGATCCAAGACCGGACATTTCCAACATTTCTTCATAAGTTAACGTTTCTAATTTGCGTGCCTTTTTGCATATTCTAGGATCAGTGGTATAAACACCATCCACATCAGTATATATTTGACATTCATCAGCTTTAAGAGCTGCTGCAAGTGCGACAGCTGTTGTATCAGAACCACCTCTACCCAAAGTTGTAATGTCTCCATTTTTATCAATACCCTGAAAACCAGCCACTACTATGATTCTATTCTTTTTAAATTCTGACTTAATTTTTTTTGTATCTATTTTTTCAATTCGTGCAGACATTGGAGTTGTATCAGTGTAAATCCCAGCTTGCCAGCCAGTTAGAGAAATTGCAGGTACATTTCTATTATTTAATATCATCGAAAGTAATGAGACACTAATTTGCTCGCCGGTGGATAGCAACATATCATAGTCTCTCGGGTTAGGTGATTTTGATATCTTATCTGACATATCAACTAATTTATCAGTGCTTTTACCCATAGCTGATAAAACTACTAATATGTTTTTTTTTGGATTAGCTTCTATCGATAAGTTATCAGCAATTTTCTTTAATTTAGAAATACTGGAGACAGATGTGCCTCCAAATTTTTTAACAATAGTCCTCATTATACTTTAGCTTTCACCAACCCTTTAACATATTTAATTATAGCAGCAGCATTCTGGTCTATAATTACAGAAGTTCCAAATGTAGGACTTCCTCCACCTTTCGCAGAAAACTTTGTTACAAGCTCACTAATTATTTGTTTTGCATTATATCGATGTTTACATCCTTTTGAAACACCCACATAGCAATTTATTTTTGTTGGATCTTCGTTCAGTAAAACTGATATGGAGTTACTATTTTTACTTTTAATTATATCTGAAAGAAGCTTGATTTGATCATTTGATAAATCAGAACAATTTTCGATGAAAATTTTAGTGTCGGAACTAGTATCTGTTAAAGAATTTAATTTATAATAATATAAGTTTGAAACCTTTTTGTTTAAATCGTTAATAATAGTGTTATTTGATTCATCTGCATTCTTGAAGGATTCAATTTTATTTCTTAGCTCATTTGGGTTGGTGTTAAGTTTTGTTGACAATTCCTTTATATCGTCATACATATTTTGATATTCTTCATAAGCCACCTCGCCTGTTACGGCCTCTATTCTTCTAACACCTGTTGAAACACTTGATTCATTTAATATTTTAAATAATCTAATAGATGCTGTGTCATTAATATGTGTGCCACCACATAATTCAATAGATTTAGAGCCAATATTTACTACTCTAACATCATCATCATATTTTTCATCAAAAAAAGCTAAAGCGCCGCTGTCAATAGCTTTTGTGTACGATGTAATTTGCTGTGTCGTTGAGATATTAGCTGAAATCTCATCAGATATTATATTTTCCAAAGACCGAATATCTCTCATCGATAGAGGTTTATTATGTGAAAAATCAAAGCGTAAATATTGATCTGTGACAAGAGAGCCTTTTTGCATAACATGATCACCTAATATTTCTCGAAGTGCTTGATGTAAGAGATGAGTTGAAGAATGATTAATAGTAATTCTTTTTCTTCGAGCAATATCAATTTTCATATCAACATTATCATTAACATTGATCTGACCAGATTCTAGAATAACAGTATGTAGTATTAAATTATTAATTTTTTGTACATTAAGAACCTTCAACTTAGCATTGTCGTTCGCGATTGTTCCTGTATCAGAAATTTGTCCGCCACCTTCAGGATAAAATGGCGTTTTATCTGTTACTAACATGAATTGAGAACTAGGATGGCTCATATTAGTCACACTCTTATTAGTATAATAAATTTCTAGTACTTTTGCTGATAAAGAGTGTTTTTCATATCCATCAAAAACTGAAGAAATATTCTTATTGATAAATGACGTATCTTTGATTGCAAAACTACTACTTTTTCTACTTTGAGATCTTTGCTTATTCATTAGCTCTTTAAAACCATTCATATCTAGCTTAATTTTATTTTCTTCAGCAATTTCTTCAACAATTTCTGATGGAAAACCAAATGTATCATACAATTGAAAAATATCTTCTCCACTTAATTCTTTTTTGCTTTTTGTCAGTTTATTTATAAGGTCAAGTCCATGGCTAAGTGTATTCAGATAGTTGTCCTCTTCGGTTTTTAGCGTATCTTTAATGACAGCCTCTTGCTTTGCTAATTCATTATAGGTCTCCCCCATTGTATTCTTGAGAATATCGCTACAGGTATAGATAAATGGTTCTTTTATCCCTGCATTATAAAGATAACGTGTCGCTCTTCTTATAATTCTTCTCAACACATATCCTCTACCTTCATTAGATGGAATTATCCCATCAGATATCAAAAAGCATGCTGACCTACAGTGGTCCATGATGATTTTTTTAATTGTATAGTTAGTTTTTTTAGAATCTAATGATGCATCAAGGTGCTCTTGTAAATCTTTAAATAAACTTGTCTGAAAATTATCAGAAACTCCTTCAACTACAGCATGTATTCTTTCCAAACCCATTCCGGTGTCAACACACTTCTTGGGTAAATCATTTAAAACGCCATTTACATCTCTATCGTATTGAGTAAATACTAAATTCCAAATTTCAACATATCTGTCGCCTGGATCTCCCTCTGTTGGAATTGAGCCTTGAAGTTTTGCACCTAAATCATAGTATATCTCTGAACAAGGACCGCATGGACCAGTTGTGCCCATTTGCCAGAAGTTATCAGCATCATCTAAGTACCAAATATGATCTTTTTTAATTTTAATATTATTTAACCAAATTTTAGCGGCCTCCTTGTCATTCTTATGCACTGATATGTATAATTTATTTTTATCTAAATTTAGTTCATTTGTTAAGAATTCCCAAGCATACAATATAGCTTCTTCTTTAAAATAATCACCAAAACTAAAGTTGCCTAACATCTCGAAAAATGAATGATGGCGATTTGTGTAACCAATATTATCTAAATCATTATGCTTGCCACCTGCTCTAACACATTTTTGACATGTTACAACTCTATTGAATTTTGGCTGTTTGATACCTAAAAATATATCTTTAAATTGAACCATACCTGAATTAGTAAATAGGAGCGTTTTATCTGAAGGAGGTATTAAAGAACTAGATTCAACTATTTCATGTTCATTTTTTTTAAAATAAAGCTTAAATGTATCTCTAATATTCATTATTTCCAATACTCATTAATCGCATTATCAATTATCTTAAATGTAAAACCTCTATTATTTAAAAAAATATTTTGTTTCTTTTTCTTGTCTGTCTCACTAAGATTATTTTTAAAGACTTTTTTTTCTAGTGCAGATATAGCTTTAGCTAGCCAGTCATCATAATTATATTCCAGTAAAATCTTATCGATGACATCAATGCTTATCCCTTTATTTTTCAAAGATGATCGAATAAAGTGTTCACCTTTATGGTCATTAAACTTTGTCCTAATAAAGGATTCAGCATATCTATAATCTGACTGAAGATCTTTTTCAGAAAATTCATTGATACATCTGAGAACGAGATTCTTCTCAAAATATTTTTTTAAGAGTTTTTCTTCCAATTCTAGCTTTGAATGTTCTCTCATGCTGAGATATCTAGAAATTGAGTTTTTTATGACATCAATATCATTCTTGCTCATCGATTTTTGCATCTGGCTTATCTTTTGTTTTAACAATTTCCATTTCAGTCGAGCCAGATATAAAATCTTTGATTTTATTTTCAATTTCCATGGCAATATCAGAGTTATCTTTCAAAAATATTCGAGAGTTATCCTTGCCTTGACCTATTCTATCTTTTCCATAGCTGTACCAAGCACCAGACTTATCTAATATGTTGTACTTTACTCCTAAATCTATAAGTTCAGATTCCTTTGATACGCCTTCACCATAGAGAATATCAAATTCTGCGATTCTAAATGGCGGTGCAACCTTATTTTTTACTATTTTTACTCTAGTTTCATTACCAACTATTTCATCTGCTTTTTTGATTGCCCCTATTCTTCTGATATCTAGTCTGACAGACGAATAGAATTTTAGTGCATTCCCCCCTGTTGTTGTTTCGGGGCTGCCAAACATTACACCAATTTTCATTCTAATCTGATTAATAAAGATTACCAGAGTGTTAGATTTTTTTATGTTGGCAGATAGTTTTCTTAGCGCTTGAGACATTAATCGAGCTTGAAGACCCATATGAGAATCTCCCATATCTCCATCAATCTCTGCTTTTGGAGTTAATGCAGCTACCGAGTCCACGACGATAGTGTTTACAGCTCCTGACCTAACTAATGTATCGGTTATTTCTAGAGCTTGTTCTCCTGAATCTGGTTGTGACAAAAGTAGATCATCAATGTTGACTCCAAGATTCTCAGCATATTTTGGATCCAAAGCATGTTCAGCATCTATGAATGCAGCTGTTCCTCCTTGTTTTTGAGTTTCTGCAATGACTTGTAGCGTCATGGTTGTTTTACCCGATGATTCAGGACCATATATTTCTACAACTCGCCCTTTAGGTAAACCACCAATTCCTAGTGCTGCATCTAGTGTCAGAGAGCCAGTTGAAACAGCCTCAATATCCGGATACAGAGAACCTTCACCTAGCTTCATTAGCGCTCCTTTTCCGTGATCCTTTTCTATTTGACCAATTGCTATTTCAAGTGCTTTTTGTTTATTTTCTTCCATAGGATTATGCTGCCTCAATAATTAATGTGTTAAATTATTATAGTAACAAACTAAAGCTGATTAATGAACTCATATAAGTTTAATATTACATTTTTAGCTGCCTCTTCCCTGTTTTCTAATCTATTACCATCTAATTGAAGATGATCGGTCTTTGTTTGATCTTTGTACTTTAAACAGGTCCATATTGAGCCTATTTTTTTGTAAGTATCATCAGAAGATGGCCCCATGATTCCTGATATGGAAATTCCAAGATTAGCCTTATTTCTGATTAGCATTCCAGTACACATTTCAATGACAACTTCCTCAGAGACAGCGCCATGCTTCTCAATAGTTTCTTTTTTAACGCCCAGGAGCAATATTTTAGATTCATTTGAGTATGTTATGAAAGATGAATCATATATAGAGGATGCCCCCTCATTATCTGTTAAATATTTAGCAATTAAACCACCGGTGCAAGATTCAGCAGTGGAAATTATTAATTTTTTCTTTTTTGCGATATTCTGTATATCTTTTAGTTTTTCTGAGATATTAATCATCTAAATACTATGATAAGTTAAAGTATAATATAAGTTAACAAATATATTTTATAACTCTTGGGTAATATTTAATGAAAAGCATTAAGAAAGTCTTGCTATTTACGCATGAAAAATATCATAAAAATAAAGATATTAATAAGCTATTACGTTTTTTAAAGTCAAAAAGAATAGCTACAGAGTTATTGATCCAAACTTCAAAAAATATACAAATTCAATCAACAGCAGAAAGTATTGATATAGGTAATATAAAAAAACAGTCGTCTTTGTCTAACTATGGAATGATCATAGTATTTGGTGGTGATGGATTATTTCTATCCGCATCTAAAATAGCTTATTTGTTAAATATTCCAATATTAGGGATTAATTTCGGCAAGATAGGTTTTCTAGTTGATGTCGATAAGAAAGATATTATTAAAAAAGTATATGAAATCTTAAAAGGTAGTTATATCACCGATAAAAGAATTATGATAGATGGCAAAGTTACTGACAATAATCAGAAAATCATTTCTTCTACATCCTTAAATGATATTGTTGTATACAATCATGGCTTGCTCAAAATGATACAAACAAAAATTTTTGTTAATGATTTCTTAATTAATATACAAAGATCGGATGGGGTTATAGTCTCAACGCCAACAGGTTCCACTGCATACTCAATGTCTAATGGCTGTCCAATTGTAAGCCCAGCTGCAGATGTAATTAATATTACTCCAATATCACCTCATACATATAGTGATAGACCAATCATAATTAACTCAAGTGATGTTATCAGGATTGAAATAGAAAAAAAATCCATTAAAAATACTCTGGTGACATTTGATGGCGCGAATAATCTAAATGTTACTCATCCAAAAGTGATCGAGATAAAAAAGAGTAGGAAGAATTTAGTCATCGCTCATCCAGAGGACTATAATTATTTCAAGATCTTAAATAAAAAATTGAAATGGGGTGGAAGGTCTTAAATTACTTTTTCCCACTGCAATTACTATCGTTACACTCACCAAATAGTGTCATTACATGGGAATCAAGAGTAAAATTATAGTTGCTAGAAATTTTTTCTTGAAGCTTTTCTAAATCATCATTTATAAATTCAATAATTTTGCCACACTTAGTGCATATGAGATGATCATGATGTTGCTTCTTAATCTCATAGGTAGATTGGTTCTCTTTAAACTGATTTTTTTGTATTAGACCAGCCATTTCTAGCTGGGTGAGAACTCTATAAACAGTTGCCAAACCTATAGATTCATTTTTCTCAATTAATTGATTGTATATTGCATCAGCACTCAGATGAAAATCTGGATTAGACTGAAGAATTTCTAAAATCTTCGTTCTAGGGTGAGTGACCTTCAAGCCAGCATCTTTTAGTGTGTTGTTGTTATCTTTCATTTTGACTCCTATATATGACTATAAACTTCTAGATTATCAAATTCAACTAAAAGATTTAATTGCCCATGGACGTACCTATCCTTCTAGGATCTGATACTCCAGTGATCATTTTAGAGTCAGGATCTATATATATTCCATTAAGACCGCTTGCTATATTAGTAATACTAATTTTATGGCCTTTCGAAATTAAATATTCTACAGTTTTGTTGTTGATTTCAGCCTCAGTTACTTGTCCTCTATTCAACATATGGAAACTATCTATAGATTCTTGTAAACTTTTTTCATTATATAAAATATCAATGATTCTTTGGGTTACATGTCCTATAATTCTGCTGCCTCCAGCAGAACCAATTATTATCATTGGCAGATCATCTGATTTAGAAAATACGATAGTGGGAGTCATAGATGATCTAGGTCTTTTCCCTCCCTCAACCCTATTTGCAATTTTTTTATTATTCTTATTTGATAGAAAAGAAAAATCTGTTAACTCGTTATTTAAAAGGTAGCCATTAGCCATTATTCTGGAACCAAATGAATTTTCAATTGTGGAAGTCATTGAAATGGCATTTCCGAATCTATCTATAATAGAAATATGCGTAGTCCCCTTCTCTTCATATTCTTGATTTATATATTGAGAATTAATGATCCAATCAGATGGTTGGCCATGATCTGGATTATCTAGTATTTTATTTTCATATATTAGAGCTCTTCTCTTAGAAATATATTTATCATCTAAAAGGCTTATTCCTGGCGACTCAATAAAATCTGGATCTGCCATATAATAATTCCTATCAGAAAAGGCTAATTTTGAAGCCTCAATATAGTTGTGCCATGAAGGATTGGGCTCAATCAATTTTAATATCTGTAACATCGTCAAAGCGCCAGATGATGGTTCACCCATCGAACAAATTTTATACTGTAAAAAATAATCACAAATTGGTTCTCGGAATATTACTTTATAATTATTGAAATCTTTTTGCTGAAGCATGCCATTTTTTCTATTAGCTGCTTTAATAATATTTGTTGAAACTGGTTTATTATAAAATATTTCATATCCAGATTTTGCAAATTCTTGTAACACTGATGCATATTTATGATTTATAAGGATATTATTTTCATAAAAATATTTCCTGCTAGTCGGATTGATATCTAATTTACCAATATCTGATTTTAAGGCTTTAGAAAGACCTTCTGAAGGTAAAAAACCATATTGGGCTAGATTATATGCAGGAACAATTAATTTTTTAAGACTTATTGTTCCATACTTTTCATGAAGTGCGCCTAGTAACGCTGGTGTGCCTGGAATACCTATAGAACGTCCATCAAGAACAGCTTCATAAAAACTCATTGGCTCTCCAGAATCTTTGATGAAATAGTCGCCCATTACAGATATTGGCGCTGTTTCTCTTCCATCAATTGTGATCAAAGATTTTTTTGCTGCATCATAGTAAAGTGCGAATGCTCCTCCACCAAGACCAGATGATTGTGGCTCAGTTAAACCTAAAACTAATTGAGCTGCTATAGCTGCATCTGCAGCTGTTCCATTCTTTGATAAAACATCATATGCAGCTTGTGTCGCCATTGGATCAGATGTAACAACCATATAATTTTTACCGGTAGCAATTTGAGTTTTTCTGTCTTTACCAATATATACCTCAGGATTAGCTCTTAAATCATCACTTGAATGCATCAAAATTGGGTATATCAGGACAAAGATAACAATTGTGGTGAAATATCGACTCATATCAAACATATAAACTTTCTAAAGGTATAAACATAACAAATATGACTCATCTATACCCTGAAATCAAAAAACATTTGAAATTGATGATAATATACTAATTTCTAGTAATAATTTATCTATTAAATTCATTCATAATCTTATAAATGATCTTATAATCTATTAAATACTGTTAAAATCAAGCTAATATAGTAATCTGCTATCATAAATATTTTGAAGATACTAGAGTGAGATGGAGATAAATTTAAGGTAATATAAGCTTTCAAAAAATAAAGGAATATATGGCAAAGTTCTACAAACAACACGAAGCTATTACTGATAGACAACTTCGAACTACAGTTAAGCTTCTTGGCACACTACTTGGTCGTGTTATTAAGACTCAAGCTGGCAATGGGGTATATAATGCTGTAGAAAAATTACGGAAAGGGTTTATCGGGCTCAGAGAAAATGAGAGTAATATCAAACATGATCAGCTCATTCGATATATCGGTAGATTAGACAAAAATACTTTAACAGACGTCATTAGATCTTATAGCAAATATTTCGCATTAGCTAACGTTGCAGAGGAAGCCTTTCAACACATCAACAGAGAGAGGCGCCTAGGTTCTGGTTATGATTCTTGGGATGGATCTTTTGATAGTACATTGAGAGAATTTATTGATAGCAATATTAATGGAAGGGATCTTCAAGAATTATTGAATCATTTAAAATATATTCCAGTATTTACAGCACATCCGACAGAGGCAAAAAGACGCAGTGAAATGCACTTAATGCGGCGAATATTTTCTATGATACTAGAGCTTCAACAGTATAAAGGTCAGTCAATTAAAAAAGAAGAGTTACTAGAAAAATTAGAATCTGAAATTTTAATTTTATGGAAGACTGATGAAGTCCGACTCAAGAAACCAACAGTTATAGATGAAGTGGAAAATGGTTTATACTATTTCAGAACGTCTTTATTTCAAGCTATTCCACAAATATATCAGGATTTAGAAAAAGCAATTAAAAGAACATATCAAGATAAAGACTCTACAAATGATATTAAAGTACCTAGTTTTATACGTTTTGGGTCTTGGATTGGAGGTGATAGAGATGGAAACCCTCATGTAACTTCTGATGTTACATGTCAAGCAGTTTACATGCATGCCGAAACAGCAATCAATGAATATATCAGATTAACTAAAGAGCTATCTAAGTACTTAACACATTCAATACAACATACAAATTTATCTGAAGAACTAATCTCTTCATTGGCATTGGATAATGAGTATGCTAACAATGTTTTTCATGAAAATAATCAAGATTTTGTTAAAGAACCATATAGAAGAAAATTGAAATTTATGGAATATAGATTAAGTGAGTCACTAAAAATCATAAATGATTATAAAAATAAAAATGATATCCAAAAAAGAGATCATGCATATAAAAATGAACAAGATTTTCTTAAAGACCTTTATCTCATTAGGGATTCGTTAAGACATGATAAAGATGGAAAGCTAATCGATTTTGGATTAAAAGATTTAATCCGACTGGTAGAAACTTTTGGGTTTTTCTTAGTGAATCTTGATATACGGGAGGAGTCAACTAAACATGGTAAAGCTATAAATGAAATCGTGAAACTACTTAATAATAACGACTATATATCTCTAAATGAAAATGAACGGGTTCAATGTCTAGAAAATTTAATCAAGAGTGACTTTAATATCAACTCGGTTTATGAAAAATTATCTGAAGATACTAAAAAAGTAGTTGATGTGTTTCTAACCATGGTCAAATTACGAAATCAAATAAGTGAAGAGGCATTTGGTCATTATATAATTTCAATGACTCATGAAGCCAGCCATGTTCTTGAAGTGTTAGCGCTTGCTAAATTAACAGGAATGGTGGATAGAGATAAAGATAAAGGATGGATTAGTAGCATCAAGGTTTCCCCATTGTTTGAAACTATTGATGATTTATCAAGGATTAGCCATATACTTGAAAAACTTTTAAACAATAATTTGTATGCTGAAATTCTAAAAAATGGAAACAATAGGCAAGAAATTATGCTTGGTTATTCGGATTCATGCAAAGATGGTGGCATACTCTCCTCTTCATGGAGTCTTTATAAAGCGCAGAAGGAAATTACTGAAATTGCCAACAAGTATTCTATAGACTGTAGAATGTTTCATGGTCGTGGTGGCACCGTCGGAAGAGGTGGTGGCCCTACTCATAACGCTATTGTAGCACAGCCAGCTGGGACAGTTAATGGAATGATAAAAATCACAGAACAAGGAGAAGTTTTATCATATAAATATGCATCATATGAAACAGCAGTTTACGAATTAGAAATGGCGATTGGTGGGCTCATGAAAGCTAGTGAACATCTGGTCTCTGAGGGGCTGAAAACTGATAATGTAATAGAACAAAATATGGAATTAATGTCACAAAAAGGTGAAGATCATTATAGAGAACTTACAGATAGAACATCTGGAATAATAGATTATTTCTATGAGGCAACTCCTGTTGAAGAATTGGGGCAATTAAATATTGGCTCTAGACCCTCTCATCGCAATACAGCTGATAGATCAAAAGAATCAATTAGAGCGATACCATGGGTTTTTGGATGGTCTTTATCTAGACATACACTTCCTGCCTGGTATGGGCTAGGATCGGCTATAGAGAAAATTTTAAGTAAGGATAAAAAAAATCTAACTCTTCTTCAAAATATGTATAAGAAATGGCCCTACTTTAATGTTTTGTTAGATAATATCAGAATGGCTTTAGCAAAAGCAGATTTAAATATAGCAAGAGATTATTCTGAGCTAGCTAAAGATCAAGACTCTGCAAAAGTTATTATAAGTAAAATAGAGGATGAATATAATCTCACAAAAAGATTACTACTAAAAATAACTGATACAAAAGAACTGTTATCAGCTAGTTCACATGTATCATTATCTATTCATCGAAGAATGCCATACCTTGATCCATTAAACTATATACAAGTTAAGCTATTAAAAGAGTATCGTAAAAACAATAATCCAGATTTATTTGATCCTTTGCTGAGAACCATACATGCAATTGCTAAAGGTATGAAAAATACTGGCTAATTATTTATTCATCAACAATAATTCTCCATAGTTGTTTATAAGTCTCACTCCTGGACCTTCTGTTTGTAACCATTTTTATATGTGAATCTTTTCCTGCGGCTGGATTAAGTTCAATTCCCCATAGACCATCTCCCTTGTTAGGTAATGTGGAATAGCGGATATCTATTATTTGATTTGAGTTTAATTTTGATAAGGCAATATACCCATTTGAAAACCATCGAAACCTTTCTATATCTTTTGCCTGTTGAGATTCCTCATTTAGCCATGGAAAAGAATATTTAACATTCAACTTATCAATAGCTAATCCTTCAATAATTTTTTTTTCTAATCCTAGTCTAACTGCATCAATATAATAATTTTCATTAGTTTCATAGATAGTTTTCCAAACAATCAAATTAGCAAAACTTGGCTTAGCTACTACTGAGATCAAATTATGCCCACGAGTCTTTGCAAGTTCAGCTCCTACTGTTACAGCTCTATCCTTTTGTATTAAACTAATGCTTAAGTATAGAAATACCCAAGTTAGTGCTAGATGTGAGAATAACTTTTTTCTTCTTATCGCTGCAAAAAAAATTAGAAATAATAATGGTAATGTGAATAATGGGTCAATGATTGATATCATATTCCAAGCAACTCGATCATTTGTAAATGGCCAAAAAAGCTGCGTTCCATATGTTGTAGATGAATCTAAAAATCCATGAGTTGCATATCCTAAAAATGAATAAAAATAGGTTTGTTTAAAAGTAATATCCTTTTTTTGTAAAAATAAGAAATAAAAAACAATGCTACAGATAAGGCTACCAATAGGAATAAATAACAATGAGTGCGTAAATTGCCTATGATATTCTAGATAAAATAACGGATCATTTGAAGATCGAAAAAAAATATCTAAATCTGCCGACATACCTGTGAAAAATCCAAGTAATGTGGCGATAATTAAATGCTTTTTATTTGATGCTTGTTGGGCAGCTACAGCTCCTATAACTCCTTGTGATAGTGGGTCCATAATTAGTCTCTTGATTTATCATCATCGGGTGACTTCACAAAGGCCTCATGATTGCCGTCACTCAAGCTTTGTAAAATTTTTATAGCTTCCTCACCAGACAAGTACTTATATTCATCATACTCATCAATATTCTTAACAAGCTGAATTTCCATTCCATCTAATGTTTCTATAACATATTGTTTATCTATTTCATTGAAGTCTATAAGACATGCATCTAAGTCATCTCTTAAAATATATCCGATATCTTTTCCTTTTCTGATTAGTTTTTTAAGCTTGTCTTTGTTATCCATAAATTTTTATCAATGATCAGCTATGAATAAATTACCAATGTGGCGGTTTATCTTTGTCATAGTCAATTATTTTTTCTATTTTATCACCGTACTTATCATGAATTGTACGTTTATTTTCAGTTTTTTTAATATTTTGATTTTTGTTAAGTTTTTCCAAAAAAGTATATTTTATTCAATACTGCACTACTTCAGGATCAATTATTCTCCAAATATACCATACTGCCACTGTTTTATATTTACCCCATTTATTAGAAATTTTCATTAAATTAGTATGCACAGGTTCTTTGATCTTATATAACTTTTTAGCGCTATTAATGAATCCTACATCAGCCATTGGCATAACATTGGGTCTATTTAATTGAAATATCAAATACATTTGAGCAGTCCATTCTCCTATTCCTTTTAATTTCACAAGCTTATCAATAACCGTTTGGTCGTCCAACTCCTTAAGATTTCTAAAATATTTTGGATTCTTACAAAAAGAATCAGCCAATAACTTTAAATATTCTATTTTTTGACGTGATAAACCTGCTTTTTTTAACTGTAAACTTGATGCGTTTTTAATTTTAGATGGATTGTAACCATTAATTTCTAATTTTAGTTTTTTGAGCATACTGGATGCTGCGGCTACTGACACCTGCTGACCAATAATGGCATTAGCCAGTGACTGAAATGGGGTTGAATTTGATGTTAAATATTGATTATTATCAACATTTTGAATAACCTTCTTTATTATAGGATCAGATGATATCAAGAATTTTTTTGCTTTATCCCAATAATCAGGTTTTTGGTTATAATTTTTTTTCATTTTAATATTTCAATAAAAAAGAGACGCAAAGTTGCGTCTCTTTTAAATTTAATAATTGTATTACTGATTTTTCATTGTACTTATTCCAAAAGGTAAATACAGTGGGCACCAACCCAAAGATCCTGTTAGAATAGGCACTATACCAATCAATCCCCATGGCATTGGAATAGCTCCGGCCACAGTAAAATACAAAATAGCTATACCAGCGATAACTCTGAGCATACGCTCCATTCCGCCAATATTTGTGCACATTGTTTTAGGTGTTGTTCCCATTATTTTTACTCCTAATGTTAACTTATCTCTATTATAGACAAATAATAGTTACATTTACAATGAATTAGTTATTTGCCTGATTTAGTCTTATAGTCATCAATTGCAGCAGTAATAGCATCCTCTGCTAATACAGAACAGTGAATTTTCACTGGTGGTAATGCTAGTTCCTCAGCTATATCTGAGTTTTTTATTAATGAAGCTTCAGTTAAAGACTTGCCTTTAACCCATTCAGTCAATAATGAACTTGATGCTATCGCTGATCCACATCCATATGTTTTAAACTTAGCATCCTCAATAATGCCATCATCGTTGACTTTAATTTGTAACTTCATTACATCACCGCATGCTGGAGCACCAACCATGCCTGTACCTACAGTAGTGTCACTTTTGTCTAAAGTTCCTACATTTCTTGGATTTTCATAATGATCCAACACTTTATCGCTATATGCCATTTATTTCTCCTATTTAGGCTATATTCCAGCTTTTTTCTTCAACATGTGACTCTTCTTCACTTACAGGGACTGCAGAATCAATAAATTCTGAATTGTTGTCCTCTATTAAGCTTCCTAGAGTAACCGTTTCCAAGTAGTTACATAGTCTAGCACTGAAATTGTCCCAAATCACCTCATCTTTACTCTCAGATCCGACCATTGCTGGCTTATCTGAGTTTATAGCATTGATAATTTGAGCAATTGAGATATCCTTTGGCTCTACTGACAATCTATAGCCGCCACCTGGACCTCTCACTCCAGACACCAAGTTATGCTTTCTAAGTAGCGCAAATAATTGCTCTAAATATGATAACGATATACCTTGATGTTTTGATATTTCGAGTAGGGTTTTAGGTTGTTTTGAGTTGTTTAAAGCAATATTGATCATTGCCTTA
>MDTB01049424.1_pt1 | contig 15643 bp, 12 predicted proteins | sample 811161 | NCBI WGS metagenome assembly MDTB01 (sample SAMN05326650, study PRJNA326480) | marine metagenome | isolation source: seawater | place: Mediterranean Sea | collected 2009 | reverse complement strand
GTTCATATCTAGCGGCCGATCACCAGTTTGAAATGAGTATTGAGGAACAGGCTGCTACCCTTATGACAGATGGATTAGCGATGAGTGGTTCCGAGCCACAATTGAACGTGGTATCGACGTTTGCGGCGTTTTTTGAAGGAATAGCCCGTGAGGGATTTGATCTGTGGCGATACCAGAGAAACCTGAATGGTGTTAACGAAGGATTGAACGTTACTTTTCATATTTCCCATGTAGGCGCTTGTACAGGTCGAGATCATTTCTCTGGATGGGGCTTGGATTGGATCAATGTTGGTCTGACTTATTTGCCGTATCTGCATAGGTTTTATGCTCCCTCCGATGCTCGTTCAGCTTTTATAGCTACTTGTGATTTGGCAGAGCACTATGGTGGTCATGTTATAGGGATTCCGCGTGATAATTTACCAATTTTGTCAAAGCAAGACGGATCTGGTCCGCTTTGGGAAACTACAGATACTTGGGAGTCTATCACTGAGTATCGGAAGTTTAAGGGAGCTAAGCGGGCAATTTTAGCGCTGGGTGCGCCAGCCTTTTTGGCGGGAGATGCAGTTCGAGGACTTGGCGATGTGGATGTACATATAGTCAATGGTTTTCCGGTGAATCCTAAGTCATTAAGTTCGTTGATTGCTCGATATCCCAAAGGAGTTGTTACTATAGAAGACGGGTTTATCGGAACCGCCGAGACAGGATTGCGCGGTTTTGCTGGGTTAGTTGCTGGAACGGCTTCGGAGGTTGGCTGTTCCGTTATTCATTTGGGGATAACGGATCCTAGAACGGCTCCATCAGAAGGTCACATGGAAACATGGGAACATTTTGGAATAACCAAGAATAATCTGATACGTGCGATAAAAGACCTTTAAATAGTGCATATTGAATAACGCTATTTTTCAAATAGGAGGTAGGTTTTGCTGTTGAGAACAGCTGTGGTGTGGTCGTGGTTAATAATACTCACCGCTTGTGGGTCTGATAGTGGTAAGATTAATAAGGAGGCATTAATGGAACCAAAGAGCGATGAAATGAAATTAGAAGCGCCCGAGCAATTTTCGGTTACGTTTGAGACATCAGCCGGCAGTTTTGAAATAACGATCAATAGGGATTGGGCTCCCAACGGGGCGGATCGGTTTTATAATTTGGTAAAAAATGGTTATTACAACGAACAACGTTTTTTTCGGGTAGTACCAGGCTTTGTGGTTCAATGGGGAATGAGTGGAGACCCTGAATTAACGAAGGAATTGATGGGTGCGCGTATTCTCGATGATCCCGTTCGAGAAAGTAATACGCGCGGACGCATAACATTTGCTGCGACCAACGAACCCAATAGTCGAACTTCTCAAGTGTTTATCAATTTAGGTGAAAATGGTAATTTGGATGGGATGAGGTTTGCTCCTTTTGGAGAAGTGACAAAAGGTATGGAAGTTGTCGACCAAATAAATGCTGAATACGGCCAGCAGCCTTCGCAAGAAGAAATTGGCAAACAGGGAAATGCTTATCTTGAAGAGAATTTCCCTAATCTTGATTACATTAAAACGTTAACGATTGATGAATAAAAGCTTGTAAACTGATTATAGCCAAGGCAATGCGTAATGATTCTGTAGGATTGAATGCGGCCTGCTGGGCCTTGCTGATCGGCGTGTTGTGGGGAGGAAATTCGGTTGCCATAAAAATTGGTTTGAACGTATTGCCCCCTGCTTTAATGGCGGCACTTCGATTTTTCTTTGGTATCTCTGTTATATGGTTAGGTTGTGTTTTTACAGGCGTGTCCGTTCGGGTTCCTCGTCCTGCATGGAGAGGACTTTTCGGTTTAGGCTTGCTTTTTACGACTCAGATTTGGTTGCTTAACGCTGGAACAATGCAGACGACAGCTGGTCGTTCCGGTATTCTTATCAATACATTTCCTTTTTTTGTGGCTATTTTTTCTCATTTGTTCGTGCCGGGAGACCGAATAACCCTCGTCAAGGCCGTCGGTTTAGTCTGTTCATTTGCCGGGATCTTTTTACTGTTTATTGAATCGATTCAATTAGAAGACACACGATATTTACTCGGTGACGCTATGGTGACATTGAGTGGTTTGTTGCTGGGGCTCAGACAAGTTGTGCTGAAACTTCTTGTGCAAGGTCTGCATCCACTGCAGGTGTTATTTTGGCAGGCTGGTATTGGTCTGCCTTTGTTTGTATTATGGAGTGTAATATTCGAGACGAATGTCATTAGACAAATGAATTGGACAGTTTGGTTGGCTGTCTTATATCAAGGGATTATAGTCGCCGGATTCTGTTTTGTTCTTATGGTCATACTTTTGCGTAACCATAGCCCAACTCGTTTGGGAATTTTTAGTTTTGTCACTCCGATTGTAGGGATTGTACTAAGCGCTTGGATTTTAAATGAAGAAATCACTTTCTGGCTTTGGATTAGTTTATTACTAGTGACAATTGGAATAATTATCGCAAACAGAGCCGAACATATTCTTGAAAAAGAACAAACTGCCTGTGATTAGGGATCATTTTTTTCGATCTCAATACACGTACGTTTTCTATTCATAACACTCTAATTGTTAGGAAATCAATTATGACTATCGATCATCGTGTTACAACGTATGCTGATATAGGGGTTAGGCCTTTCATAAACTGCGTAGGTACGATAACAGCCTTAAGTGGATCCCTATCGTTGCCTGAAGTACGTCAGGCCATGCTTGAAGCAACGTCGGGGTACGTAAAGATTTCTGAACTTATGGACGCAGTGGGTCGTCGAATTGCAGAAGTAATGCAGTGCGAATATGGTTTAGTTACCGCTGGGTGCGCAGCAGCGCTTACTCAGGTAACAGCGGCATGTATAGCTGGTACTGATTCTGAAAGAATAGGTAAACTTCCTGATACCAGAGGAATGAGGAATGAAGTGATTGTTCAAAAGAGTCATCGAGTTGGCTACGACCGAGCGATTTTAGCTGTAGGTACTCGTTTTGTAGAAGTTACGAGCCGCGAAGAGCTGGAGTCAGCCTATACTGAGGATACGGCAATGGTTTTTATTTTTGGCGACGCAGTTGATCGTGGTGAAATTTCTGTAAAAGAAATGGTAGAAAGTGCGCATAATCATAATGTACCAGTTTTTGTTGATGCTGCTGCCGAGAGGCCTGATGTTCCAAATTGGTATTTGGAGCAAGGCGTAGACGCAGTTGCCTATTCTGGCGGAAAATGTTTACGAGGTCCACAGGTCTCGGGTTTAGTATTAGGTCGAGAGGATTTACTTAAAGCTGCTTTCGCTAATGGATGTCCCAATGCGGCGATAGGTCGCCCGATGAAAGTAGGAAAAGAAGAAATTATGGGCTTATTGGCTGCCGTTGAGCAATGGGTGCGGCGTGATCATCAGTCCGAATGGAAAGAATGGGAAAAGCGTCTGTCCGTAATCTCCGATAGCTTGTCCGAAATTGACTCTGTTAACACCTCTATAGCCCAACCAGGACGCTCAAATGTTGCGCCCTGCCTCTTTGTGAGTTGGGATCCTGCCGTTGTCGGAATAGATGGTAGTGGTCTTCGTGAAAAACTAGAGACAGGACAGCCACGCGTGGAAATGAGTGTAGGTGAATGTCAGTTGTCTATTAATCCGTACATGATGGAAGAGGGGGAAGACCAGCAGGTTGCTATGCGTTTAAAACAAATCTTTTCAGAGTCTTAGAGTTTGTTAAGTGATATTTGTAGTGCCGGAAAAAAGAGTTAAAGACTTTTTATTACTTACCGATACTTTGTATTAAGTGATACTAATAGCCAGTCACTGCTTCGTGGACTATTCAACGTGCGCGAAGCAGTGAGATAAAGTCCTAATAATGTGAAATTTTATTTTTTTAACTCGCGCGAAGGCCTGCGCTCTGGAGGCAGCGTAGTATCTTTCATAGAGCTGGGAGTGGTGCAATTCGCGCGAGAAATAATGTCGCATTCGCTCCAAATCGTATCAGATATACCCAAGGCTACGGCTCGAATTCCGTACGATACCCGAGGCGTTCCTCCAACGCTTCGGGGCTTTTCTTCTATCTGTAGTTTTTCAGCTACGGACGGGGTAAGGAACCGCAATTTTTAACATTTTTCTCTGCTTCCGGGGTCGTACAGATCTGCTATTTGTATGGCTTGCAAAAGGGTTGCGGGTTCTATTTGTGTTCGAAGTGCACGCTTTGGCGGCAGCAGAGTCGAGGCACCAAGTATAGGCGGACTGACCACAACTTCTACTGTTCCAGAATTAATGTTTTTATTTCCCTTCGGACATTTTGGCCAAAGCGAATGTATTCCCCGAAAAGCCAAAGGTATGAGAATTAAATCAGACCGTAGGAGTGAGAATAGTCCATGCTGCATTGGGAGGCATTGGAGCGAATAAGCTGATGTTGTTCCAGACGGGAAAATGACTCCGGGACGTTTCTCTAGCAACTTCAAAAATTTTTTTGTAGGATTCTGGGTATCTGACGATCGCGACATCACCACATGCCCATGAACTTCTTCCATAATTTGGTCGACCTCTTCGGGACTGAAGCCGATAGGATTGAATGTGCGACCAAAAATTTTTTTCCTGCCTACATCCGTTAATGTTGAACGAGCTAAAATTGTACAGGGTTGGGGCTGGTTCCAGCCTATAGCCTGCAAGAGGTTTTTATGATTAAGTACGTAGGGAAGAACAAAATGATCGAATAAACTTTGATGTGTTGGAAGGAAAAGAATTTTATGGTCGCCAGATCCTAAATTTAGCTGTCGCGCTATCTGTTGAAATAATGGATCGATAGTTATTTCAACGGAGATATTAAATATCTTTAGAGATCTGTAAGCTAATTCATAGTATTGTCTCCAAGCTTTCTGGAGTCGGGTTTTTTCGTCCAAGCCTTGTGCGAGTAACTTAAGGTTCTTTTTACCTGTACTGCGAAATAGACTTACCCACTGTAGAAGCCTTTTTCGTTTCACCCAAGTTGATGGAGTGGCTGTTTTTCCCACATGGCTGTACTCCAAAAAAGAGCCCGTTATCTTGTCATTTAACAAGGGAGGTAACGATACCTCATTTGGCTTTATGGAGTTAATCTCATCCACTATTTTCCTAGCAAGGTCGATCAAATCCCTAGTGAGATAACTATATTCTTGTCCATACCAGTAATCGCGAGGTTTTAATTGAGCAGGGTCTTCTAGATGGGCCTTCACGAACTTAAGAAGTAGCGATTTTCCCGTTAAAAGTTCTTCGTGAATATATGACAACGTGATATTTTGGTGTTTTTCAATGCTATTTGCCGCGCGCTCGACGTCAGTTATTGCCTTCCAAACCGAAATACCAAGCCAGATGAAATTGCTGAAGGTATTGTATCTAATGGCAAGGAGTTCGCCTGCGGCCAAAAAATCCACAACTGATTCAGCTATGTATTCCATGTGTGAGCGGAGCGACGTTTCACGCGTATTGTTATTTATCGTGATACGGTAAATATCGGACGGATAGGCCTGTTCGTCAGTTGTATTATTTATCTTTTCTGCAACGGATTGGGCGTGCGATAAGGGAATTCGAGATATGCGCAGGTCGACCAACGCCTTTTCTACTTCATCTAATTCTAAAGGGTCATCGCGTCCTAAGGCGCGTAGGTAAACATCTTGGTAGAGCAACATGAAATTTTGATGTTGCTCTTTATTACGCTCTAAAAACATATTCTTTAAGCTTAGGAAGATGTGGTTTGCTTCATGATAAGGAAGTCGCGTTTTTTCGAATAGGTTTCGGGCTTGGGTTAAACGTTTGGTGCGACGATCTGGAATACCGTCGTGGATGGCAGAAATTAGTTCTGACCTTTTTAGCAACTCAACGTCATTAAGGACTTTTCCACGCGGCCACTTATAATCGTTCTCAAAGGTAAAATGTCCATCACTAACTGCTACGGTTATTAATTGTTCTGCAATGTCATCGTACAAATCCAGTAATTTGTCAGTATCTTCGCCATCTTTAAATTGTTCTATTTCCACGTCTATATTCTCAGCGGGTTTATGAATGTGCAGAAAACTGCGCAGATAGTTTTCTTTTGTCTATATGGATCTGTGTCCGACATACCCTTTTGGATTATCGAAAGCATCTTTCCATAATTTGCACCAATTTTCGTAGTTGTGCATCTCTTTGGTCGGATTAGTATGAGATCTAACGATAAAATCAGGATGTCCTGTACGACCAGTATGCTGCCCAGTTGGCTGATAGCGAAGATCGAGAGACCACCTACACTTATCGGAGTAGTTTGGTGTCGAACGATGAGGTGTAAATCTACTCATCAGAACAACGTCACCTTTTGAACACTCCGCAATAACAGGTTTCGATTCAGGCATTATTGATGGGTCTATCGTCGTGCCACCTTCTTTTACATGGCGTAAGTAGCCGGTTTCTACTATTCCGGGGATTACTTCCATGCAGCCCATTTCTTGAGTAGCGTCTCCTATTGGTATCCATACCGTGACGATATTCGATGATTCCCCCTCTTCCATCATGACTCCGGCATCTTGGTGCCAAGGGGCATTGTGAAACGAAACATCTGGATTGCCTTCCATGGCTAATGGGGGTTTTGCTCGAATATGTTGAATGGGGTTACAAACGAGTTCCGAACCCAATAGAGACTCCATTAATTCTAGAAGATTGTTATTTATTAAGAATTGGAAAATCGATTTGCCACGGTAATGCATTATATCCAATCCATCGCCAATCTCTTTGCTCTGTCCAAAAAGAAGGCCATATCTTTTTTCGAATGGTTCTTCTTTGTAAACGTTATCGACTTTACCCTCTGAGAAAAGAATATTTGCTCGAATATCAATGAACTCAGTAAGTTCGTTGATCACCGGCTGTAGATCTGATTCCTGCAAGGCATCCCGTGCGATCAAAAAACCATCCTGATTGAATGTAGCTACTTGTTGATCTGTTAATTTCATGAATTGAGTCTCCTCCTGTTCCCGTAAAATAAATAGGTAAAGGTGAGACTGCACAACTCAAACGGTCAAGGAATCTAAAGTTGCTGTAGTTTTTGTTATAAACCCTAAATCGCTAAAGCGAAAGATTTGTTGGCAAGGCATCTTATTTGATCGGCTACGATATTACATAGTTCAATTGATCCGTGCTGCTCTTGAAATTGTTCATCAACCACGATTTTTTCATGTACATAGATTTTGATTTGTCGCGGCGAAAGATTAGAGTTGTCACAGATGCGGATTGGCGGCACATAAAAGTTTAAATTAATGTGCAATTCTTTTCTGAGCTGCTGTATTCGGTTAACTAAATCAAATGAGGGTTGATTATTCGATTCTGTGACATATTGAATCAACTTATGTCCGATTTCTACTTGTATTGCCTCCATCTTAATTCTTTCTCCGTAGCTATACTTTTATTATCATCTAAACTATAGCAATAGAGGTGCCATGTTCGCAGTTGTTATTGATCAAACGTTTAAACTGCGTTAAACGCCTTGGATTATTATCTAAAATATAGAAACTTGGTGGTATTACTTGATCTTATAGGGTGGTAGAAAATTCGGTTTTTAAGCTTTATAGAGAAAAATTTGCATAGCGTCGTTGTTAACTTTTTGTGTCGACGGCATGATCAGCAATATATTTGTCAATATCGATGTCGCTCATCATCAGAGACCCGGTAAACGTTCCCCCCGGAGGCATATAATAAAAGTGTTCCGCGTATCTCAGCCCATATGGTTTACCGATCTTACTGTATTCCTTTAGACCGAATAAACGCAGGAATTCTCGATCTGCAGTTTCATCATCATTCCCGAGTTGAGGTAAACGTTTACCTTGCTTTCTTAGTTTTTCTTTAAGGCGACGGCCTCTTCCTCCTGCAGGCCCTTGTGATTTATTGGCGCTCATAGAAGCTATCTTTTTTTCCAAATAGGGTTCGATGTCAACTACGGTATTGTAAGGTTGGCTTGGACGCATTGTCCAGTAATACAAGTCACTGACGGTATGCGGGGAAAGCCCACAACTCAGGTGTTCCGGGTAGTCTTTGTCCATTCCTGCCATCCATCGAGCCGCTTCTACAGCCTGCCCGGTTATGTAATGGTCCGGATTTTCCTCCCATTGGCCCCAAGGATTGAATGTCGTTATTGTATCTATTTTCAAAGCTCGTATTAAATAAACTAATCTTGCACGAAGTTCAGTTGGCGAGGCCTCATCCAAGAAATGATTTCTATAACCCAAATGAATAACTTTTTTGAACCCAAGTGTTTTAGCCAGAACATCAATGTCTTCCTCGTTCCTTCGAATTGTATCGCCTATACTCGAGCTAGGCCCGCACTTTTCATCGTTTGTCGTTTGTATGAGATAAGCGGTGTAACCCTCTTCGATAAGTTTCGCTACTAGTCCTGCACAAAAAAAGGGAATATCGTCTGCGTGAGCTTGAACCGCTGCAAGAACCTTCCCAGTGTTTGGCTTTCCATTTTGTTTTTGTTCAACCTGGACATTCCCTATGGGAGTGTACCAAGGAACGCGTGGGTTTGATGAAGTAGTCATACGATACCTCTTGATGAAAAGGATGTATTAGCGCTTAGGCTTTCAGTTATATATTCCGTCAAGTGTCCAGTAATGATCGGGACTCGGTTGCCGTTGAATCCATTTACCATTTGTAAAGTCGGGAAACGGTTGTGGGAGACTACCACAGGAAATCGAATCCTCTGAAAGAGCGGTGACGGCCATCCACGCCACTGAATCATAAACGTCTATAGGCGTTTGTTTCTTTGTTTTTATAGCGTCAATGAAGGCTCTTAGCACTAGCCAGTCCATACCCCCGTGGCCACCTTTTACTCCTTTCTCGATAAAGTCTGTCCAAACGGGATGTTCAAAAAGTTCAAGGTATTCGCTCATTGGTGCCCAACGCTCATCTCCAAAATCATCTAAGTGTATAGCATTTTTATCTTCCATCCATAATCCTTTAGTGCCCTGAACGCGTTGTGCACGAGAATATGGACGAGGAAGGGAGCAGTCGTGAGTTAACAAAACAGTTTCTCCATTGGCACATTTTATTAAGGTTGTAGTGATATCACCTTGATTAAATACCGTATTCTTTCGCGGATGATCGGGCCCTAATTTATTAACAACATAGTCATGGAGCCCGCGAGATTTCGAGCTCATCGAGACAAGAGAAATGAATCGATTGCCTTTATTAATGTCTAGCATTTTTGCAATAGGACCGAGTCCATGTGTCGGATATAATTCGCCGTTTCGGTGGACAAAGTTATCAAGGCGATAATGACGATTTTCGCCACCACGAGTAATTTCCGAACGTAAGTCGTGTTCATAGCCAGATTGGCAGTGAACTAATTCTCCAAATAATCCTTTCTTCACCATATTTAAAACGGCCATTTCTTCCCGTCCATAGCAACAATTTTCTAATAGCATAAACGGGATATCTGTTTCTTCGCTCGTTCGTACGAGCTCCCAACATTCCTGAATGGATGAAGCGCCCCCTACTTCGGACGCTACGTAAACTCCGGCTCGCATTGCAGCTAAAGAAATTTCTACATGACTTGTCCAACTTGTGGCAACAATTACCCCATCTAAATCATCTCGTGTAAGCATCTCTTGGTAGTTGACATATTTTTCAGGAAGAGATCCTTGGAGTTCATTAATACTCGTGGCAGCTTGTTCTAAGTAATCGTTATGCAAGTCACAAATTGCTGGGATGTGTATATCATCCATTGTAACGGCCAAATTAGCTAGACCACGCCCCCTACCACCCAAGCCTATAAAACCTAAATTCAACTTTTCCAAAAGATACTCTCACTTTATGATTTATCACATCATTACTGGTGACTACAACATAGTCTGGAATCATAAATAATTTATCATATTTTATTCCCTCGGATAATATAGAGAATTATCCGGTGAAATCGTTATTATTTTGGACGGTCTTTTCAAAGGAGGTTGTATTGAGCTTTGTAGTAGGGTTAATTGCGATAGGTAGTGTGTTATCGGGACTCTGGACCGGCTGGGGATTTTACGTCATATATTCGACCGAACGCCCGACATATTCATTAGTGAAAAAGTTATCTTCCGAAATAGAAATTCGTCAGTATGAGGAGCAGAGCTGGATCAAGACTAAATACGATAACGACGACGGTTCATTTCGCACATTAGCCTCTTATATTTTTGGTCAGAATAAAGAGAAAAAATCGGTTCCAATGACAGCACCTGTGATCACTGGACAATATATGGCATTTATACTACCAGTTGGGTTGACAGAGCTTAACGCACCTCAACCAGATGGTCAGGCGATAGAATTTGCATATGTGTCCGCTCGACAGCTTGCCACGCTGCGTTTTTCGTGGTTGACTTCGCCCGAAAGAGTTGCTCGAAAGATAGATGAATTACTCTCCGCGTTACGCACGCATGGAATTCAAACTGAGGGGGAACCATTTTTGATGAGATACAATGACCCATGGACGCCACCCTTTATGCGGCGTAACGAAGTAGCTATCGAAGTTCGCGAAAAGAATAAGACTCAATTACAATAAACTCGTTTAAATCGGCAGTATGGGTTTGGCATGATGATGCAAATCTTCGCGTATAGTTTCCTATTTTCAATTCTTATGCATGGGGACTTGATTAGATAAGCTGATGAGCTTTATCTGTGTTGCTCTTAGTGTTACAGAGAAGGAGTTGTCTCTTTTTAGAATGAATTAGAGGTTGAAATATTGTCGCCATATCCTGTATTCGTGCAATTCACTCAGCTGAGTTTTGTGATAGAATAATTGATCGAGTCAACGAGGCCGAAAAGAGTAGTAAGTTTTCTATAAATAAGCTGGATAGATTTGATTTGTTATGTGGATGTCACTTCATAATATCTGAATAAAAGATTGTTGGCGCCGACTCCTTTGGAGGACGTTTTTACAAATATCAAACTAGTCAATGGGTCCAATCATATTGTTCGTGAGCAATATAATATCAGGCTGTTTTAAGTAAAGTCGACTTTATCAACTTGCACATAAAGGCCGTAGGTATGAATTTAACTATGAATCATTATGCACACTTGATGCAACTCGGAGACTAATGCTGCGCGAAGCTTCTCAGCCTATGAAAATGGCACAGCTAGATAAAAAATACTTTTTCATATTTCTTGTTTTTCAGGCGATTGTTTTTACTGCTAGCCTTTTTTTTTATGAGTGGCTACCTGTTTTTGTAATAGGAACAGTTATAGCGGCGCTTTTTGTGATTGGTGTTTTAGTGCGTCCCTGGGTAATTGCCCCAATTGTTGTTTTGACAACAGGGCTCGATAGCACAGGTCGTTTTTTTGGAGGCGTTGAAGGAGGTGGTGGAGGCCTACATTTTACGGGGTTTCATCTTGCGTATGCTTTGCTCGTCATAGGGCTTCTCGTACAAACTAGCCTGCGTGGACGGGTGATATTTCCAGAATTTGAACTAAAGGCTCCATTATTGGCATTTTTAGGTTGTATTGCCGTCTCGTTGATATATTCTCCGAATCAATTAGAGGCTACAATAAGCTTTGTCCGTATGAGTGCGTTGGTATTATTCACATACATGATTCAAGTGATTATTGATTCAAAACGTGCGGTTAAAGCCATTTTATGGTCTATGGTTTTTTTTACAGTAGCTGGGGCTGTTATGGGGGCCTATCAGGTTATTACGGGTCAATTTCATTTGCCGGTAAAAGTGATAACAGCTTTGGGTGGTAATGTTCCTCGTGCAACCGGAACGTTTCATAATCCCAATATTTTTGCAACTTTCATGATGTGTGGTATCCTGCCATTACTTGCTGTACTACTTAATTATAAGATGCACACTATATCTAAAGTCCTGTTTATTATAGGAATTACAATTGGTTTTGGTGGTCTGCTTGCTTCTTTTAGTCGGTCGAATTGGGTGGCTACGCTTATAGGGATCTTTGTTATCCTCTGGCTAAGTCGTAAACTGAGGTACTTTTTTATCTTGCTGTTTGCTGCGCTTCTTTCAGTTTTGGCTTTAAAGGAGTTTGTTCCCTTTGCAGAATATATTTTCGAACGCTTTATTTCTATTTTTACTCTTTTCAGTGAATTCGGGTCTGTCGGTCGTACTTCTAGTACGGCGAGGATTTATTTGATTATAGCTTCACTTGATATGTTTGGGGACCATCCTTTACTTGGTATCGGATGGCGAGCTTTTCCACACGTATTTTCAAATTATGCTCCAGCGGGATATCCGCATTGGAGTCAGGTAAATGAACCGCATACAGTGATAACGATGATTCTTGGTGAACTAGGCATCGTTGGATTCGCCGTTTTTTTATGGTTTATTTTAAAGACTTTTTTACTTGCATGGAGTCGCTTCTATGAAATGACGGATCCTTATCTTCGTTCGGTTCAAATTGGTATGATTGCGACGTTTGTTTCTTTTCAGGTTAACCAGTCTTTTAATGGAGATTTAGCAAACAATATGTTTTGGTTTGGTATTGGGATGCTATTCGCAGTGCAACGAATCGAACGACGAGGACGTGAGAGATTGATTTAACAATTTCTGTTCTTCACTCGTTTTAATATTAGAATTTTCAGTAAGTTAGTTGGTTAAAATGTTGGCCTTCTCCCAAGGATAGTCCACATGGTCCCTAGCTTCAACTCGCATTTACCTGTGCCCTATACGCGCAGGCCGCAAAATGTTTTTGAGTTTGTTAATAATGTTTATGAAAAAGGTTCAGGCGTACCGCCTGTAAACGTATCTGGAGATGCGGCTTTAGATAATGTGTTGTTAGGTAGGGCCAAGCCTGAGATTGTTGAGCTTTTTTTCCGTGTTCGAAATGAAGAACAGGCTATTAATTCGATTAGATCAGCCGAATTTGCTTTAGTAGAAATTCGTTCAATCTTAATGCGTTTACGTGAAGTGATTTGCGGATTTTCCTCAGATGCTTGGAGTGAGAAAGAGCGTGAATTAATTAGTGATAAGTTTAGTGAATTGAATTCAACGACCTACCAGGTATTAAAAGTTTTTGAATCAAAGATAGGCAATACTAGAGAGAGTGATCATAAGGATCTCCAGTCGATCGGTTTATTGCCCAATGATAAGGGAATCGAATTCGGCGATATAGTAGTAGTAGACGCAATTCCGGGAGTTTATAGGTTTCGATATACTAGCGAAAAGACAGAGATTGAGTTGAGTAATGGTTTAAATTCTCAGGTAATCAACCTCTCTGGTATTCAAGATAAAGATATTGATGATAATGCAAATTCATTGACACTTAAATTTGACCAGCTTGGTATCACGGCTAATTTGAATATTGAGTGTCTTTCTGGCGAAGTGGGAATGTTAGATGACGACATTATAGATCAGGAATTCGTTGTCATAGATGCTTTTGAAAGGTTTCGCAGTAAATCATTGGTTTCTAAACATACGCTTGAGCAATTTATCGCTAAAATTAAATTTCTATCGGATTTTTTTAAGGGTGAAGGTAAGAGCTCGGCTGGACATTCGGTCATTGCACATTTGGAAAAAGCTCTTGAGCAGGAATCAAGAATACGCAGCAATCTAGGCCACGTCCTTAATAGGGTCGCTTCAGATATAAAGACCTTAGAGCAACAATTAGAAAAAGCAGAGATTGCGGTGGATGAAATTAAAGATTCAACTATGGCCCAAACAGTTTTGCAACGGTCTCAATCCGGCATTGTTAGACAGAAGGCTGATAGATTATTAACACATGCTCAATCGGTAGACCCAGAAAGGGTATTAAGACTACTTGATATTTGACGGCCAGAAGAGCTACTGGGGAAAGAGTATATAAGCTACTGAACTTCCATTGAACCACGCTCTTCTAAATTCCTCTAAGCAATAAGATCTTGCAACTGTTTTTTCAGTTGGAGAAGCTGGGTCATTAACTAATATTTTCTTTTGATTACATCCTCTAACGATTACCAAATGGCCACTAGTTTCTTCTATCGGTGCTCCTGAAAGTTCGCCATCTTTATATCGAATTGAGGCAATAAAAGGATATGATTTTTGTATCAAATTTTCTGCTGTTCTCCAATTTGGAATATGAGATACATACCCACAGAGTCCGTAGAGGCTTGCTGCTCGAATATTAGCAGGCCAAACACCATATAATTGCGTGGGAGCATGATACGCTTCCGCGATTATATCGTGAATATTAATAGAGATACCATGGTATTTGATCAACATTCCCAAACAAGTGGGAGAGCAAATCCGATTTTTGATGTCAGGATTTAATAACATTTGACTGATCGAAGGTACAATTTTGTCTATTGACAGCTTTGCGGAAGATAGGCGTTTGAACGCTGCTTTGCATCTTGATGAGATTGAAAAGAGTGCTGGAATATTTTGGATTTCGGTTAATCCATGAATAACCCAGCGTATTCTAGCTTGCCGTATTTTGGTTTTAATTATCCAGAAATCAATATTCGCTTGGACAAATGTATTTTTCTCAGCAACCTGAGAGACGGGGTTTTTCCATCCGATTGCCATGAGATCGCAGGATCCTTTGAAACCACAATCTGTTTCATATTCAAGTGTACATTGATAGCCCCATGAAGATTTAGAGGATATGGATAAACATGGAACAATTTCGTAAGCATCCTGCAGCAGGTTTGCTGGTAGATCCTGATACCAAACATTGGTTTTCCATTTAGGTGTGATAGGCTGAAAGGTTCCGTGCAAAGGAAGATGATATTTCCAGTGACTTTGTGCATTCTGGCTACATACCAATAATTGTGCTGATGAGGTTGATTCGAAGTCCGGCATGCTTAACCCCAAATTCCCTCGAATTTTGGGTTAAGCATACTATTTTTATAATTCAAGCCATCAGGCCTATCGTTTTTTAGCAAAAGGGGTCCATCAAGGTCAACATATTTGGCAGTTGATGTTAATAATGTTGCTGGCGCAATAGACAAAGACGTTGAGACCATACACCCAATCATAATATCGAAACCGTATTTTCGGGCATGTTTCATTAACACGAGAGCTTCTGTTAAACCACCAGTTTTATCGAGTTTTATATTCAAACAGTCGTACCGTTCACTTAGTTGGCCAAGGTTTTGCGAAGTATGACAAGACTCATCTGCGCAAAATGGCAGTGGGTGAACTATGTTTTTCAGTATTTCGTCTTTTCCAGCGGGTAGCGGTTGCTCTACTAAGGCTACGTCAAGGCGAGCCATATTTATTGATAGTGGTAGGACGTCTTCTTCGGCCCAACCTTCATTTGCATCCACGATTAAAGTGGACATTGGAGCATGCTTACGAACGGCCGCTACTCGATCTAAGTCGTCTTTTCCATCAAGCTTTAATTTTAGTAATGGTCGATGTGAATTAGATAAAGCTTCTTCGCTCATTTTTTTTGGCGTATCTAGCGAAATCGTATAGGCGGTTTCGACAGGCTTTGGGACATCTATACCGGCAAGTTCATAAGCAAACTTTTTGGACTGTTTTGCTCGCAGGTCCCACAAGGCGCAGTCAACGGCATTTCGGGCAGCGCCAGCCGGTAAAAGTGCTTGGATTTCATTGAAACTTAATCCGGTTTTGATATGGGGCTGGATGGAGTTTATTGTTTGAATAGTTAGCTCTACGGATTCTCCATAGCGAGAATAGGGAACACATTCTCCTCTTCCTACAATACCATTTTCTATTAACCGACATATTACTACATCGGCATTCTGCTT
>MDTB01031641.1_pt1 | contig 15643 bp, 16 predicted proteins | sample 811161 | NCBI WGS metagenome assembly MDTB01 (sample SAMN05326650, study PRJNA326480) | marine metagenome | isolation source: seawater | place: Mediterranean Sea | collected 2009 | reverse complement strand
GATATTCAAATGGTTTAACACCTCTTTTTTTAATGTAATCAAACGTTTTTTGAATTCCTTCTTTAAGTGAAACTTTTGTTTTATAATTTAATAATTGTCTTGCCTTATCAGCTGAACAAATTGCGTGTTTTACCTCCTGTGGTCTATCTTTTTTATAGATAGGAGGCAAATTTATACCAGTCACATTTGAACAAAGCTCAGCAACTTTATTAATTGTCACAAACTCTTCATCTGGTCCGATATTTATTATTTGCTTGTTAAGTTTTTTTTCATCTAACATAGGTATTAAACAAGATAAACAATCATCAATGTATGAAAAACATCTTGTTTGTTCTCCATCTCCATATATTATTGGCGCCTTACCTTGCATCATTCTATTAATCATTATTGAAACAACATTTCTAAATGGATCATCATATTTTTGTCTAGGACCAATTATATTATGAGGTACAGCGATCACCCATTCAATCTTATTTAATTCACATAAATTAATAAGGACTTGCTCAGCTGCAACTTTGGAAATAGCATAAGGATCAACTGGTTTTGGTTTCATTATTTCAGTAAATGGATATTTCTGAGATCCATATCTTGCCATCGATGAACAAAAGATTATTCTTTGTACTTTTTCATTGACAGCTGCTGAAAAAATAGAGACTGAAGCTAAATAATTATTTTTTGTAATCTCATAAGGAGAAAAAACTGATAATCCCTCATGAGCTGTAGCTGCACAATGGTAAACAATTTGCACACCTTTCATAATTTCTTTTATTTTTTCAAAATTACAACAATCAATATTATGGAACTCTACACCTTTTGGTATATTATCTTTATATCCTCCTATCATGTTATCTATTCCAACAACTTTATGACCTAATCCTGAAAGCTGTTCTGATAAATGAGATCCTAGGAAGCCTGCAACTCCTGTAACAAGTATTTTATATTGATTATTGCTCACTGCAGAATATTTATAATTTTAATTAGTATAAATCAACTTTAATTAATTTTAGGTCTATACCATGACTTTCTCATCAAAATTGAATTTAGTATCCCTTTAAATCGACTGTAATAAATATCTTTTTTTTCCTTATTTGAAATAAATTTAAAAAAACATGTTTTGAAAATAGCTGATAAAAATTTTGGTAATATTTTTGCTAATGCAATTAAATAACCATAATGTTTATAATGAAAATAAAAAGTAGACCACATCCAATGCCAATTTCTTGATTTTTCCATTTCATGATTTATTGACTCATCGTGTGAAGTCCCTCCTGCGTGATTTATTTTAATATTAGTATCTAAAAAAATTTTTTTATTTTTTTTAATTAATCTTTTGCACAAATCTATTTCTTCAAAATAAATAAAAAAGTTTTCATCAAAAAATCCTACATCCCTGCACTCTTCCAGATTTAAAAACATTGCAAAGCCTTTTACATTTTTAACCTCAAATATTCCATTGCTTGTTTCTGAGACATTATTATTTTCTTCTTGAATAAAAGGGGCTATAATTGCAAAGTTAGGTTTATTCTTAGCCGTTAAAAAAAAATTATCAATCGCATTATTTTGAACTTCAGCATCAGGATTGATGATTAAAGCATACTTCGTTTCAGCCATTTTTAAACCAAGATTATTTCCTTTTGCATAACCTAAATTTTTATCTGATAAAACGCATTTGATATTAGGATATTCTTTTTCTAATTTATCCTTTAATTTTTTGTCATTAGAATTTTCTATAATGATAATTTTAAAGTCTTTACCTAAAGATTTAACACAGTTTAAGATCTTCGTTTCACTCTTAAAAGACGTGATAACTGCAGTAATATCTTTATTGTTCATTTTTTGTGTTATTAATTGATTTTGTAAAATAATTCTTTATTTTAACACAATTACACTAAATATTCTTTATTCAAATATGAAAAATATAATAGTAACTGGTGGATCAGGCTTTATCGGTAGTAATTTAATTCAATATTTAATCAAAAAAAAATACCGCGTAATAAATATTGATAAATTAACCTACTCATCTAATACCTATCAAGAAAGGATGCTTCCAAAAAAAAATTATAAATTTTTTAAGTTAGATATCAATAATCAAAAAAAGCTTAAAAAGATTATCAAACAATACTCTCCTGCGTGTATTTTTAATCTTGCTGCTGAAACTCATGTAGATAGATCGATTGACTCACCTTATGAATTTATACATTCTAATATACTTGGAGTATTTAATATTCTTGAAGTAATTAAAGACTACAACAAAAAAAATAAAAAAATAAAATTGATACATATTTCTACTGATGAAGTTTATGGAGATATTAAGACAAAAAAATCCAATGAAAAATTTCCTTACAATCCTAGCTCTCCTTATTCGGCTTCAAAGGCTAGCGCTGATCACTTAATTAAGTCTTACATAAGAACTTATAATTTACCAGCTATTATATCAAATTGTTGTAACAACTACGGTCCGTATCAATTTCCGGAAAAACTTATTCCGAAAATAATTTCAAACATTTTATCCAATAAGCCTCTTTCTATTTATGCTAAAGGTCTAAATTCAAGAGAGTGGATTTATGTTGAAGATCACTGCGAAGCTTTATTCAAGATTTTTAAAAGAGGAAAAATTGGTGAAAATTACAATGTAGGTTCAAATACTAATCTTAAAAACATTAATATAGTGAAAAATATATTAAAAATATTTAAGAAGAAAGGTTTTAAGATTGGAAAAAACGTAAAAATTAACTTTGTTAAAGATCGACCAGGGCATGATTTTAGGTATGCGCTTGATAGTAAAAAAATTCGTAAAGATATTAAGTGGAAGTCTAAGACAAATCTTAACAAAGGTTTGAATTTAACCATTGATTGGTATTTAAATAATAAACAATTTATAACTTCCATTTCTAAGAAGCTTTATGTAAAGAGATTAGGATTAAAGATATGATAAAAAAAGGAATTATTTTAGCGGGTGGCCTTGGGACTAGAATGAGTCCGATTACAAAATCAGTTAATAAACAATTATTACCTATTTATGATAAACCTTTAATTTATTATCCTCTATCTATTCTTATGCTAGCAGGCATCAAAGAAATTTTAATTATTGTAAACAAAGGTCAAGTAAATCAATTTAAGAAAGTTTTGAAAAATGGAGAAAATTTTGGTGTCAAGATACAGTATAAAGAACAAAAAAATCCAAATGGTTTACCTGAAGCTTTTATAATTGGAGAAAAGTTTATAAATAATAATAGTGTCGCTTTAATTTTAGGTGATAATTTTTTTTACGCCCAAAGTCTAACCAAAACGTTACAAAAAGCGACTAAACTTAAAAATGGTGCTAAAGTATTTTTACATCCAGTCAGTAATCCTAAACTTTATGGAATAGCAACAATTAAGAATAAAAAAATAATTAGCTTAAAAGAGAAACCTTCGACAACAAGATCTAATCTAGCAGTAACAGGTTTATATTTTTTTGATAAAAATGTCGTTAAGCTAAGTAAATCTTTAAAACCTTCTAAAAGAAAAGAGCTTGAGATTATAGATCTTTTAAATAAATATAGAAAAAAAAATAAGTTAAGTGCTGAATTTTTAGGTAGAGGTGGTTCCTGGTTAGATGCAGGATCAATCGATGATTATTACGATACTACCTCTTTCGTTTCAACAATACAAAAAAGACAAGGTTTTAAAATTGCTTGCTTGGAGGAAATAGGATTGAGTAAAAAATGGATAAACAAGAAAATATTAAATGAAAGTATTAAATTTTATGGTAATTGTGATTATTCTAGATATTTGAAGAAATTACTCACCTAAATTTTCATTAATATCATGAAAAATAATAGGCAGCTCTTTGTAATTTGCATTTTTTTTAAACCAATAGGACATAAATCTTTCTGCTAAAAAACCATAAATTCTAGTTAAGCCATAACCTTTTAAATTATCAAATCCAAATAACTTCTCACAATTTTCCAACCAAGGAAATATTTCATTATAGTACGATTCTAAAAGTTTTTTAGATTTACATATAAACATGTTATGAGGATTAAAAGACACTTCCTTATTTACAAATTTTCTGAACTCATCTCGATTTTTAACATCTAAAAGATCAATTGCTTTATCTAGGTTATTTCTTCCATGCATTAAGTCGAAATGAAATTTTATATTTCTTACATCTTTATTAAATAAAATACTAGGTTTAGAAATTATTAATGGAAACCCTTTTTTTAAAAATTTCATTATTTTTCTTTTATTTACAAAAAAAGGTTCTCCAAGGATAACGTCGAAATTATTTAAGTTATTGGGTATTTCTTTAAGAACTTTACTTTTTAAATTATCAAAATTAATTTCTTTATTAGGAGTAAAATTCAATGCCCAGTACTTTCTATACTGACAAAAGCCTATCCATTCTTTATTTATGTTTTTGAGATGATTTTTCCAAAGCCAATAATGAAAAGTATATTCGCCATAGAATTTATTTTTTAAAGAAATATTATTTCCAACTTTGTCACCTAAACAATTATCTGGGAAACTTTTTTCACCTAAGCCTACAGGTATATAATTTAATTCCTTTATATAACTAAAATGTTTAGGTTCTAGCGTTAAACAGAACATATCTAAATTTTTATTTTCCATAAATTATTTAATATTTGGTCTGTAAATTGATTTTTTTAAAAAGATACTATTAGTTACACCCAATAAACTCGCTAAGTGAAGTTTTAGATGCAAAGTATTTATTTTCAAAATTGAAATTATTATACCAAGAAAATTTTGATAAATATTTGGTAAAACTTTTTTTAAAGCGTAAAAATAATTATTATGTTTTTTAAAATAATAAAATTTTGACCAACTAAAGTGCCAATTTCGATTTATCAGAATTTCGTTGTTATATTTTTTTTTTTGAAGAACTAGTACCTAAGTGGTCAAATTTGAGACTTTTAATCACATAAAATTTATGATTTTTTTGAATTAATTGTTTACACAAATCTATTGTTTCAAAATACATAAAATAATTTTCATCTAAAATTTTAAAAGTTTTCATTTTTTTTTTATTAATAATACAAAAACACCAATCAATTTCTTTTACTTTTTGCAAATCAAAGTTTTTAAATTTATTTTTTTTTAACTCATTATTTGAAAACGGAGTAAAGTTTTTATAAATTTTTTGATTTTTATATTGAGGAGCTAGTAAAGTAAAATTTTTGAATTTACTTATAAATTTTTCAAGTTTAAGAATTAACTTATTGTCTATTATTACATCAGGTGTAAGTGTCAAAACAAAATTATTTTTACAGTGTTTATAAGCCAAGTTGAAACCTTTGGCATAACCTAAGTTTTCGTCTGGTATTATTACTTTAACATTTCTGAATTTTTTTTCTAATTTTTTGGTAGATTTAAGTTTTGAATTTTCAACAATTATAACTTCATATTTTTTTGGAATATTACCAATTAATTTTTTTAGTAGATGATCGCTTTTAAAAGATATAATTACTACTGATAATTTCATATTTATGTTGGTAGCGAGGGGCGGATTCGAACCGCCGACCCCAGGCTTATGAGTCCTGTGCTCTAACCAACTGAGCTACCTCGCCATTTATTAGAAAATGTTATATCAAAGCAATGATTCAGCGTCAAAGATTATATATAGTATTAGTTTTTAATTAATTTTTATTTAATTAGAACAATTTAATAAATGATCTTCATTAAAATAACAAATTTTAAAAATTAGTATTTAGATATAGCTTGAAAGCTTTAAATTCTTTATATTAAATCACTTTATATATTTATGTCATTTAAAAAATTATTTTATAAACTAACCAGCAAAAAAAAGTATTATGAATACAAAAATGAAGTTTCAATAAATAGAAGAATTAAAATTTTAAAGGGAGGTTTGGAAGATGAAATCTCAAAAATAAATAGTATTATAAAAAATAATAAGGAAATTTCTTTTTTACATTCAGGTCATCTTGGAGATATTATAAATTCTTTACCTGTAATACAAAAATTATCAAAAACACATACTTGCTCTTTATATGTAAGGGCTAATAAACCGCTTCCATTTAACTACAGATTTTATAAAAGTTCAAAAGACTTAGTCTTTTTAGATGATAGAAGTGTAGATATGTTATTGCCATTATTAGAACAGCAGCCCTATTTAAATAAAGTTGAAAAATTTAGTAATCAAAAAATTCATATTAATTTAGATTTATTTAGAAACCTTCCAATTAATTTTAATGAAGATAATATAAGGTGGTATTCTTTATTGACTGGAATTCACCCAGATTTATCTTTACCGTCTATATTTGTAAAAGAGAACTCCAAATTTAAAAATAAGATTATTATAATAAGAAGTACGAGACGAAAAAATTTATTTATAAACTATAATTTTTTAGAAAATTATAAAGATCTTATTTTTATTGGGCTAAAAGATGAATATTTAGATTTAAAAAAAGAAGTAGCTAATCTAGAGTTTTACGACTGTGAAAATTTTTTAGAAATGGCAGAAATAATAAAATCTAGTAAGTTTTTTTTAGGAAATCCGTCTCTTGGTTACGTTATGGCTGAAGGATTAAAAGTGCCTCGACTTCTAGAAAATTTTCCTGAATACCATGTAATGAATCCAAATGGATCAAACGCTTATGATTTTTATTTTCAGGATCATTTTGAAAAATGGTTTGATTATTTATATAATTTAAAAAATTAAAAATTTTATTTTCTAAATTTTAAAAGTGTCTTAAAAATATAGTCTATTTGTCTATTTTTTAAATCAGTAAAAAAAGGAAGACAGATCACATTTTTTGATAAACTATTTGAATTTTTTAAATGTGAAGTTTTAAATCTTTTGTACATAGGAAGCCGACCAGGAGAATAAAATCCATTTCTAGTTTCTATACCTTTTTGGGTCATTTTTTTTATAATTTGATCTCTTTCTAAAAATATTTTTGGATCTAGTATTACTGCAAACGTCCAAATTACAGGATCAACGTTAGGCATAAAAAGCTGGGGTGTTATACCTTCAATATTATCAAATAGTTTTTTATAATGACTATAAACCCTTTTTCTTTCTTTAATTATTTTTGAAAATCTTTTTAATTGAGCGCAAGCAATAGCAGCTTGTAAATTTGGTAGCCTAAAGTTGTGACCCGCTAGATGGTGATAGTATTTTATAGATTTAACACCGTGGTTTCTATAAGCTCTTAATCTCTCTCTAAAATTTCTTTTTTTTTTTGTAATTACCATGCCACCTTCACCACTGGTAACAGTTTTAGTAGATTGAAAACTAAAGGTACCTATGTCTGCTATTGAGCCAGATTGTTTACCTCTGTATTTTGATCCGAATGACTCAGCCGAGTCCTCTAAAACAACTATACCTTTTTTTTTTGCTACATAAATAATAGGATTCAAATTACACATATTTCCATAAGTATGAATAACTACAATTAGTTTTGTTTTTGGTGTAATTTTTTTTTTTTATTTCTTCAGCTGTTACACAAAAAGTTTGGGAGTCTACGTCGGCAAATACAGGTTTTAATCCCATTTGAACAGCAATATTTGCTGCAGCTAAATATCCGTAGCCAGGTATTATTATTTCATCATCTTTTGTTAAACCCATTGCAAGGTAAGCTAAATGTATAGCCGAGGTTCCATTTGAAGTAGAGACTGCAAATTTGGACTTTGTAAATTTACAAATTTTTTTTTCAAGTTCATCAATAAATTTTCCATGAGATAACCACGTGGACTGCATCACTTGATTTACATATTTTTTTTCGTAACCGTAATAATTTATTTTTTTCCAGGGTATCATTTATCTTGAATCATATAGTAGTTCTGTGATATCTCCTAGAAAAACTTTATTAAATGTTTCATGTGTTATTATTTATAATAAAATGAGTAAAATTTTAACAGAGATATCTGCAGGGGAATTACTAGATAAAATAAGTATTTTAGAAATTAAAATGAATGAGATTAAAGATAAAAATTTGTTATTAGAAGTTAAAAAAGAATTTGATATTTTAAATAATACAAAGAAAAAAAATATTTCTTTTTCAAAAGAAATTGAGATACTTTATAAAGACCTTAAAACTAATAATAAAGAAGTATGGGATTTAATAGATGAATATAGAAGTTGTATTAAAAATTCCGAATTTGGTGAAAAATTTTCGAAATTAGCTAAAGATATATATATGGGTAATGAAAAAAGATTTAAAATTAAATCAAAAATTAATCAAGTCTTGAACTCAAATATTAATGAAGTTAAACAGCCAACAGTATTAGTTTGATATATAATGATTAAAAGTATCTTGTATTTTGGAAGAAGCAATTGCAATTACTCAGATAACCTTAAAAAATTTTTAAAAAAACATACAAAAAAATTTTATTATATTGAAAGTAAAAAAATGTATGAAAAAATTCCTTTAAAAAGATTATTACGAAATAAGTATTCATATATAATTTGCTTCAGAAGTTATTATATTTTAAAAAAAAATTTAATTAATCGAGCAATCCATGCTGCTATTAATGTACATCCCAGCCCTCCTAAATACCGAGGTCCTGGAGGAGTAAATTATGCATTATACAAGAATGAAAAATTTTTTGGATCAACTTGTTATATTATAAATGAAAAAATAGATAATGGAAAAATACTAGACGTGAAAAAAATTAAAATAGTAAAAAATGAGACGGTAAATACGTTGTTAAAAAAAACGTATACTATGTCTTTAAAACAAGCAAAGAAATTATTTGGTCTATTATTTAAAAATAAAAAAAATATAAATTCCATGCTTAAAAAGAATAAAAAATTAAAATGGTCTAAAAAAATCAATAGGCTAAAAGATTTAGACAAATTTTATAAAATTGATGTTAGATCAACAAAAAAACAGTTGGAAAATAAACTTAGAGCTACTAATACAAAAAATTTCAAACCTTTTATAATGCTTCACAATAGAAAATTTTATTACAAGGATAATTAAATTATAATTCTATAAATTTATATTTTTTTACAGACTTTTTTATAAACTCAATTTGTTCTTCAGTATTATGTCTATCTACAGCCCTCCAACTCTTAGATGCGGACAGAATTTCAAAGTCTTGGGTCATTTCATTTTTTAAAAAAAAAGCATTTGTTCCAGAACTTTCTACCGCTATCAAGGAAAAACCTTTAGACTCCAAAAGTTCCGTTAATGCACCAAGTGATGCGCCATTACAGCCGTCGTTTTTAAATTGATGATTTGGATTATAAGGAATTGTTTTTTTAACATTATTTCCAATATAATTATTAAATTCACAGCATATTACATTAATATTTTTTAAATTTAATTCTTTTAAAACCCAATAATCATTTCCATCAATATCAAGAGAGAAAAAATCAATTTGATAATTGTTTTGTCTAGAATTAACAAGATCATTAATGTTATCTTTTAAAACTTTTTTATTTATAATTTCAACTTTAGAGTTTGAATAAAAATATGATAATAATCTTTTTAGTGATAAACATTCATCTTCATCTATATCTATCAACTTTCCTTTCCAACCTTTTTTTATTAAATTTAACGAATTAAATTCATAAAAACTAAAACCAATCTCCACAAAATTTTTTTTATTCGGAATTTTGCTGAAAATATAATCAATGATACCATCTTCATTATTTTGCGATGTAATTTTATACTCAAAGTCATTAATTTTATCTAAATTTTTGGAATATTTAATGTATGATTTTTTTTTATTTATTTCCCGTTTAAATTTTTTATAATTTCGAATAAATAGTATTAAAGAATAAATTCTTTTTGGTAAATATTTTTTTCCTAAATTTAATATTAGTCTTACAAAAATGTTTTTGGATCGTTTCATTAATTATAATTTAGTTTATTAACATTTTTAATTTATTCAAATCAACTCTAATATCACCTAATTGGTTTGGTTTATTAACCTTAATATTTTGTGATTGACTTGTTAAATTCACATAATTTAAATTTAGATTTTCACCTAGCTTTTCATACATATTGCCTACATGCGTAGGTTTGATTTCAATAATTTTTGTTTTTGGTTTACAAAACATTATATTTGATAAACCGGCTCCATGAAGGCCTATAACACAATCTGCATTGTGAAATAATTCGATTTGTTTTGTAAAGGTTAAAAATGACAACTTGATAGCTTCAAATCCTTTAGATTCTAAAAAATTTTTTATTTCATTTTCATTTATTATTTTCCTTAAATTTCTTATATTTGACGAGGAGTCACTACGATCGATATATATTTTTTTTGGATTATTGTTAAAATTAACTTTGTTTTTTATCTCATTTTTATAAAATTCTATTATCCACTCAGGAATATTTTCATTATCTTTTAGAGGATCATTTAAAATTACACAAGGATGATCGACGCTTATTATTTCTGAAGCAGAAATATGTCTATAATTCTGGCTAGATAACCTTTTATGAACTGGAATTTTTAATAAGTCTAAACTTTCTTTTTGGAAATTTAATTTTGTATCAGGAAAAAGAAAATAGTCTATATCTTCTAAATTAGTTTTTTGTCTTAATATAACCAATCTTGGTAAAACATCGAATAACCAATGAAAATAGTTTGAGTTACCTCCGCCTCCCGTCAATAAAGAAAAGAGTTTTCCTTTTATTTTTTTTTTTATTCTAGGCGTACCTTTTTCAAAAACAATATTTTCTTCACAATTTACGATGACATTTTCTCTGAACTGAAAAGAGGGTCCTTCGATTAAATAATTATTTTTAATAAATGCAGTATCATGAATAGTATCAGTATAAATTCTACTATCTTTCAAATTATATAAAGAGTAGGCATATTTATTAAAGATATTTAAATCAAATTGCTCATTTTTATTTTTATCAGGTTTGATAACTCCTTTTATCCTTCCGTGGAAAATCTTAAAAATAAAATATACTATTTTTTTGTAAATATGCTGAATTTTTTTTTTTGTCATTTCTTTAAACAATGATTGATACGACGAATTTTTTCAAATAATATTCATTGTTGTTGTTTGAAGAGCAACATAATTTATATATAGTAAAAAATCTATTTTTAATATACTTTGTTGGGATTATATAATTTGATAATTTAATATGGGAAAAAAAGCTTTAATTACTGGTATTACAGGTCAAGATGGATCATACTTAGCTGACTTTCTATTAAAAAAAAATTATAAAGTACATGGGCTCATTCGTAGAGTAGCAGCTGAAGATAAAACACATAGACTTTGGAGACTTAAAGATATTCTTAATAAAATTACGCTTCACTCAGCTTCATTAGAGAGTTATGCAAGCATAGTAAAAATCGTTCAAAAACTAAAACCTGATGAAGTTTATCATTTAGGAGCGCAAAGTTATATTGATTATGCTTTTAAAGATGAGTTTTCAACAATTAACACAAATATTAATGGAACTCATTATTTGCTGTCTGCAATTAAAGATTTTTCACCTAAAACTAAATTTTATTTTGCTGCTTCATCAGAAATGTTTGGGAAAGTCGTTGAAATACCTCAAACAGAAAAGACGCCATTTTATCCTAGATCTACTTATGGAATTTCAAAAGTTGCAGGTTTTGATCTAACTAGAAATTATAGAGAAGCTTATGGTCTATTTTGTTGTAGTGGAATTTTGTTTAATCATGAGTCTCCAAGAAGAGGGTTTGAATTTGTAACCAGAAAAATTACTCATTCTGTTGCTAGAATAAAGTTTGGTTTACAAAAGGATTTAAAACTTGGAAATATGAATGCGAAAAGAGATTGGGGTCATGCAGAAGATTATGTAAAAGCAATGTGGTTAATGCTTAATAAAAGAAATCCGGAAGATTATGTTATTAGTACTGGTAAACAATATTCTGTTAGAGAATTTGCAAAATTAGCATTTGAAGTAGTTGATCTAGATTATAAAAAATATATTAAAATAGATAAAAAACTTCAAAGACCTTCAGATGTTCAAAATTTATTAGGTAGTTGTGCTAAAGCCAAGAAAGTTCTAAAATGGAAACCAAAATATAGTTTTAAAGATCTTGTACGCGACATGGTTAAAGCTGATTTAGAATTTGTAAAAAAATACGGTTATTAATTTTTTCCTACTATTTCAAAATTAGGCAATGGAAATATAAATTTAGTTCCATTTTTTAAAATACTTTTCTCTCTTTTTAATATTTCTTTTTTAAAATGCCAAGGTAAAACAAGATAATAATCTGGTTTAAGTAATCTAGAAAGTTTTTCGGATATTATTTTAATTTTTGAACCTGGAGTGACCAAACCATATTTGTTTTTATTTCTTTCAGCTGTAAAACTAATTTTTTTATTATTGATTTTAAAATACTGTAACAGAACATTTCCTTTAGTTGATGCGCCATAACAATGAATATTTTGCTTCTTTTTTCTTATTATTTTAATAACATTATTAAGCCTTTTTTTTTAAAAAGTTAATCTTTTTAATAAAGTGCTTAAATGACTGAACTTTATTAAGATTGAGTTTAGACTCATTAAACAGAATTTTTTTAATAGTTTTATCTTTTGACCTAATTTTTGAATTTTCATGACAAATAAAATATTGCTTACTACCTCCATTTATTTGATTTTGTTTTATATCAAAAACTCTTAAACCATTTTGTTTGACTAGATTTATTATAACTTTAGTACTGTAGTACTCTAGATGTTCATGACATATAGTATCAAACATTTTATACTTTATAATTGATGCTAAATCTGCAAATTCTAATAAAAAAACTCCGTCATTTAAAAGTAATTTTTTTACATCGTTTAAAAACTTATTCGGATTTAGCAAATCATAAAAAACTGAAAGCGCGGTTATTATTTTAAATTTTTTTTTAATTTTACTGCTAATTTTATTAGCTGAAAAAAAACTTGAAATAGAATATCTTATATTTTTGTAATTATTTTTATATTTTTTTAGTATTGGATCAATTCCAAATTTTATTACATCTTTTTTATAAAAATTTAATAAAGTTCCATCATTGCTTGCTATATCTAATACTAAATCATTTTTTTTTAATAAAGTTTTTTTAGCTAAAACTTGAGTAATTTTTTTAACGTGATCAGTCATAGTTTGATTAATTCCAGTCCGATATCCATAACCCGGCCCATAAAGATATTTTAAATCGTAGTTGTGAGCTAACTGAACCAACTCACAGTTCTTACATATTATTAATTTAACGGGTTTTTTTTTTATTTTATCTTTTGTGGATGAAAATTTACCTGTAAAACATAATTTACCCAAAGAAAATAAGCTTGATAGTTTTTTTGATTTACAAGCACGGCACCGTTTTATTTGCATTAAAAGGTTATATCAGTGCTAAAATTTAATTAAAGCTAACTTTTAAATGATTATAGGGTTAAAATTATACCAAAAACAGTAACTGCTGAAACTGCGGCAGCACCCAAGATAATACTATTTTTTCTGTCTTTTTTTTTGTCTTCGTTCATTTTCGAAACTAAATCATTAACATTCACCCTTCGATTGAACTCTTCTGGAGACCTTAATTCTGAATAGTATTTTTCGTTTTTTTCTTTAAATTGTGTGCTCATACTAAAAAGTATTAAATCACATCTTTAGTAATAATAAAAATTGTTTTGAGTTCATACTGGGTGCTTTGATTAAAAAATACTTTTTAGTCTTATTAAAGTAAGTATGTTTAAGTCCGGTTTGGGTTTTAAATTGTTAGGAGCTCTTTAGGTGGAAAATACTTAAAATTTAAAGCATCAGCAACACCTTTACATGTTATCTTGCCTTTATGAACATTTAATCCATCTAAATAGTTTTTATTTTCTATAAGGGTTTTTTTATAACCTTTGTCTGCTAGTGATTTTAAAAAAGGCAGAGTTGCTTTATTTAAAGCTATAGTTGAAGTTCTAGGAACTCCACCAGGCATATTTGCAACACAATAATGAACTACTCCATCGACAACAAAAGTCGGATTAGCGTGAGTAGTCGGTTTACTAGTTTCAACACAACCACCTTGATCTATAGCAACGTCTACAATAACTGAACCCTTTTTCATAGTCCTTATCATTTCCTTAGTAATTATTTTTGGTGCTTCTGCTCCAGGTATTAAAATACCACCCACTAAAAGATCACAATTAGAAATAAGTTTATTTAAATCTACTTCATTGCTATTTATTGCATGAATTTTATCTCCAAATTTTTCTTTTAATTCTTTTAATCTTTTTTCTGATTTATCTACAATATAAACATTGCCCTTCATTCCTGTTGCTATAATAGCGGCATTTTCTCCAACAACACCTCCTCCAAGAATAACTACATTAGCAGGTTCAACTCCTGGAGCTCCCCCTAAAAGTAATCCTCTTCCTTTTTGATTTTTTTCAAGTGAATGTGCACCAGCTTGAATTGACATTCTTCCGGCTACTGCACTCATTGGTGCAAGCAAAGGAAGCCTACCATTTTTATCAGTCACTGTTTCGTAAGCTATGCATACTGATTTTGATTTGATTAAACCCTCAGTAAGCTCTTTTGCTGCGGCTAAATGAAGATAAGTAAATATTATTTGATTTTCTTTAATCATTTTAACTTCGCTGATTTGAGGCTCTTTTACTTTAACTATAATTTCAGATTCCTTAAAAATTTCTTTAGCGGTATTTATAATTTTTGCTCCAGCTTTTTTATAATCTTCATTAGTAAAACCGGCTTCAAAACCACTATTATTTTCAACTAATATAGTATGGCCACTTTTCACTAACTCTTGAACACTCTCTGGTGTTAACCCTACTCTATGTTCTTGTAGTTTAATTTCTTTAGGTACTCCAATGATCATTTAAGATTTTGTATAATTTGAAATTCCAGTCCTTAATTTATCTATAATTTCATCTATATGTTTTTTTTCACAAATAAACTGTGGCGCTATGATTAGAGTGTCACCAGTATTTTTAAAGTTTACTCCTGCATCATAACAGTGCTTGAAAGTTTGAAAGCCTGCTTTTCCAGGTTTTTCTTTCATTTGCATTTCAATACCTCCCATCATACCGTAGCCTCTTATACTTACAACTTCTTTAAGATCCTTTAATGAATGTAGACCTTCTTGGAAATATGGAGACATTTCTTTAGCTCTATTAAAAATATCTTCTTTATCAAAAATATCTTGGACTGCTAATGCAGCTGCTACAGCAACTGGTATAGCTGAATAAGTATATCCATGAAATAATTCTGGAGTACCTTCTGGTGCTTTAGATGAGTCTAAAACAGCATCGTACATTTCCTCTTTTACGGCTACAACTCCCATAGGAACAACTCCATTAGTAGTTGCTTTTGCCATAGTCATAATGTCAGGTGTTACTCCCCATTCTTGAGCTGCAAAAGCTGAACCAGTTCTGCCCCAACCCGTAATAACTTCATCAAATATTAAAAGTATTCCGTGTTTATCACATATTTCTCTTAATCTTTTTAAGTAACCTTTAGGAGGAACTAAAGTTCCAGTTGATCCAGCAATCGGCTCTACTATACAAGCAGCAATATTTTCGCCACCAAAATTCATCGCTATTCTTTCTAAATCTTCTGCTAATTCGACACCAGTTTCTGGTTGTCCCTTTACAAACTTATGCTCAGGTAAATGTGTGTGTCTCATGTGCTGAACACCAGGCATTAATACACTAGCGAACGTTTTAATATTGTTAATCATTCCTCCT